>ENA-UOYL01000228-UOYL01000228.1-marine-metagenome-genome-assembly--contig:-NODE-228-length-20853-cov-3.983972_pt1 | contig 20853 bp, 24 predicted proteins | sample MGYA00238173_ERZ767189 | MGnify/ENA primary metagenome ERZ767189 (study PRJEB28943, sample SAMN06267163) | marine metagenome | isolation source: Columbia River Estuary | place: USA:Columbia River Estuary... | reverse complement strand
ACTTGTGGAACAGCCGGAATGTTTGGTAAAGGCGGAACATTTGGTGTACTTATTCCTGATAAATTAGGTAAACTTGGAGTTGATACACTAGGAATAGAAGGTACACTTGGCAAATTTGGAATTGATGGTATTGCGGGTTTTGGTATATTAGGAATTTTAGGAATAGAAGGTTTTGGTATACTGGATGCGATATCTGCTTTTTTTGCGATTGCAAATTTTAATCCATTTGAAGCTTCTGTAGGCGCTCCTGGTAATGCTGGATCAATATCTGTAAATGATTTGAGTTTATTTATCATACTTGTTCAAATTGTACTTCAACTGGACCTTCTCTTCTTAATTTTCCTTTAAATTCACCAGGTAATCCTTCACCTGAAACTACGTTTACAGATACTGGTTCTGTAGCGTTCTTAAATCCCTCCGGAGTAACTCCATCTACTCCTGGAGCATAACCACCACCTGTAACAAATACTCTTCTACTCATTAATTTATCAAGATTATCTCTTAAAAACTTTAATTGTTGATCTTGAACTGATTCTTGAGTTTTATTTGGATTTGCATTACCAGTTTTTGGATGTATATGATTATACCAATGAACGTGATTTAATAACCAATTACATAAATCATACATCCAATCCACAGTGGTTTGTCCTAATAGTACAGGTTCATTTGTTTGTCCATATTGACCTAAATAAATAGCAGGACTATTAATTACTGTTTTATTATTGGTAGTCATTACAATTTGATCATGAGCATCAACTGTATATTCACTATCAGTTACAATTCCATATCTTTCTTTTGAAAAATGTAATGTTTCTCCAAATCTACTACTTAAAATCAATCTATCCGTATTAATTACTATTTGATCCCCTTTTAAATTTTCTACGTCAAAATTATATGCAGTAGAACCGTTTGGGGAAAATAATGGTTGTTCTTCTTTTCCTTGTTGAAATATAGACTTATAACAAGTTGTTCTCCATTTTGATTTTGTTAATCCTGATGTAATGTAAATTGAACTTCCGTCATGATTTATGTCTTCTTCAATTAACCCACCAACATTTTTCTGTGAATCTGTAATCGTTGGAATTGCAGGAAGTTTAGGATGAACTAATATAGGTTTATCCAATGACAATTTTCTTTGTCTATTTCTAATTAAAACCATTGGATTTCCACATCCTTCATTGGACGCATTTACCGTAGGGTCACCTTTATAATCAGAATAAAAACCCTTGTCATTCTCTCTTATATTATCATATGCCGAAAAACGAATTGATTGTCCATGACGACTTTCAAAAACAGTATCTCCTTCATATCTTTTTAATTTTCTAATTTTTGAATTTGATAAGAAATATGAACCAAGTACTCCTTTTACTTGATTATTTGCAATCTTTTTATGTGCATTTAAAGATTTCGGACCATCCACTGCTTCTGTTTTTATATCATCATCGGATACTAAATCTTTATTTCCCGTATTGTTTCCATAAAAAGATTCTAATCTAAAATTAGATTCTTGATTTACAAATCCATTTAGATTTAATTTTCTAGTGTAAAATAACTTATCTAAATATTTTACAATAATTACAACTTCATTTAATAATGGATATTCAACTATTCCTGTGGACTCCATTGGAAATGCCCATGATAATTTTTCTTTTTCCAGTCCTTGTTGCGAAAAACACAATCTTACTTTACACGCACCAATATAAGTATAATCTATATCTTTATTTGTAGGTTCATCACCTTTATAGTTTTGAGGAATATTTCTGGAATCTACTAAATGTCTTTTATTTACTATTTCAGGATGAGTTTCATCCAAAATTACATCCAATACAATTGCCGGTTCCAATTCATAAAATTCATTTGATGGAGCTGCAGATGATTGTCCACCAACAGATAATCCAATATTGTTTAACTGTCCATAACTAATAGGAGAAGATTTTATATTAAAATATGACATATTATTTCTTTATTTCAATTGGAATGTTCATTGTATCTGTAATCTTCCCCACTTCAGCCATTAGTTGTTGTCTTTCTTCTTCGGATAATCCACCAACCTCTTCTGTACCTTTATTATCACTGCTAATTAATCTTTGTACTATAGCAGCTAATTTAACTAGTTGTTCATCGTTCCTCACACTTACATCTAAGTAGTCTTTTATAAGAGGAACGATGACAATAGCATCGTTCGGTGTTTTAATCATACTTCTTAAATCAGATACCAAAATATCAATTTGATCTTTTTTCTGTTCAGAATTGATTACAACGTCTTTAAGTAAGTTTGAATATTTCTTACCTTTATACAATTCAAAATCTAAATCCATACCTATAAATAGATATAGATTTGAATAATTACACTATCAATTTAATTTACCTCTGTCTAAATAAGACTGAGCAATTACCCTTTGATAACTTTTCATCTTATTTATTACTTTAGTAATTTGTTGTGTCTTACAAGATGATATTTCTCTAATGTACAGATACAACGCTTTTTTATTAAACGCATCAATTCTATTGCAATTTCTGAATAATTCTATCACTGCATTCGCAATATTTAGATCTCTTTGTTTTGTAAATATACGACCAACATTTCTCTCCCAGTAATCTACCATTAATTTAAGAAATTCATCTGTTTCTACATCTTTATAATGTGAATCGACAGTTTGTAAACATACGGATGATTCACCTGGAGTATCCGCAATATTTACATGTTGATTATATTTTTTGTAATTACCGTTGTTATGAAAAATAAGATAATTTTTGGCAACTATACTAAAATAACTAAATGCTTTACCTTTACCTTCTTCAAATTTATTCATATTAGAAACCAAATGTGCCACAGTTTCTTTTTGAATTTCAATTGGACTATTGTCAAAATATGTAAATTTAAATGTATTAAAAACATTTTCTACTAATTTGTCAAATGCGTGTTTAATATAAGTTTCATAAAGATGATTTCTAATGTCTTGATTATCTTCTTTGTTGTATTTAATAATATACATTTCTGTATCTTTAGTAAAATACATCTTTTCTGCGGATTTCTTTTTTTGTTCGGATTCTACTGAAGATTCTTCAACTATAATTTTAGGTATTGTTTTCCTAATATTTTTTTCTTGTACCAATGGTACATCTTTTTTCTTTTTATCGACTTTGTTTATAACCATTTTATTTTTTTGTTTAGTTGATTTTGTGGGTACTTCTTTACCGAGATGTTTTACAACTTTTTTATCAACATCTATTTTTTTTAAAACTTTTATTTTTTTCTTGGAATTTTTCATTTGGATTTTTCTTTGATAAGTTCAATTAATTTCACAATTTCAGAAAAAACAAAACCAACATCATCGTCTTTTTCAAAAATGTTTTTATCGTCAATTTCTTTTAAATTACGATATGTGTTTTCGACCAAAGTTTTATACTGAATAGACCAATTTTGCATTGTTTCTATTACATCCAATAAATCATTTATTTTAATAAAAAAATAAAAGTTTGCGCATATTGAAACCGTCAATACTACTGTGAGTATTATTATTAGTGTTAACATAAATCAATCATAATCTGATACATCTCCATTATCAAGATATTCTTCCATAAATGATATTGCTTCATTTACCAACTCCCAATCTTGCGTCTTTTCTGATTCTTTGAGAATATCCAACACTTCTTTTATATCAAATTCGTCCATAATATTTTAATAGTAAACTGATAATTAAATATATCATAAAAATTTGTAAAACCAAACAATTATTACTATTATAGTAATTTTAATTTAAAAACTAAAGTGATTAGGCTTATAACTGTTATCAACCACTACTTCTTTTATTACTTCTTTGTCAACAAACACTTCTCTAATCACTTCTTTTTCTACAGGCACTTCTCTAATAATTTCTTTTATTATTTGTTCATCTTTAACTTCTTGTATAGCTTCTTCTTTTGCTTGTTCAACTATGTCTTCTACAGTTGGTTCTTTTTCTGGAGTTTCTTCTGTTTTAACAATAGGTTTTACATAAATTACATCTCCTAATGTTGTATTATAAGCTAATAATAAACAAATTGCAAGTGGATCAAATACTGATATAAGACAAATGATAAACCATTTTACTACTTTATTAATATCCACACCAAATTCATCTGCGACAAATTTAAATGTTTGTAAATCTTTTTGACCTCCACTTTTTATTTTGATATCCGATATTTGTTTGTCTAATTTTTGTATTTCATCAACAGTAGATTGAATTTTATTATTTTCTACATCCATATCTTTTTCACTCTTATCAATAAATTCTTTTGTGGATTGTTGTATTTGTGATAATTGAATTGGGTTACGACTAATAATAACATTTGTTATACTTTCATTTAATCTATTTTCTTGACTTGTTCTTAATTTAGTAATGTTTTCTATTCTCTTTTTTGCATCATTTATCTTATCAACATACATTTTTTTCTGATCTTGTATGTAAACAATTTTTTCTTCACTTAATTTATTTTCAATTGAAGACTGTTGATATGCAGATGTTAAATAACCAAAAATACCAAGAGATGTAATAAACATTAATGATACAACTGCTAAAATAAGATAGGTTTTCAATAACAATTGTGATTTTTTCCAGTATCTATATAAAAATGTAGTGGCTACTAATTTACCAATTTCAAGTGAACTAGCCATAATCATAGATGCTATAGCAGATCCACTAAACAACATACCAATACCAATTATACTAAAAAAAGCAGCACAACTCGCTATAAATAACGATGATAATCCTACTATTCTTTCAAATGTAAATTGAGTTTTCATACAGTATATATAGTCAAAAAAGAAGAAACCCTCTACTGTTTATAACAATAGAGGGTATATAATAAATATATAACTAATTACTTAATCGTTACTTTTCTTACGTCTGGGACTGCATGTTTTACCTTATTTAAAGTAATTAAAAGAATACCGTTTTCAAATGTAGCAGATACAGTATCTTTTTCAATATTATCTCCTAAAGTAAATGATCTACGGAAACTAGAACGTTTTAATTCTCTTCTGATATATTTTCCATTTTGGGTATCTGTTACATTTTTACTTTTACCGCCACTTACAGTAAGTACATTTTGTTCCACTTCAACATTTACATCTTGTTTACTTAAACCTGGAACTTCAGCTTCTATAACTACTGTATCATTGTAATCAATAACATCTACTCTTGGATATGAACCTTTTTCAAAAAAGTCTACACCAAATTCTTGGCTAAAATTAGGGGAATTTGCTTTGAAAAATTCATCAAAAATTTGATCAAATGGAGTTAAAAACTCATCACGATGAATTGTACGAAATAACGGATTATTTTGATATTTTACTACTGACATATATATTTTCCTTTCTTAAATAGTCTATTTAGACCCATTTTCATGCATTCTTTTTGGGACATGCAAGGATAATCGTTTTGATTATCTAATGTATATATATCAATTAATTAAGAAAAATTCAAAAATTTATTCAATTGGATTAGGCGGAAATAAATTATTTTGTGTATATTCACTTATATAACGATCATTAAATCTAATACCCGCATACATTTCGTAATCTTCAATTGTTCTAACATCACCGAAATTATAAACTGAATCTATCAATTTTTCAAATCCATCCATACCAAATAATTTTTTGTGTCTATTTGTAGAATCATTGTCCAATTTACTCCAATCGCTTCCTTCTATAATATGATCATCCCAATGTTTTGGCCTTTTTTCTCTTGTATAATAATGCCATGCAACAATTTTATTTGGATGGTATAAATCATATCCATAGGTGTATGCTCTTACACCAATATTAGTTTCTTCACCGTAAAAATAATAACTTGGATCATGTTGTACCAATTTACTAAATTCACCATCTGTAAAAGCAAAATGTCCGCTATAAAATCTTGACGGTATTGGATTATCATATGTTTCAGTTAATGGTTCCGGAATAAAAAACATTGGACCGTCTTCCATAAACTTTTCCAGATTCATTTTCCAAACTTCTTGTAAAAATTCTTCTTTATCCGGATCATAATGAGGCAAATAACCCGTAATCAATGGCTTTTCACTTCCCATTTCTTTACATTGATTATACATATTAATCAATTCTTCATCCCAATCTTGTACAAATCTATGATGCGAATCCAATTGAAGTGTATATTCTTCACCATTATATTGTTGTTGAATTAAATTTCTAGCCCAACATACACCTTTACTTTCAACATATGGAATATCAATATATTCAATTAAATGTTTGATTGGTTCCAATGTTTCATTGTCATCGTGTTGCCACGCAACTACAATTCTTAATGATTCTGGATTTTTAGCTTTATCAACCAAATCCAAAACTGTAGGAATTAATTCAGGATCTCTATAACTCGCAATTTGAACAAATATCATATAACTTATTTTAAGAATTAGATTAACGATAATAGAACTTAATTTTCCATAAAGTAGCATCTAGTGTTACCGAAGTTCCATCAGATTTTTTATTAACTGTCCATCCATTATTTAAACATGAAGCCCCTAAATATGTAGGATTAGTCCATGTAGTAATAGCTGTATGTTCATTACCACCACTTGAATCATATAGAGCTACAGCTTCAACTTCGTCATTCACAATATATCCAGCAGTAGTATCGTTTGTTACACATATTAGAACCGATCTAAAATAATAAGGAGTTGAACCCAACAAATGTGTATATGTGTATGATGATCCTTTATATGTAGATGCCGCATTTGGAGACGTTTGAGTTAAAATTCCAAGTGAATTTGTACCTGTTAAATAACTTGCAGTTAAAGCATAAGACGAAGTAATTGAATTACTGGAACTTAAAGCATAACTAGAACTTAATGTATAACTTGCAGTAACTGCATTGGAAGAACTTAAAGCATAACTTGCACTTCCGTAGAAAGAAACTGCATTAAAATTGCTTCCACTGTATCCTGTTGCAATAACTTGTCCACTACTACTTACACAAAAAGTTGTGGTCAAACTTGAACTTCCATATGTTACTTCAATTGCTTTATGTAAATGATATGTTTGTGGATTTGATGCACTACTGCCACTAAATACTTCAATTGTAAATCGTGAACTGGTATTAATTGTAGATGGGGATACACCTATATTAAATGTACCATCTCTAGATAAAGATTGTGCTCCTTTTTCAGGCCAAAAATATAATCCGTTTGATCTTGATTTCATCACATAAGATACAGGCGTAGATTCACCAGTAACTTGTTTTGATACAAATTGTGAAGATCCACTATAACTAACTAAATCAATTGTTCCCCTAATATCATATGGAGTTCCTGGTGTAGAATTAGCACCATCTGCATTTACAATTAATGCCCAAGAATCTCCAGATGCAGACTGAGCACTTTGCAACATTAAACTACTATTGTATTCAGCTCTTACTGCTACATATCCTAAACCGGAACCAGTAACAAATAAAGCAGGACTTGCTTTTTGTATTTTTAAATCACGGGTAGATGTAAAATAATTTGGACTTGTTTCAACATAAAAATCAGAAGTTGATCCCAATGTTTTATTTCCCGTCCATAATGGAATATAATTTAATGTACCCGCACCAGATAAATCTCCAGCACTAGAATTTAATGCATAACTAGCAGTTAATGCGTTTGAAGAACTTAATGCGTAACTGCTACTATTAGAAAAATCAGAATATGATGAACTAATAGATCTACTAGAACTAATTGACCAACTACTTGTTCCTACAAATTGAGGAGATGTACCTGTTCCTGTAATTCTACCAATTAAAGATCCCGTAAAACTTCCTGTTGAAAATAGATTTTGTAATTGTGTCAAACTAGCTCTATAAGTCTTTATAGAACTGCTTTGATCAATTGGAAAAAAATCACTGCCTGTTAAACTGGCAATAGGATCTAATTGACTGATTTTTATACTTGTTGTTGGCATATTTTATTTCCAAGTTCTAATTTTAATATTCCATTTTGTGGGGTCTATAGATATACGACCACCTGTTTTGTTATGCGCATATACACCTGATGGACTAGCCCAGGATACAGCCGCAGCAGTTGAATTTGACCAAATCGTTGAAATTGGACGTTCATCATCAGCGCCGCCTGTGTCATCATGTATTTGTTCAACACTAATTTCATCATTTGCTATATATAATGAATCTGGAATTTGACATATTAATGTCACTCTAACTAAAGAAGGCGAAGAACCAAAACCATGATTAATAAAATAGTAACTATTTAAATACGAATTTAGTGTTGAAGGACTCACTGAAGATTGAAAAATACTAGAATCTAAACCAGCAAAACCAGAACCACCAAGAGTACCTGCTGCTGTTGCAGCATATGTTGCATGACTAGATGACAACGAATAACTTGCAGATAAAGAATAACTGGATGATAATGCATTAGAAGATGAAACAGAAAAACTTGCGGTACCATAATATCCAACAGCATTTGTTACGCTAGAACTAAATGTTGTAGAAGATATATTTCCAACTACTGTTAATTTATTATTATTGGTTGTATCCCACGAAAGATTTGAATTTCCTCCAAATGTTCCTGCGAAGGAATTAAATTGTACATTTCCAGTTGCACCACCAGGAGATGTTGTAGTACTTAAAGCAGAAATTAACAATACATTATTATCAGATGAATCGGTGATGATTTGTATATTTGTTCCTTGACCAAGTTTTTTAAACCGTAAATCTACTCCTACTTTATTTGATACCAATCCATATCCATATGAACCAGTATCTGATGCAGTATTGGCTTCTCCTGTTCCACCTGTTACTGAATCTGCAATTAAAGCATTAGTTGCCCAACTACTGGTGCCTGTTAAATTACCTTTAAAACTGCCAGTAAATGAACCTGTAAAACTGCCAGTATAATTACCATTAAAAATAGATGCGGACTTTGCATTAAATGCATAGTCCGCAATATCTATTGCAGTAATTTTTTTAGTTTCTTGCGCAGCAATATCTGTAATAAACAACAAGTCATTTGATTGAACTTGTGAATCAGTATAAGCAGCTAAATCAGTAATTTTCTTACTATTGGACATATATCTTTAATAGATATATATATCATTGTGGTTTAACATTTTTTAATTTTTTAACGATATATTTTACTAAACCACTTCTAACAATGTCTTCTTCAGTAAATTTAAATGTATAAATACCATTTTCTTTACTTTCCACATCATCAAAAGCATTCATTATCTTCATAAAACCACTTTTACCGTTAATATCACTTTGATCTGGATCACCCAATATAAACACTTTGCTGAATTCACCTACTCTTGTAATCAATGTAGTTATTTCTTTTACAGTCATATTTTGCGCTTCATCAGCAACAATACATTTAGCATTCCAGTTCAATCCTCTTAAAAATCCAAGGGGAATACTATCCAAACGATTTTCTTTTTGTAAAGTTTCAATATCTCTGTTTGGTAGTAATTCTGCTAATTTTTCCAATAATGGTTGAATATAAGGTGCCATCTTTTCATCCGCTTCACCAGGTAAAAATCCAATTTTACTATCCGCACTTTCAACTGCACTTCTAATGTAAAGCAAATCACTTACCTTCTTTTGATTCAATAATTTTAAAGCACTATATATGGTAATATAAGTTTTACTGGAACCTGCGGGTCCACTAACAAATACCATTTTAGTATCTTTATTTAAAGCTATATTTACAAAGTCTTTTTGTTTTTCTGTCAATTCTCTTTCAAATATTGATAATTCATGTTTTAATTTTGATTTTTGATATACAATCGGACTAGTATCTTGTTTGGGTTCATTACTATGATATTCATTATTATTTTTAATGTTTGAATTATCACTTTTGCTTTTTTGAAGGTTTTTCTTTTTTTTCATGAGTAATTTTATCTAAGATTGAATTCAATTTACTTTCAACAGATTTAACCCGTATACATAACTCATATTGTTCCTTTTCAATATAGTAACTGTAAACATTATCCAAATTTTCTTTAAATTGATTGGTTGGTAATGTTACAACAAAGTCAGAATTCTTAAAACTAAATATTTCAACAAAACTTAACTTTTTATCAATTGCATATTCAATTGACGCAACTATGTGTTCCATCAATTGAATTTTATTGACTTCAATAAACTTATTCATTTCATTGAAATTCGAAGGTAACGTATATAATTTATGTTTGGATGCTTTTGGCATACAGATATAAATATCAAAAAGATTGTTACAAAAAACAAAAAACGCTATTAAATTTATTTTAATAGCGTTACATCAATTTACTATTTTAGTGCTTTACAATACTTTATGTCTTGTTTCGTTATACTCAACTAACTCAATTCTAGTACCATCAGGCCACTTTTTGATAATGCCATTCCAATGATCAAATTCAGTCTTCGCATCATTTTTATTAACATACACCAACTCACTAACTCGCAGCCCATTTCGTGTAATTACATAAAACTTTTCTTCTGTAATTACAAGACTATCCACACTATTTTCTTTTTTATCAGTCTTTTTAGACATATTAACTATATAGTTTAATTGTTATTATTTGGTTTTATTTACAAATTTATGATAACCAATCATAAATTAAATCACTCGTCATCACCTTCAATGTCTTTGGATGACGCTAACGGAATCGTACTTGTTTCTTCAACAATCGCTTTAATTTCACTTTCAATTTCCCTCATCTTATCCTTATAACCCGCAGCTACATCCTTAAAATCTTTCTTTACAAAGATTAACTTTTCCGTCAACTCATACACTTTCTTTTCTGCTTCTTGTTTTGTCATATACTATTTTTTACTATTTGTTTTTGTTTATCACCTAAATTGGTGGACATAAAGGGAGTCGAACCCTTGTCTTTAAGACCTTATCATAATTAGACTACGTGTGTATACATTTTTTAGTTGTTAAAAACAATTATATTAAATATCAAAACTAATTGTTCTAAAGATTTACAAAATACTCAATCAACAACGCAAATCAAATTGTTGATATAGCCTGATATTTTACACCCAATATAATTATCAGACATCATTATATTGAATGCGCAACCTTAAGCTGCCAATGCTACTGCTTCACGGGAGGTGAAGTTATAGCTAATTACATTATCTTCTGCAGTTAATGTTTTGATAGAAATTTTAAGAGGCCAACTATCATCCTCTACACGCCTAACTAATCAATTATCTTAAATCGATACCAGTATATGCCCATAAATTCTCAAAGATCAAAAAATTCTTTATAAGATATTGTTTCATCCAACCCAAGTTCTCGTCTCATATTAGCAAATAACTCTTTGCCTCTTTCAACTGAAACCGGCTGTTTTAACTCTTCTCTTTTAATATCTTTAATAGTATTCTGTATTTCACCACGAATTCTATTAGATTCGTGTGGATTATTACTATCATCCGCTTTATCCAAAGCATCTTGTAATTCTTTTAACTTATTTTTTAAGTCGTTCAATTTCTTCATTCTTATAAATATATAAGAAATATTCTAAAAGTGGAGCGGGTAGAGGGAATCGAACCCTCACATCAACCTTGGCAAGGTCGAAGGCTACCACTACATCATACCCGCTTTAAAATGGTGGACCGTAAGAGAATCGAACTCTTCCCTAAAGCTTGCAAAGCTCCCGTGCTACCACTATCACTAACAGCCCATTTAAAAATCTTACACCAATATATAGTGTTTGTCAAATCAAAAAACGGCGCAAACTACGGGAATCGAACCCATCACCGCTGATAACTTAAGTTCAATCCTAAGCCAACGTTCTCACCAGATTGCAGCTAGCATATAAAATGGTCGGGATGGAGAATTTTGCAATCTCAACCTCCTGTCTCCAAAACAGGCCGTCTACTTTTGACATTACATCCCGATTAAAATGGTTGGGGATGATGGAATCGAACCACCACAAGCAGATTCAAAGTCTGCCGCACTACCATTATGCAAATCCCCAGTTACTAAAAATGGAGCGTGTGGTGAGGTTTGAACTCACGACATCAAGTTTGGAAAACTCGTACTCTACCAACTGAGTTACACACGCAAAAAATGGCGGTGAGGGAGGGATTCGAACCCTCGGTGGCTTTTAAGGACCACAACAGTTTAGCAAACTATCTCTTTAGACCGCTCAGACACCTCACCGTAAAATCTTTGACAAACTCCGATTTCTTCAAGGGACGATACTATCAGTCCTCGGCTCCATTGTCAAGTGGAGTTGTATTAAAATGGCGGAAGCAACAGGAATCGAACCTGTGAAGGTTTATGGCCCCAGCTGTTTTCAAGACAGTTTCCTCGACCTACCGGACTACTTCCATATAAATTAAAAATTGGTGGGCATAGAGGGACTTGAACCCCCACGGATTGCTCCCCGAGCTTCTAAGACTCGTGCGGCTGCCAATTACGCCATATGCCCATTAAAATGGTCGGCCACGTCAGAATTGAACTGACTCCACATGAACCCAAATCATGTATGCTACCGTAACACTTGTGACCGATTAAAATGGTAGGTGGTATAGGATTTAAACCTATGACATTTTGCGTGTAAAGCAAATGCTCTATCAACTGAGCTAACCACCCATTTAAAAATTGTTATATACTTTATGTCATTATCGCCAGATGGGTTCTGTATTTCAGCATAACACCCAGTGACCGATCAAATGTTTTAACTTATGTTGGGGACATCAGATAGAGTTTCAACCCCGTTCGTTATATTTCTAATTTACCATACTTCGTCAAATTGTCAACCACTAAAATCAAAAACCCATCATTCTTTTTAAGAGTGACGGGTTGTATATTTTTAGCAAACAACCTCGTACTCAACTTCCTGATGGGAGTTGACTGGCTTGACTAGGTTGTGAAATTAAATTCATATTCTTACTAATATATAGTGTTTGAAATTGAAAATCAATAAAATTATTTAATAAGTTTTAAATTGACTCAAATCAACTTCATTAACTTTATATCCACTACTTAATGATGTTATTGTGTTATTTACTTCAGTTATATAACTGGGAATATTTGTGCCTAAACCGGCCATAGATCCAAATGTCATATACCAAGCACCAATTAATACTATCTCATTATTAATAATAGTAGAAACAATATTGCCGCTGTCGCCGCCAATAACTGGTTCAAAATATTGCGCTCTATTAATATCTTTTGACATATTTATTAATGTATTTGTTGATCCATAAGTAGTATTAATTAAACCGTTTTCGCCAATCAAAGCTTTTCTTTCTTGATCAGAATACAACAAAGGAAAATTAATTTGCTTATCAAAGTATTTGATATAATTAGCTGGTAATACATTATATATCTTTAATGAAGAATCAACTTCCTTATCAAGTTCACCAATTAATATATCAGTATTGGCGACTCGCTTTGTTTTCATTACGTTATAAACAAGCGATACATTATTATTATTAACAAAGAAAATCATGAATGGCGAATTTGAATAAGGCACATGATTGGATAATAATACATGTTTCTTCGTTATAAGTGTTCCGCCGCCAACGCCTCCAAGAGGAACAATGCAAGCGGCGTATCCAGTTAGATCAAGACTTTTTGCCCAACAATTAGTATTTCTGGGCCAATTATAAGGATTAGCATACGGTGTCAGCATTTCTTTATCTTTTTTTTCTTTAATCAAATTATCAAAGTTACTAGATATATGAGAAAATAAATCTAATTTTTGATTTGAATTTATATTTGAAGAGCTAGTTCCAATCCCAACGTTAATATTTGATGTGGAAGATGTAATTGCAATAGCTTCTTTTTTAGCTTCAGCAATTATCTTTTGAATAATTGCATTGTGTTCTGATAATAAATTTTCCATCGTAGTCATAATAATAAACCTTTCTTTAATTATAAATAGTTTATAGAAATAAAAAATCCCGCTTATTTCTAAACGGGTTCACATACACTATTTTAGTCTAAATTAGAATGTACACTTAACACCTGCGAAATGCATATGTTTATCGTGTACCACTTGCTCTTGGTGTACCTGTTGGCTTTGGAGTGCCTGTTGGCTTTGGTGTGCCTATTGGTTTAGGTGTACCTGTTGGCTTTGGTGTTGAACTTGGTGTACCACTTGGCTTTGGTGTTGGTGTTGGCATAAATTATATATTTCTTTCTTCAAATATACATATACTATACAAATAAAAAACCGTTAACTTTTTACAGTTAACGGTTATAATACTTTATTTTAATTTAAGAATCAGAATGTATACTTAACACCTGCGGAATATAGAACTTCAGCAGTCAATTCTTCAGTAGCAAAACGGTACTTAGCAGTACTAAAGTTGTTATCAATTACACCAACTTCAAGATATGGTACAAAATTGCCAATTGGACGAGATACATTCAACTTGGCAGTAACAGCATCATAACGTTCAAACTTAACGAGTTCTGCCGCTGGAGTTGCATTAAACCCAAATGGTAGTGCAAATGTACGATACACACCAACACCAACACCAGCTTGTTCTAGGTTAATATCATAAGCACCACGAACATATGGTGTTACCCATTTATTCTGCGCTTCCAACTTTACACCAAATTCCGTGGAATTCTTAATACCAAATCCACCTGCTTGATGACGAGTTGCAGTCGCATCCAATCGCAATGTCAACCATTCAAAGGTCTTAATACCCTTACCTGTACCAACTGTCCAATGTGATTGATCTACACCATCCTTTGGCAACAACACACCACTAACATATACATCCGCATACTTTAGTGACTTAATTGCAGCAAAACCTGCATAAGCAGTACCTTCTGCACGACTTACACCGTTAACGATGTATTGGTTATTATAACCAGCATCAAATGTCAATGATGATGCGTCTTCTGCGGTTGCGGATGATGCTGCAAAAAGAGCAGCCAATACTAATACTAGTTTCTTCATATTTATTTTATTTTAACTTTCTTGTTTCTGTTTAACCGATAAACTTCACTCAAAGTTTATTCACTCAACTTATTCATCATACATCGATCTTCAAAAATATCAACTTATTATATAATGTCAGTCTAAAAATAAATATTGAATTCATTTTATAAAAATTAATAATAATTTCTACACAATATATATCTATATATAAAAAACTATTTTACGCTTATGAATACTAATATTACAGCAAATGCCACAGTTACAAAAAAATTAGACGTTACAAAATTAATTACGTACTTAGCAGTTCCAATTATTTTTTTAGGTCTAATTGTCTATTTTGTATTCTTAAATAACAGTTATAAAAACTTGACGGATAAATTTACAAAACAAGTTGAAATTGTAAATAGTCAAAATTTAATCATAACAAACATATCACTGAAAAATTCAGAACTATCCACACTAATTAAAAATTATGATCAAAAATTTAGCTTCCTACAAACAAATGTAACACACCTAAAACAACTTACAGACAATCTAAAAAAATCATCTGATGATAAAGACATAAAAATTAAATCACTTGAACAAGAAAAAGGATCACTAGAATCAGATGTCAAGTCACTACGCAATACTATAGTACAAATGACAGCAGAAATCGTAGAATATAGCGACGAATTGAAAAAAGCAAAAACTGAACCCGAACAAAATGATTTGATTAAAAAGATCGTTACACTCACTTCAGAAAGAAATTTCTTACAAGATCAAGTCAAACAATATGAAAAAATTATTGCTGAATTAAGAAAAGAAAATACCAATTTAACCGCTAAATTAAGAGAAAATCTCAAAAAAGAAGGATACGAATTCAACCATCAAATTGGTGAACATCCAAAAGGCGCAGAATTATTAATGAAAATTTCCAGAGAAAATTTAAATAAAAAATTGGACGAACTAAATAAATCAAAAGAAAAAGAAGAACCAAAAAAAGAAGAAAAACCCAAAAAACAAGGGTTTTTTAAGAATCTTTTCAAATAAAATTATAAAATTATGCCATACGAATACCACGCAAAAGTTACAGAAGTTATAGACGGTGACACAGTTGTTATTGACATTGACCTCGGTTTTGATGTTGTCTTTATAAACCAAAAAGTACGACTTTTAGGAATTGATACCCCAGAAAGCCGTACTTCAGACAAAACAGAAAAAGCGTTTGGCGTAGCAAGCAAAGAATACGCAAAGAAATTTGTTGAAGCTTGCAAAGACAAAAATGTAGTCATTAGAACCCATATCAGTGATGATGTAGATTCCAATGGTAGAGAGAAATTTGGTCGTCTTTTAGGTGAAATCATCAATCCAGTCACCAAAAAGGTTCTAAATGATGAACTAATTACTAATGGTTATGCAGTCCGTTATATGGGCGAAAATAAAGATAAAGTAAAAGATCAACACCTAAAAAATAGAAAACGCCTCATTGACGAAGGCGTTGTGAAAATGTCTTATAAAGACGCTGGTATACTATAAAAATAGTATTCTATATTATCTAAGTACTGTAAATTTCAAGCTCTTAATATTGAGCTTGAAATTTTTATTTTGTACTTTGCTCAATACTAATTTAATTGACTTTGGATATCCAGATAAAGATGTATTCAAATTATTTGTCAATGATTGTTGACCAATACCAATTGTCATTGGAAATTCATGTGCAGCATTTAAATTTGTATCTGGTATTCTACCATCCAATACATTAATACGCCCAATATAATTAGTTTGATTTACATATACACTAATATTAAACTTGCCTGCATATGAAATTGGACCTGTTTCAACCGTAAATACTGACAACTTAGAATCTACACTCAACAAATCTTTTAATTGTTGATTTTCAGATATATCCAATACAAGTCCATCTTTTGTCAATTCACCACTAACAGGAATTGTTACTGACTTTGGTATAGTTTTAACAACCGTAGAAGTCAATTTAATAGGTTCATCAGACGGTGGTTGATATGTAATATTAGTAAGTTTAGTGACTATATCCTTAACAGTTACCTTTAAGGGACTACCATCTATGTCTGTATATGTATATTCTTGTTGTCCCCAAGGACCATTTGGATCAGGCATTTCATTCTTATACAATGACCAAATACGATCAATATTACCATGATGCATAAAGAATATAGGATCATTCGCAGCATATCTCAATGTTCCCATATTTCTATTATTACCAAAACGTGTGCCAACCCAATCATGTCCATTATTATGTGGTCCTTGTTCCAATAACCCTTGTCCACTTGGTGTAGTTGGATTTTCTACCGCTTTACCACCAAAAAGTTCAAATGGAGCTTGTAAAATCGCATTTATATAATCACGACTCATATACCACTTTGTTTCCGTAATGTGTTGCTTAGAATCAGCACTTACTTCATTACTAGGGTCCATTGTTGGTTGTAAAATAGATGGCTTTCTATTACCGTCATATAAAGCCAAATTATCAAAACCAAGACTGTCCGCCTGTACCATATCTTCTTGCGTCAAATCATATCCAAATAATGGACTCGCCAATCCAGAATCTTTACGAAGCTTTGTGTTTGGTATCTCTTGATGATTACTCCAATCCCAATATGGATACGCAAATGCATCCCCATTCCATCCAAAATTAGTCTTTAATATATTATCCAATATACGTTCCAAGAAGTAAACATATCCACGATGCCATGGCAAAAAATGCCAACTCCAATGCACTTGTACCATTGATACTCCTGAATTTGTACAATGATACGCATGTAACTTAGCATAATTCTCCCACTGCAATGTACTGTTCAACGCTATATCCTTACGCATATATCCAACTGCACGACACAAATTCTTTACTTCATCATCACTCAAATCATAAAAACTCTTACGAATTCGTGGCGGTTCATTTTTAAAATTAAACCTCTTGCCACCAGTCGCTGGTCCACACGTTGGATCATTAATCGGTTGTTTAGATGTTGCATTTAAATTTAATCCAAGTGTACCCGTAAGTAACCCAGACTTTAAAAAAGTTCTTCTTGTTGTATCCATATTTTATTTTGTTTTATTTGTTACCCAACCAATTCGATGTTTATACATCCAATCAGTCAATGCCTTTTCAAATCCTATATCATTACCTTGCTTTTCACTCTCTATCCATTTATGTTTTTCTATCTCATTCTTTAATTCCATAAACTTTTGATATAGATTATCTTTTTGCATACAAAAATAAATACAAATTTCAAACGCAAATGTAACATTTTTGTTTATTTAAAATTGGAGTCCCGTGTTGGATTTGCACCAACGATTTTAGAGTTTTGCAGACTCTCGCTTTTGTCTACTCAGCCAACGGGACATAAAAATATAATATCAAAGTTACCAAGCCCTACATGACCAATACCTGGCTTTAGTACGTGGACCAGGATTATCACAATTATGTCTTGCTCTAAAGTTTTTTCTACGTGCTGGATTATTCTTTTTTATGGTCATTCTTTTACCTTTAGCTGAAGATCCACCAAATCCAAAATTTACCTTAACCACTTTTCCTTTAGGATTTTTAACGTATACTTTAAATTTCTTGACATCACCTTGCATTCGTTTACCAAGGCTCACTTTACGACCACGATATTCCGCTTCACATAATGGTTGTTTATATTCTCGCATGAATTGAACAAATTCTTTTATATCTTGTTCACTTTCAACATCATATTCTTCTATATTGTCGTCATCTTCTAAATCTTCGTCTAAAACGTCTTGAAATTCAGGCGGTAATTTTTTAATGTTTACTAATTTAGCAGGAATTGTTTCTGATCCATTTTGAATTGCTTTATTAGCTCTATGATTACCATCTAAAATAGATTTATAATTTCCACTGTCATCTACAACTATAATAATAGGATATTTTATATTGGCGTTAGTTACTCTATCTGGTTCTATACCACCACTACGTAGTGTCAGAGATATTTTTTTAACTTTTTCAATTGGAGCTTGTACAACAGGATAATGTTTTATAACATCTAAAAGCTGTTGTAATGTTATTTTTTTACCGTTATCTTCCCAAGAAGTATCTTCTAAACCTTCTTTTTTAACACAATTTGGTACCTCTCTTCCGCCTTTTAACTTCATACCAACTTGTTTATAAGAATCCCAACACGCCTCTTCAATCTCATTTAGAAGTTCTTTTAACTTAATCATATCTATAAATATATAATTTAATATAAAACATTGTAAAAATGATACTGTCACCTACAACATCATTTTAATTCTATTTTTTATCTACCCCAACATATATATCAAATATGTCTACACAAACAAATACATCCGCTCAAATAAACAATTCCGCTACCGCAACATCTGATAAAAATTCAGCAAGTGTTTCTTATACAAATACCGCAGAAGCTTCTGCAGGCGCAAGTGTAGGAAATAAAAACGCATCAATAGGTGTTGAAACATCAGTTAAAACTGGTACAGAAGCATCCGCTGCCGGTGGACTTGATGGTAACAACGTCTACGCAAACGCAAGTTATAGTAGCGGTACAGAAGCTCACATTGTTGTAGACGGTAAAGTACAAAGTAATGGTGTAGGTGTTGCAGGTACTGCAGACGCTTACGCAGTCAGTGGTACAAAAGCATCCGCAAATGTTCAAGCTGGTGACAAAGGTGTCGCAGTTGGTGCAGAAGGTTCTATTGGTACTGCTGTAGGTGTTGACGCTTCAGGTACAGCAAATGTAAGAGGCGCATCAGTTACCGCAGGTTCAGGAGTTAGTGTAGGTGAACAAGTTGGTGGTGGTGGTTCCGCTCAAGCCACTATGGACAAAGGTAAAGTTACCGTTGGTGTAAGTGGTGACGTTGCAGTATTAGTTGGTGTAAAAGTAGATGTAAGTACTACAATTGATACAAATAAAGTTGTACAAGATGCTAATACAGTCGCAAAAGCAACTCAACCAGTAGTTCAACAAACTACCAATGTAGCAAATACCGCCGTCAAAGAAACAACTAATGTTGTAAATAATGCAGGTAATGCAATTAATGATGGTGCCAAAAAAACAGGCAATGCCTTCAAAAAAGCATTCAGATTCTAAAATGGCGCACCCGGCAGGACTTGAACCTGCAACCTTCTCGGTAGAAACGAGTTGCTCTATCCAATTGAGCTACGAGTGCATTGAATTTGTTAGTAGTTATGTTCTCACCAGTGATCACTGAGTAAAGGGAATTGAACCCAACATTTACTAACAAAAATGGTTGGCTATCACGGTACCGCCCCGTGTTCTTTCGATTATCAGTCGAATGCTCTACTATTGAGCTAATAGCCAATTAAAATGGCGGCCATACGGGGTTACGCTCCCCGGACTTCCCTTAGACAGAGGGTTAGGTTACTATTACTTTATATGGCCAAAATTGGTGCAAGTGGTGGATACTGCCTCCACACGAATATTCTGATTAAGAGTCAGATGCCCGTCTATTGTAGCTTCACTTGCATTAAAAAATTGTATCTACTATTGTCAACGAACTATAATCATCTTACCACACTTTATCCGCCCGTCAACAATGTTCAGAAAAAATGGTGGCTAAGGTCAGACTTGAACTGACAACACGAAGTTCTTCAGACTTCTGCTCTACATTGGAGCTACTGAGCCATTAAAGTAATTGACAAGTCAAAGGAATCGAACCTTTTCGGAACAGAGTCGCCTGCTCCTTTACCACGCCCTGCGCACTAGCACCTGTCAAAATCAAGATGTATGGTTGGATTCGAACCAACGGCTACTTTTACAACCGTAACATGACGGATTGTTTTTTACAACCTAACATAAGATTTTTACGGGCTTACCCCATAGTTAGGTACTCTGCTCTGCCAACTGAGCTACATACAATCTTTAAAATGGTGGGAGCAGTAGGACTTGCACCTACGAAGGCCGTTAGGCCGGGAGATTTACAGTCTCCAGCAATAGCTGCTATGCGATACTCCC
>ENA-UOYL01000225-UOYL01000225.1-marine-metagenome-genome-assembly--contig:-NODE-225-length-20930-cov-2.516233_pt1 | contig 20930 bp, 18 predicted proteins | sample MGYA00238173_ERZ767189 | MGnify/ENA primary metagenome ERZ767189 (study PRJEB28943, sample SAMN06267163) | marine metagenome | isolation source: Columbia River Estuary | place: USA:Columbia River Estuary... | reverse complement strand
AATGTCAGTCCAAACGTGCTGCCAATCATCACTCGGAGATGGAGCGTCAATACCTTCATCAGAATATGTCGCGATCGGGTACGCGGGTTCCCATGGTTGAAGAAATAAAGGTATGTCGAGGACATCAAGAACCTCACCGACGCTCTTAGCGTCAATGATTTCGCCGCGCAATACTCGCTCATGTGCCACGAATGCTCGGCGTGGTCCATCAGTGAGCAAATCTGAAAGTTCAGTCCAGGAATGATTTTGAGCAATAACTTCGGTGAGCGGTCCAATTGTAAAGCGACCACTATCTTCGGCCAAAACTTGAGCGGCCCATTCGGTCGTTGCATGAAGAGCCAATCGATATTCAGCCAATGTGGCCGCTGGCCAAACCTGCCGACCTGTCTGAGTTGCAAGTCGTGAGCGTTGGTGAATACGAAAAAGACCTTCCCAGTCACGGTTGGCGCAACGTGCATCAATCAGGCGCACAAGCCCGTCGAGATCGGCGCGATCAATCAATGGGTCTAAGTCATTGTCATCCATTGTTTCTCGACTTCGCCTTAGACCATTGGCCAGGGGTAGCGCTGACCGCTTGCATCAATAGGGAACATAGCACCCGCAGCAAGCATTTTTGCCCGTTCAATCATTGCTTCAACTTCGTCATCGTTCAAGAGTGCTGCAACATCAAGTGGGGGGCGTTCTACAACACCTTGCACCTTGCGTACAAGGTCAGGGGGCAACATCTCACCACCGAACTCCCAAATGACAGTGCGTAATTTGAAATCAGCGGAGAAACATAATCCTTGATCAATGCCCCAAATGCGATCGTTGCTATCAATTAAGCAATGCCCACTTTTTCGATCGGTGTTATTTGCCACAATGTCGAAAGCCGCCATATTTCGGAACTGATCGTGAAGTTCCGGACGATTCTCGTACAACGTGAAGTAGTGCTCCTCAAAACGAGCCTCAATAAACCATTGCAATGAACCTGGTCCGAAGGGACCATCACGTTCAATTGTTGGAGGTATGACATGGAGGCCCATGGCCTCTGAAAGGAGGTAGGCGGCGATTTCCCGATGGAATAATCCCGAGGGGAAATCCCACAGAGGGCGTTCGCCACGTAGTGGTTTGTAGATCGCTTGGCCACACTGCTCGCCGAGAGTGAGATTGACAAGAAAAGTGGCGTTACTGCTGTAGGGCATGCGACCTTCAATGTCAATGTCGCCGTTATTCAGAAGATGCAAGATATCCATGATGATGAAGCCGTCGGGTTAATTCATGCGTGGGCAGAAGTGACTATCAATGTTGATTGGAAGGTCACAGTAAACACAGTTAGGGCGACCCGCTGAAACCGTGCGGTCAGCGTGGTCACAAAAAGCCATAGCCTGAGCGCGGGTCAGGCTGACTCGTGCATGAGCACCAGGTATGTCGTCTACGTCGTCATCGTCCTCGTCATCTTCGGCGAAATCCTCGTCATCTTCATCAACGAGTGGGGCAAATTCTTTGAGGTGCAAAATGAAATGATCAGCAGAGTTGTTGAACTCAAGTGCAGTTGCCCCAAGGATGAAGGCTTGTGTGATCGGCTCGGCGAGTTGCATCACGGAGCGTGGTGGCTGACCCTCTGGCACGGGCAAATGAGCCAAGGCTCGACGAATGTATTGAGCGATAGTGGCAACTTGTTGCTTTTCACAGCGCACCGTGACCGAGCGAACACCGGCACGGGCTTGAATATAAAAAGTGCGAGACCCTGGTTCTCCTAAAGCGCCGGTGGTGAGAACATCTACAAAATCAAAATCAGCAAAAAAGTCCATGGTCGTTTTTCAGGATGGACGAAGGTCGCCGAGCGATCCACCGGTTGAGTTGACATTGAGCACGATCGGCCCACCAGCCGTATAGGCCACAGCTGAGACTGAACAGGTACTGATCACAATGCGTTGGAAAAGATCAATGTGAGTCCCCATAGCGTGGGCAACGGCGGCCTTAATGGGATCAGCGTGAGATACACAGACGATCACCCCACCGCGATGTTGAGCGCAGAGACGGTCAATTGCCGACACCATGCGCGTTTGCATCTCAGTAAAGCTCTCGCCATTGGGAAACCGAAAAGTAGATGGGGCACGTTGCACTGTTGACCATTCGGGCAGCTTCATGAGTTTGCTGAGTTCAGCACCAGTCCAATCACCAAACTCGCATTCAAGTAAGCCTTTGTCGATTTTGGTACGCAGACCTAAGGCAGCAGCGATGGGAGCAGCTGTTTCGCGAGCGCGCTCTAGTGGCGATGCATAAATAGCGTCAACTTTTTTTATGCCAGCGATGCGTTCGGCAACTGCTTGAGCTTGTTTGATTCCAATATCGGCAAGGTGTAAACCACTTGCACGACCGGGGAGAATTTTTCCTGTTGTTGGAGTTTGACCATGGCGAACGAGAAGCACCAAAGTTGATGAAGGAGGTGCCGTTTTTTTCATAACAGGCTTTAACCTAAGCCTTCTCGGTGGATAAACCATCGTTTTGCGCTCAGAAAACTACCTTGAAGGAGTTGGTTAGCGGGACCGTTTGAGCGGGGGTTCCTCGCCAGCAATAATTCTTTTGAGATTTGGGATGTGGCGCCAAATGACGAGGGCGAATAAACCCACGCCAGCAACAACTTCACCTGCTGGGCGCCCGACAATGACTTGAGAAATAGGTAACCCGAGTGCGATCGCAAGTGATCCAAGAGACGCTTTTTTAGTCACTTTGGCGACGAGCAACCATAAAACTGTCATTGCCAGGCCGATCCACGGATACAGGGCGATCATCCCGCCGCCCGCCGTAGCAACTCCCTTGCCGCCTTTGAACTTTCGAGTGACAGGAAAGATATGACCGATCACGGCAGCGAATACCAAAGTCAGGGCTCCGGCGTATCCAGCGAAGGCATATCCAACAGCAGTTGAAATGGCACCCTTTAATCCGTCTAAGAGAAAAACTAAGACGCCCAACTTACGACCGAGCGTGCGCCCGATGTTGGCGGCACCGGGATTACCGGAGCCCGCCGCTGTGATATCAACTCCGCGGGCATTGGCGATCAGTAGCGCACTCGGGAAAGTACCGAGCATGTAGGCCACGGGAAAGAGGATGAAAAGAGCAATCACTACTGACATCTTTATGGATTTCAGAGACAATGTGGGGGAATTCAAGCGGATCGTTTGAGCATGGGAGTATCGCGCGGGGGTGATCCTTGGTTCGGTACTCTTCCAAGCAATGTCTGAGCAACTCATTTCAGGTGAAGGCGCGTCCCGATCCCGACGCAATACCTCAACATCAGCATTCGGGGCTTCACGCCGTGAGGGACATGATGCGTCAGCGTTTTACGCTCGTTTTCGGGCCCCTGAGATATCTTCCGATGAGTCACTTGCCGATCCCGCAGCAGTTAACGCCATTCGCAACCGCATCTTTGTCGGCGATTCTCGCAAGATGGACGAGATACCCGATAACTCGGTGGGTCTCGTGGTGACATCGCCACCTTATTTCGCGGGGAAGGCGTACGAGGAGGCTCTCGGTGAGGGCCATATCCCCGCTGATTATGTGGAGTACCTCGAGATGCTCACGGCAGTTCTCGGCGAGTGTCATAGGGTACTTGAGCCGGGTGGGCGGATGGTCGTGAATGTTGCCAATTTGGGTCGTCGCCCGTTTCGTTCGTTGGCTTGTGATGTGACGACAATCTTGCAAGATGAATTAGGTCTGTTGTTGCGCGGCGAAGTGGTCTGGCTGAAACAGCGCGGCTCATCGGGTAGTTGCGCATGGGGATCTTTTAAATCTGCTACCAATCCGGTTTTACGCGACACTACTGAACGTTTGATTATTGCCAGTAAGGGTCGCTTTGATCGCGCTGTCAATCCAGCCAAACGTGTCAAGCGTGGTCTGCCAGCAGTGTCAACGATGACCTCAGATGAGTTCATGGAAGCAACTCTTGACGTCTGGGAAATTCAACCTGAAAGTGCTACGCGGGTTAATCATCCTGCGCCTTTTCCTGTGGCGTTGGCCGAGCGCTGCATCGAGATGTATTCCTTTGCTGGTGATCTTGTACTTGATCCCTTTATGGGTTCAGGGACGACGGGTGTCGCTGCCTCACAGCTTGGGCGCTCATTTGTTGGATTTGATACTGACGAGGTCTATGTGGCGCGTGCGCTTGAGAGGATCGCTGACGAAGGTGGGGCGCGTGAGCAAACTCATAGGCGTTCAATTCGTGACGTTGTTGAAGAACTTCTGACGAACGCTGGGTTTACCAAGATCGATTGGAACACGCGCATCGTGACTGGCTTTGAAGCCACGGGACGCGCTTTGCGAGAAGATCAAACGTCTATAGTCTTTGAAATAGTTGGTGGTCTCACAAGTGTCCGACCTGGTTTATCGCGCGGCGATTTGTTGTGGCGAGCCATTGGTCGCGCGGCAGTGATTTCGCAGGTCTGCAGCGATGAAAAGTTAATCCTTTTTACAGCGGGCTTACCTGAGAGATTAAGTGGTGGCAATGCGCTCGCAACTGTGGTCGGCCCAAGTCTGGCGATCGCCGGAATCATTGATATTGCTGATTTAGGAACGGCAGCCGAAGCCTTGCGGCATATCTTGCACGAAAGTAGATGATGTCGCCGTTAGTGAGGCGATATTATTTGAATATGACCGGGAACCGCTCGTGAGTTATCTAGCGCGTTTAGAGGCCGAGTCGATGCACATTATTCGCGAGGCTGTCGCTCAGGCTGAGAACCCAGTCATGCTCTATTCGATCGGCAAGGACAGCACAGTTATGTTGCACCTAGCCCGTAAAGCATTTTTCCCTGCTCCCTTACCGTTTCCGTTACTCCATGTTGATACCACGTGGAAGTTCAAAGAGATGATTGATTTCCGCAATGTGGTGGCTGCAGATCCTGACCTGAGATTGATCGTGCATATTAATCCCGAATGCGTGCGACTCAATATCAATCCATTCGATCATGGTTCATCGATGCATACCGATCTTTGGAAAACCGAAGGTCTCAAGCAGGCTCTTGACGAAGGCGCATATGATCTTGCCTTTGGAGGTGCGCGTCGCGATGAAGAGAAGTCGCGCGCCAAAGAAAGAATCTTTTCCTTTCGAACGTCCAAGCATGTCTGGGACCCAAAGAATCAGCGTCCAGAATTGTGGAATATCTACAATGCCCGTCATGCACCAGGTGAATCAATCAGAGTATTTCCATTATCCAATTGGACAGAACTAGATGTCTGGCAATATCTCTTAGCCGAAGATATACCCGTCGTCCCGCTCTATTTCGCCAAGCCACGCCCCGTTGTCGTGCGGCAAGGAATGCAGATTTTGGTCGACGATGATCGACTGAAGTTGCTCCCGGGTGAAGTCGTTGAAACCAAGATGGTCCGCTTCCGTACTCTTGGGTGCTACCCGCTGACTGGCGCCGTAGAGAGCGAAGCCACAGATTTATCAATGATTCTTGCAGAGATGTTTACCAGTCGTTCCTCAGAGCGACAGGGTCGGATGATTGATCATGATCAAGCGGGCTCAATGGAGAAGAAAAAAGTTGAAGGTTATTTTTAATGAGATCTTCAAACTTGCCACCCAATAATCCGGTCTCTCATTTCATTAAAGCCCAGCAAGAGAAAGATCTTTTGAGATTCATCGTCTGCGGAAGTGTCGATGACGGTAAGAGTTCAATGATTGGTCGGCTTTTGTATGACTCCAAGCAAATCTTTGATGATCAACTTGCGTCATTGGCCAATGATTCTCTACAGCATGGCACTCAGGGTGAGGCAATTGACTTTGCGTTGTTGACTGATGGTCTTCAAGCCGAGCGCGAACAAGGCATAACAATTGACGTTGCATATCGCTTCTTCGCCACCGACAAGCGGGCTTTCATTGTCGCTGACGCCCCAGGTCACGAGCAATACACCCGCAACATGGTGACAGGCGCCTCCACAGCAGAGATGGCTGTCGTGCTGATTGACGCTCGCAAGGGTGTTCTGACGCAAACTCGTCGGCATTCCCTGTTAGTGGATCTGCTGGGCATTAAAAACATCATTGTGGCAATCAATAAGATTGACTTAATTGACTACAGCCAGGAAGTTTTTGATGGGATTTCACAGCAGTATTTAAAGTTTGCAGAAACTTTGCATTTTGAGAACATTCATTTTGTTCCGATTTGTGCATTGACGGGTGAAAACCTGACATTGCCTTCGACGAATACGCCGTGGTATACCGGGCCGCGTCTGATTGAGATAGCTGAGACGGTTGCTGTTGGTACTCAAGATCTCTCTGCTGCATTTCGTATGTCTGTACAAAGCGTGAGTCGCCCGAATTCAGATTTTCGCGGCTACATGGGGACAATTGCTAGTGGTGAGATCAGTGTTGGCGACCGAATTCGGGTCAACCCCAGTGGAATGGAAACTCGAGTCAAAGGCTTTGCCGATTTCGATGGACCACGCCACTCAGCAAGCGCTGGTGAAAGTGTTTGTCTTGTTCTTGAAGACGAGGTTGACATCAGTCGCGGCGATCTTTTGTCAAGCGTCGTCGATCCGGCCTTGGTTTCAGATCATGTCGAGGTACATCTAGTTTGGTTGGCTGAAGAAGCCATGATTCCTCAGCGCTCCTATCTTCTGAAGATTGGCAGCAAAGAGGTTCGGGCACATATTGATCGTTTGAAGTATCGAATTGATATCAATAGCAATGAGCATGTATCGGCTGTCACTCTTGGTCTTAACGACATTGGCATTTGCAATATTTCCACAGTGACCCCGATTGGTCTTGATCCCTATGACCTGAACCGAAGTACCGGTGCCTTCGTTCTGATTGATCGCATCACGAACCGTACTGTTGGTGCCGGAATGATCCGTCACAGTTTGCGCCGTTCCGAAAATGTGCAATGGCAAGAACTGACGGTAGGTCGCGAACAACGCGAATTAATGAATGAGCAAGAGGGCTTCGTGGTTTGGCTCACAGGATTATCTGGCAGCGGTAAGAGTACGCTCGCCAATGCCCTTGAAGTCATGTTGCACCAACGCAAAATTCGAACCTTTGTTCTTGATGGTGACAATGTGCGACATGGTCTGAATGCCGATTTGGGCTTCACGGAGACTGATCGCGCAGAAAATATTCGGCGCGTGGCGGAAGTTGCGAAACTCTTTGTGGATGCTGGATTGGTGACCATTGTTTCTTTTATTTCACCCTTTGAGGCCGAACGTTCACTTGCCCGAGAAATCATCGGGGAGAGTGATTTTTTTGAGGTGTTTGTGGATGCTCCGATGGTCGTTGTGGAGAAACGCGATACCAAGGGTTTGTACGCCAAGGCGCGAGCAGGACTGTTGCCCAACTTCACAGGCGTGGACTCGCCTTATGAAATTCCGGCTAACCCAAATCTGCGTGTCGAATCATCGGTATCAAGCGTCGTTGAGTGTCTTGATCAAATTGTCGCGGAACTAGTACGCAACCGCTTTCTTTAGTTCTGACAGCCCAGCCTTAAATTCGTTGAGCGACGCGGCGGCCTTCAAGGACGGCTTCAAGGATTGTTCGTGGGGCTACGCAATCTCCCGCTTGTAGGGCTCCATTGATGGGATCTGTCGGAAGGCGAAAGCCAGCATCCACTACAGCAGCACAAATAATCTCGTCAACAACGCCAGAGAAACGATCTTGGACGCGCACCACGAATTCTTCTCCTCGCCGTTCAACACCGCGAACCACACAGCGCCGCCGAATAGCGACTCCACATTGGGCTAATCGAACATTGGCAGGTGCCAAGTCTCCAGTGCGCGCCAATTCATTGCCAGCAATATTGTCAGGCGTGAACAGAATCGCACGTGCACCAAGTTCTTCGGCGAGAGCCACACCGATAGGGCCACCAATGGGATCGAGAACAGCGATGATGCCGATATCGGTTAGAACAGCTGATCCGTTTCGAATATCTGCGATATCAAAGACGGTAGTTGGTGAATCGACCTCGTATTCCGGATTGCCACGCCGACCACCAGTGGTCTGTATCACGACATCATGTTCGCCAGATCCACCAGGGGAGAACTCGGTACTTGTCTGGATGGTCACACCAAGTCGCAGGGTCTCAGATTCAAGCCAATTCACTAAAGAAGATCCCGGCCCAGTGATAGCGCTGAGACCACCCACCTTTTCTCGTTTTTCAATGAGGTGCACCGAGTGACCGCGTAATGCAGCGACGCGGGCCGCTTCGAGACCGGCAACCCCTGCGCCAACGATCAGGACCTTGCGTGACTGATGGGCTTTGACATACCAATCTGGATCATGTGATTCGTGACCTGCTGAGGGTTCGCCAACGCAAGTGACAATCGGATTTCGAGCATCGCGGACTTGGCAGGTCTGATTACAGCGAATGCAGGGACGTATTTGAGCAACAACATCTTGTGAACTTTTCAGTGCTACATCGGGATCGGCGATTTGGGCGCGAGTCATTTCGACGCCGTTACAGATTCCCTCGTTGAGGGCCCATTCGGCTTGGGTCACGTCCACAACTGAGCCTTGCAAAAACACGGCAGTGGATGTCGCAGTGGCCGCGCGCACTGAGCGACAGAGTTCACTATTGAAAGTGGGAGGTTCGTGAAAATCAGGGCGCGTTTTTTCAACGGAAAAAATCGATCCACGTACGACAACTAAGTAGTCAATTCCCAAAGCACACAAGTCAGCGGCGATCTGTGGCGCCATCTCGGGAGTGATTCCTGCCCATGGAGCGAGTTCATCGCACGACAAACGTAAACCAATGATCGCATCGGGGCGCACTGCATGTGCCGCAGAGCGCACCGCGGCAATGACCTTTTGGGCGAACAGTAAACGGTCGCCATATTCATCGCCACGCTGATTAGTCAGACCTGACAAAAACTGACGAACCAAACTGTGCTGCCCTGCATTGATTTCAACGCCATCACAACCAGAACCAATTGCGAGGCGAGTGGCTTCGGCAAAACCTTCAATCACCGCGTTGATGTCATGGGTTTCCATCCACTTAGGAACCTCACGTGAATTCACTTCGGGCACTCGTGACGGAGCCCACAACGGCAACTGTGAATATGCCGAGGAGCCCTGTCCGCCGGCATGGTCAAGTGAAGCAATAACCAACGAACCATGGGCGTGACAAGCCTCGGAGATCGACGCCCATCCGGTAGCGCATTGAGTCGCCAGGGGAGCCCGCTCGTATGGCCAATCACTGTCGTGAACGCTGGCACCTTCGACAACAATGATTCCGCAACCACCCATGGCACGCCGCTCGTAATACGCCACATGTCGTGGCGACAAACCGCGAAGATCATCACCCAAGTTGGTGGCATGGGGACCGAACATTAACGAATTCTTTGAGGAGCGTGCGCCGATAGTGAGCGGCTGTAAAAGCAACATTATTTACAGTCTCGCCGATTTGTGGTCGAAGTGGGAAACCCTCATCAGAAAGGCTCAGGATAGGTAGGGTTCATCGTGATGGAACGTGGGCAAAAAGTGTGGTGGGTCCGCTTGAGCCTGATTACTGGTGCGGGATTTTTGCTGCGCTTAGCATTCGTTTTGACTGCGACGCGCTACGACCCGCCCCTCGGTGACCAGCTCTACTATTCGGCTCAGGCACTGACGAATGCGCAAGGACGGTGGTTTCAACAGCCGTTTGCGCGAGGGTTCCCAGCCGCCGATCATCCACCCCTGACCTCACTGATTTTGACTCCAGCTACCTGGTTTACTGAATCTGCGGGCTCGTTCATCACTGCTCAACGCTTGACAATGGTGGTGATCGGTACGGCAAGCATCTTGCTGATGGGACTGATAGGGCGACGGATTGCTGGTCCTACGGCTGGTTTGGTCGCTGCTGGAGTCACTGCGGTGTATGCCAATGTCTGGGTAAACGATGCCCTCATCATGGCGGAGACACCAACTTTTTTCTTGGTAGCGACAGTGACGTATGTGGCCTTGGGGTATCGCAGTTCCCCGACTCTTCGCACAAGCATTGCTCTTGGTTGTTTAGCTGGGTTGGCTGCTTTGACTCGACCTGAATTGCTACTACTCGCGGTTCTGCTGTGTGCACTTGCTATCGCTCTGTGGCGTCAGCAGCGCATGCAAAATATCGAAGTGGCGAAACACTTGGGCTCAATCATGATCGCTGGGCTGCTTGTGGTAGCCCCATGGATTCTGTGGAATCAATCTAGATTCACTGATTCTGTTTATCTCTCGACCAACGATGGGTTGACATTTGCCGGGGCGAATTGTGATCGTACCTATTACGACGACATCGGAAGTTGGGATATTTGGTGTGCTTATGAAACTCAAGTCCCTGAGGGTGCAGATGCTTCACAAGCTTCGTCCTTGATGCGCCGTGACGGCTTGCAATATTTGAAAGACCACCTCGGGCGTTACCCAGTCGTGGCCATTGCCCGCATCGCGCGCGTGTTGAGTCTTGGATACATCGGGTCTAATAACAATGCGGCGGCTGCGGAGGGACGTCCACCTTGGGTATCAATGTTGGGTGTGATTCAGTTTTGGATGCTTGGACTCGGAGCAATGTTTGGATATCGACGGGTTCAGCAGCGTATTGATCGGCTCATTCTGATTGTGATGTTGCCAGTCATTCTTTTAGTGGCGATGGTGGCGAACGCTTATGTACGTTTTCGATTGCCGGCCGAAGTCGGTTTGATCGTCTTGGCTTCTTTGGGTTTTATTCATCTAGTCGGGCTCAGGCGCCGACGGGAAGTTTCTTTCGCGTCAGAGTAATCGGCTTGGAATGATCCATCCCAGGCTTGGGCGCAGAACCTCGCGCAATGACTGAGAGCGCCTCATCTGCGTCGCCACCAACACATTCGGGATCGGGACCGTCGAGCGGCAACCCGGTGAAGAACTTGGCGGCCATGCAACCACCTTGGCAAGCATCAAAGGCGCCGCAGGAAGCACAAGCTCCGGCTGATTGTGGCTCACGTAGCGATAAGAACAAATCACTCTGCTTCCAGACTTTGGCAAAGCCGCCCTCATCGCGAACATTGCCGGCCTTGAATTCGTCGTGGATGACAAACGGGCAGGCGTACACATCGCCGATGGGATCAATCAAACAGACAACTCGACCCGCTCCACACATATTGAGTCCAGGTAATGCCTCTCCAAATGCGTTGAGATGGAAAAATGAGTCACCAGTGAGAACATTCTCGCCGTGCTTCAATAACCAATCATAAATCTCGCGTTGCTGTGCATTCGTTGGATGTAACTCGTGCCATGTATCGGCACCTCGACCAGCGGGGCGAAGGCGCGTAATGCGTAATTGGGCGCCGTAGAAATCTGCAAGAGCTTTGAACTCGTCAAGTTGCGAAACATTATGACGGGTCACGACGACGGATATTTTGAATTGTCCGAAGTTGGCTGCCTTGAGATTATCCATGGCGCGAATCGCCATCGCGTGGGATCCCTCGCCACGGACCGCATCATTTGTCGCGGCGTCAACACCATCGAGACTGATTTGAATATCCAGATAGTCCATAGCGGCAAGTCGCTGAGCTTTTTCTTCGTCAATGAAGGCTCCATTTGTGCTGAATTTCACGCCGATGCCATTGCCCACGGAATACTCAAGCAATTCGAAGAAGTCTCGGCGCACCATTGGCTCGCCACCACCAATGTTGATGTAGAAGACCTGCAAATCGCGTAAATCATCAAGTATCTTTTTTGCTTCGTCGGTTGAGAGTTCGCGTTCATCGCGTTGCCCACTTGATGACAAGCAATGCACGCATTGCAAGTTGCAGGCATAGGTGAGTTCCCAAGTCAGACAGATCGGAGCATCAAGGCCCCTCTTCATTTCTTCAACGAGTGATTTCGCGCTCACGTACGACCTCCGATGTTTCGAGTGATGTCAAGGCAGCGATGAACGACGGCCAGCGATCTTGTGTCACGCCACAGGCGCTGAGGGTCGATTGAACATCGGGATGATCATGCAATGCCTGTACGACCGTGACGACATCAGGATGCTTTAAGAAAATCAACCGACGATTGCCATAGTGATAAGCGAGTGCGCCAAAGGCTTCTGGGCGAACGGCAACTTGAGGGTGGATCTCAAGTACTGATGCGAGGGCAACGGTCATTTTAGGTCAGGTTTCGTACGAAACGAAATAATCAGTAGACGCCGCACATGCCGTCGATGGAGATTTCCTCAATCAGCAATTCAGATTCAATAATTGGCGTGTCAATTGCGACTGCGTCATCCACGTTGGATTCGGCAACAACGACGGATGCTGTGGTGGTGGTCGGGCTTTGCATACCACCTAGCGTACAACGCCAGTGACTGGCATGGGCTACCCTCTGCTTAGTTGTCGCGAAAACAGCGACCATGACCCTAGGGGGCAACAATGAAGTCCAAGGCCGCAATCTTGTGGGAAGTCAATCAACCATGGAGCGTTGAGGAGATAGAACTCGACGAACCCAAGGCCGGCGAAGTGCTGGTTGAAATGAAAGCCTCGGGCATGTGTCATAGCGATGAACATTTAACGACTGGCGATTTACCTTTTGCTCTGCCGATTATCGGCGGTCACGAAGGCGCAGGCATTGTCCGCAAAGTTGGCGAAGGCGTTAGTTGGCTGGCTCCAGGCGACCATGTGGTTTTTGGTTTCATTCCTTCCTGCGGTCGTTGTGCGAGTTGCTCAACCGGACATCAGAACCTCTGTGATTTAGGCGCACTGATGGGTACTGGTCGCCAGATCACCGATGGCGGTTCGCGCCATCACGCTCGGGGTCAGGAACTGGGCTTGATGTGCTTGCTGGGTACTTTCGCTCATCACACTGTGGTCAACGAAGCCAGTTGCATCAAGGTTGATGATGATCTTCCTTTTGACAAAATTTGTTTGCTCGGCTGCGGCGTGGTCACCGGCTGGGGCTCGGCGGTTTACGCTGCCCAAGTGCGTCCAGGGGACACTGTGGCTGTCGTAGGTATCGGCGGGATTGGGGCGAATGCCATTCAGGGTGCCCGATTGGCGGGGGCAAAGCGCATCATCGCCATTGACCCGATTGAGTTCAAGCGCGAAAAAGCCATGGAGTTTGGAGCCACTCATACTGCCGCTTCAATGACCGAGGCAGTGGCCTTGCTACAAGAAGTCACCTGGGGAACGATGGCCAATAAAGTCATCATGACCATGGGTGTGGGTTCTGGAGCGGTGATGGCGGAGGCCATGGCCTTGGCTTCCAAGCGCGGCAGAGTGGTCGTGACCAATATTCACCCGGCCATGGAAATGAGTGTCACGATGAACCTCCTCGATGTCACGCTGATGGAAAAGCAGGTCGTGGGCTCCTTGTTCGGATCGGGCAACCCAAGAGCGGACATTCCTAAATTGGCGAGTTTGTACCGCGAGGGACAATTGGACCTCGATGGTCTAGTGACCCGCACCTACAGCCTTGAAGGTGTGAACGATGGCTACGAGGCGATGCGCAAGGGTGAAAACATCCGCGGCGTGCTTGTTTACGACTGACCTGTCGGCAACTCGCCTAGAACCTTTGGGTTGAGGGAGAGTATCCTTGAGCGGATAGCCACCAAAGTGGAACCAACAGGGGAGTTCATCATGTCTGGAATTCGTAAGTCAAAAGCCGCTGTGTTGTGGGGTTTGAATCAGCAATGGAAGATCGAAGAGATCGAAATCCATCCTCCAAAAACCGGAGAAGTGATCGTTCATTGGCGTGCTGCTGGATTGTGCCACAGTGATGAGCACTTGGTCACTGGCGACATGGTTCCACCAGAAGAATTTTGGCCCCTCATGGGTATTGAAAGTTTCTTCCCGATCATCGGTGGGCACGAAGGTGCAGGAGTTGTCGTCGAGGTTGGTCCTGGAGTTTCTAGCGTTGTTGTTGGCGATCACGTCTCGGCTTCATTTGTACCATCGTGTGGTCGCTGCCGTTATTGCAGCACAGGTCGTCAAAACCTTTGCGACAACGGAGCCAAAACATTTGTTGGTGGAATGATTACCGATGACACTCATCGCCATTTCATCAACGGCAAGCCCGTGACCTTGATGGCCAAGGTGGGAACATTTTCCGAGTATGCCTGTGTGAGTGAGCAGTCAATTATCAAAGTTGAAAAAGACATCCCCTTGGAATGCGTAGCCTTGGTGTCATGTGGTGTGGCCACTGGTTGGGGTTCAGCAGTGAATCGTGCTGGCACACAACCGGGAGACACTGTCGTAGTTGTCGGTATCGGCGGCATCGGAATGAACGCTGTGCAGGGTGCACGAATGGCGGGTGCTAAGCGCATCATTGCTATCGATCCTCTTGAGTTCAAGCGTGAAAAAGCTATGGAGTTCGGGGCCACTCACACTTTTCCTTCAATGGCTGACGCCATGATGTCAGTGATGGAGATGACCTATGGCCAGATGGCCGATCGGGTGATCATGACTCCAGGTGTTTTGCACGGCGAGATGATGGGCGAAGCGATGAACCTAGCTGGCAAGGGCAGCACGGTTGTGGTCACTGCTATCTCACCGATGACCAGTGAGGTCGCCAATATCAACTTATTCCAGTTAGCAATGTGGAATAAAGAGATCAAAGGAACGATTTTCGGTTCAATGAACCCACGTGCCGATATTCCAGCATTGCTTGATATGTACCGTGCTGGTCAATTGAAGCTTGATGAACTGGTGACCAATACTTACAAGTTGGAAGACATCAATGAAGGTTACGAAGCTATGCGCGACGGCACGAATATTCGTGGCGTTATTGTGAACGCCTGATTCTTCTCCAGATATGACTCAATCACCTCGTAGTTCATTGATTACGGCGCTCGAGGGCACCGTCATTGGGCGCCGTCGCGAAGTTGAACTGGTCGTGGCCGCCCTTGATGCTGATCGACACGTACTGCTTGAAGGTCCACCGGGAACGGGTAAGAGCACTCTCCTGCGCGCTGTGGCTGAAGGTTTGAGCATCGGTTTTGTCTTTGTTGAAGGTAATGCCGAACTTACTCCAGCACGTTTGGTCGGTCATTTTGATCCCGCTCGAGTGCTCTCTGATGGCTATGACCCCGACGTTTTTGTGGACGGTCCTTTAATTACCGCGATGCGCGATGGCGCGTTGCTGTATGTCGAAGAAATCAACCGTATCCCCGAAGAAACATTGAATGTTTTGATCACCGTGATGAGTGAAGGTGAATTGAATGTGCCGCGTTATGGTCGGGTTCCAGCCTCAACTGGTTTTCGCTTAGTCGCCGCAATGAATCCGTTTGATGCAGTGGGAACTGCGCGCATCTCTGGAGCCATTTACGATCGTGTGTGTCGCGTGTCCGTCGGATATCAGTCAGCTGAAGTTGAACAGCAGATTGCCTCTCGTGGAGTCCGGGGATTACCAGCAGGTTGGCTTGACAAGGTAGTTGAACTTGTGAGGCGAACGCGCAACCATGGTGAATTACGTGTCGGTTCATCAGTGCGTGGAGCAATTGACATGGCTGCCGTCGCAGTGTCTTTGGCGTCCGTACGATCTTCCAAGGTCACCGACCCTGCCGTGGGACTTGATGCTGCATTAGTGGCGTTGTCGGGACGAGTGCGAGTGCGTGAGGGCAGTGCGCGCACCTCTGAAGAGATCATCAATGAATTGTGGAATGAGGTGTTTGCTCCAACATCGCCGGGCGAAGCGGGAAAAGTGAACGCCCCGACGGGGGCGACCCCTTAGCCAAAGAGGGTGCCGCCGCCGATGATGCGGTCAGCGAAGCATCAAAGAAAACTTTGTCACGACGCGAGTTATCGCGCAATCCGCAATTTGAACAGGTCTCTCCAGAAGTTGGTGAACTTGATGAGTCAGCCGTGGACGAAGCCCTTGAAGAAGATCCTGACGCGATGTTGGCGTTATTGGCTGATCTCACTGGCGCCACAGATCAGAAGTTGCGAGAGTTAGCAAAACGTTTGGCGGGTCGTTTGTTCTTGGACGTCTCACGGCGAGGGCCAGTGACACCGCGCGGTATTGGCAAGATTGTCACTCGCCCCTATAGTCCCGACGCGGGCGACATCGATCTTGATGCTTCAATGAACACCATTCTCGAGGCCCACGCGGCACATCAGGCCATTGATCCAGAAGGTCTCAAGGTACGCAGTTGGGCAAGACCCGGAACGGCGATTTCTTTATTGGTGGATCGCAGTGGCTCGATGGGAGGAAAACCTTTGGCTACGAGCGCCATGGCGGCGGCGGCGGTTGCCTGGCGCAGTCCATCTGATTACAGCGTGATCGCTTTTGGCAAAGATTGTGTCGTCGCCAAAGGCCAAACATCGATGAAGTCCAGCGAAGAGGTGATCAACGATGTGTTGGCATTACGCGGTTTTGGTACCACCGATCTTGCTGGAGCGCTTCGCGGTGCTGGAGAACAGTTATCGCGCACGCTAGCGGGTCGGCGAATCACGGTGATCCTCAGTGATTGTCGCGCCACGGTCGCTGGTGATGTGCAGGCAGCAGCGCGGGCCTTGGACGAAGTGGTCATTCTTGCACCATGTGGTGATGACGCGGAGGCTCAAGTTTTGGCATGGCAAGTCGGTGCGCGCATCGCCTGCATTGACGGACCAAGTGACATTCCTGCGGCCTTACAAGCGGTTCTTGGGGACTAGCGGCAAGAAGGATCGTCGGGTGGGAGAACGCCGACATCGTTTGACTCGACATAGACAGGCGGCAATGTGGTGGTCACTGCAGGTTTGATAGTTGTTTGAGAGTTTGACGGGGTTGTCGTTGCTGACGGGGTTGTCGTTAATGGCGGTTTTGTCGTTGTTGGTGCAAAGATTTGATCGGGGGCATCAACCAAACGGGCTCGGCCCTGAAAAACGGCGAGGACCGCTTTCATGTTTTCCCCGTCGAGTGCGGGCTCAATCACGGATTGACCAGCGATTTTTGTGCCATTGCCTTCAATTTGATAAGTCTGCATGGTTGAAGGGTCAAGATTCTTCATCCCCGTCGCGATATCAAGAATCTTGCCGACATTGAGACCACTATCGGTAATGACATATTGCAGACCTGCATCAACAAGATCTTTAGCGATTCGCGGATTGCCGACAGATTTATCGAGCGCTTTCTGGATAGCTCTGCGTAAGAAGTCTTGCTGGCGCGAAATTCGACCACGGTCGGAGGCTGGATCTTCTGACCAAGTTTTTGTATTTGCTTTGTAGTAGTAGAAATGGCGTGAACGGACGTATGCCAAACCCTCTTCGCCACCGAAGGTGTGGCATCCCGCAGTTTGAATGAGTAGGTTCGTTTTTTTATCTCTGACTGGTGAGGCAAAGGGAACCCGCACGCCGCCGATTGCATCAACAATTTCCTTAAATGCGCAGAAGTCGACATTGATGTAGTGATCAACCGTCAAACCAAAGTTGTCAAAGATGGTCAAAATCAATTCATTGGGATCATCACGGTTGAAGGCACTGTTGATTCGGCTCTTTGTTTTTCGGCCACCAATTCGTACCCACAAGTCGCGCGGAAACGAAAGAATGGCAGCGGCATTAGTCGTTGGATCCAAACGCAGAATCATGATCGTGTCCGAGCGCTCGCCGATACCCGTACGGTCGCCGAAGGCATCTGCGTAGGGAGAATTTGGATCAAGACAGGCCCCGTTATCGCTACCAGTGATCAAAATATTCTTTGCCGTGAGATCCACTGGTGTCAAGGAATTATCGATCACCGGAAGCCCTGTTGTTGGGTCAATTGGTTCGCCGACGTTGGGTAACGTCAGGGTTGGGATTCCCTCGGAGCCAAAGATGTCGACAACTTTACGATCGTTAGCTTTCTCGTTGCTGTAGTAGACCCCAACTGCAGTACCGAAGCAGGCGAAAATCACAAAAATGTTCATCGACAGTACGAGGCGTTGAGACAAAGTCCGCCGCCGTTTATTTAGACTCGGCAAAAAAGGGCCAGCGTCCGCCGCCGATTTTTCGGATTCAGCGTTGGGCTGATCAGTATCAGGTTCAAGCGAGTCCGTCACAGGATCTCTAAACTACCTGTGGGATGGCCGCTATGGGCTTCAGTTTCCTGTCTCAGGCGGGGCCAGGGTTGAGAGCACTGAGGTTTCGCCTGTAGCAACAACGGTGACCCAGTGAGCCACGCTGCCAGCCTCGCCGAGGTCTAAACGACCCAATTCAAAGGCTGCTAGTACCTCAGCACTGGCGGTCACAACGGCCTCAGTCACGACGGCTTTCTGGGATGTCTTAGCGTCCGTCTTTGAGCGACGAATTTGGCTCAGGATCTCGCCGATGGGCTCAAGAATGGCGCTATCGCCGATGGTGCCCAGTTCGCTGACCGCAGGCCAGGCAGCGGTGTGCACGGAGCCATTTTGCCACCAACGCCAGACGGTGTCCGTAGTGAAAGGCATAAATGGGGCGAGGAGGCGTTGTAGAGCCGACAGAGCCAAGCGCAGAGCGCTAAGTGCTGAGCCTGCTGCCTCGGGTCCTTGGCTGTCGTAGGCGCGTCCCTTGACTAATTCCACGTAGTCATCGCAGAACCACCAAAACATCGATTCAGTGCGCTCAAGGGCGCGGGCGTAGTCGTACTGTTCAAAGGCCGTAGTGGCTTCGTTGATGGTTTGCGCGACGCGAGCCAACATTGCCAAATCAATAGCCGTTGTGGGTCTGGCGTCAAGGGCTGGTTCGGGAAATGAGAGCACAAACTTGGTGGCGTTGAGAAGTTTGGTAGCCAACTTTTTGCCGACCTTCATCTGATCTTCGCTAAATGCAGTATCGATACCAGGCCGTGCCGACGCTGCCCAATAACGCACTGCGTCAGAACCAAATTTCTCAAACAGATCAAGCGGGGTCACAACATTGCCCTTGGACTTGGACATCTTTTTACGATCTGGATCAAGGATCCAACCCGATAGGGCGGCGTTCTTCCAAGGCAATGAATCGTGTTCGAAATGTGATCGCACTACGGTGCTAAAAAGCCAAGTGCGGATGATGTCATGAGCTTGTGGACGTAAGTCCATCGGGAAAATTCGCGCGAATAAGTCCGCATCATCTTCCCACTTTCCGGCAATCTGAGGTGACAATGACGAAGTAGCCCAAGTGTCCATGACATCTGGATCGCCAATAAAACCGTGGGGTTGGTGGCGTTGATCAGCGCTGTAACCGGGTGGGACATCAGTTGACGGATCAATCGGTAACGCATCTTGTGAGGGCGTGATGGGCGAATCGTGAATCGCCTCACCATTTTCGTCAAGGCGATACCACACTGGCACGGGTACGCCAAAATAACGTTGGCGACTAATCAGCCAGTCACCATTTAATCCTTCAACCCAATTTGAATAGCGATGACGCATGTGATCGGGATGCCATGCCAATGAATTTCCACGATCAACAAACGCATGACGAAGATCTGCATCGCGTCCGCCGTTGCGGATATACCACTGGCGACTGGTCACGATTTCAAGTGGGCGATCACCCTTTTCAAAAAACTTCACAGGGTGCATGATGGCTCGTGGCTCACCGAGCATCGATCCAGATTCACGTAGCGTCTCAACGACCTTTGTCTGGGCTTGGTTGATGAATAACCCGGCGATTTGTTCGTAGGCGGCAATCCCTGCTGCGCTATCAAGACCATGAGGTGGTGTATTGATTATTCGACCATCGCGACCAATGATGGCTCGTGTCGGCAAATTAAGTTCACGCCACCAAATCACGTCGGTGAGATCGCCGAACGTACAAATCATTGCAATGCCCGTGCCCTTATCAATTTGCGCTAAAGGATGCGCCAATACGGGAACCTCAACGCCGTACAACGGAGTGCGCACAGTTGTACCGAACAAAGGTTGGTAACGCGGGTCATCGGGATGCGCCACGAGGGCAACACATGCAGCAAGTAGCACTGGTCGCGTGGTGTCAATGACAACGTCGCCAGATCCATCGCTGCGCGCGAAGGAAACTTGATGATACGCACCAGGGCGTTCACGATCTTCAAGTTCTGCTTGAGCAACGGCAGTTTTAAAATCCACATCCCAGAGTGTCGGGGCTTCTTGGGTGTATGCCTCACCGCGTTCTAAGTTGCCTAAAAAGGCACGCTGACTAACGCGGCGACTGCGGTCTTCAATGGTGGTGTAGAGATAATCCCAATCCACAGATAATCCGAGACGACGAAACAAATCCTCAAAAACTTTTTCATCTTCGTGAGTCAGTTCTTCGCATAACTTGATGAAGTTTGGACGCGAGATGGAGACCGGTTGATGGTCCTTGGGCGGGTCACCACGAAATGGAGGCTGGAAATCCGGCTGATAGGCGACATGGGGATCGCACCGTACGCCGAAGAAATTCTGCACCCGCCGTTCGGTGGGCAGACCGTTGTCATCCCAACCCATGGGATAAAAAACTGCTTTACCAGTCATGCGTTGGTAGCGCGCGATGGTGTCGGTGTGGGTGTACGAAAAGACATGACCCATGTGCAACGAACCGCTCACTGTGGGCGGAGGAGTATCAATTGAATAGACCCGTTCGCGGGGCGCAGTACGGTCAAAGGCATAAGTACCTTCGTCCTGCCAGATCTGAGCCAATGCCGACTCAATGCCATCGAGTGAGGGCTTGTCGGGAATGTTCGTCGGAATTGAGTCCGAATTAGTCACTGCCATGGGTTGCAGGTTATAGGTGACATGGCAATGGGGGCGTAGGCTCGGAGTGCATGTTCAGGCTGTTTGATACCGCAACCTCTCAAGTTCGCCCTTTGGCTTTGCGGGAGCCTGGCAAGGTGGGGATCTACCTCTGCGGTCCCACGGTGTACGGCCCTCCCCATCTCGGGCATGGTCGAGCGACCTTGGTCTATGACATTTTGCGTCGCTACCTGCAGTGGACTGGTCTAGAGGTGCGTTTGGTCTCAAATATCACCGATATTGACGACAAAATCATTGAGCGCGCCAAAAATGAGGGTCGGGAGTGGCAAGAAATCACCCGTAAGTGCGAAGACATGTGGTTTGTGGCCATGGGAAAGCTGAATGTTCTGCGCCCAACGGATGTTCCGCACGCCACTGACTATGTGC
>ENA-UOYL01000224-UOYL01000224.1-marine-metagenome-genome-assembly--contig:-NODE-224-length-21137-cov-4.495442_pt1 | contig 21137 bp, 21 predicted proteins | sample MGYA00238173_ERZ767189 | MGnify/ENA primary metagenome ERZ767189 (study PRJEB28943, sample SAMN06267163) | marine metagenome | isolation source: Columbia River Estuary | place: USA:Columbia River Estuary... | reverse complement strand
CCGAGCACAAGCCATCACCGTTGTGGTTGCGTCACCCGAGCTGCTCAATGTCAACTGCAAGACAATCGAGCAAGTGCGACTAGCCAACATGCTGTGTCGCTATGCCGAAATGGCAACCATCGTCACCCTGTAGGTCGTTGCAGTACTGCCATTCAGTACTTGACAGCCAGAGCACGGCCTGTGTAACACTGCGATCCTTGTTAACAAAAGAGGTCGCCATCAATAATCACGCCCATGGGCCCTGCAGTGACTGATCACGACAAAGCTCAGAAAAGCGACGTAGGTGCCAAACAAGACTTGTATGGCCTTCTTGCCGAAATGGAAAGTGGATTTGCAACATGTCTGTATGAAGTCAAAAAAACAATAAGGCGAACTTACTTCGCTCTATTTCTCGCAATTGCTGCCTTACTCGGTATTGAACGGTGGTGGCGCTAACTCCTTTTAAGCAAATTAAAAGGTTGAACGCACGTCCCACAGGTCGGGAAACACCGGCTTAAACAACGTGCTCGCCAAATACGAAGCGCCCGAAGAACCACCGCTACCAATCTTGTGACCAATAGTGCGCTCAACCATCTTGACGTGCCGATATCGCCACTCTTGTAAACCCTCGTCGATATCGACAAGTCGTTCGAGCAACAACGCCGTCTCAGGGTCTGAACGGTAGGCGTTGGCAATAACCCGCTGCACATCTTTGTTTGCCACATATTCGATAGTCATATCTCGGTTGATTGTGGCATCAGGAACTTGGTGTCCGCGCACAACCAAATACTTCAATACTGAATCCCATAACGAACGTCGGTTCATTGCTGCACTCACACGATCTCGCTGATCACCAGTAGGCAGATGGTCGATCATTCCGGTATCGCGTCGACCAAACACCGCTTCGAGTTCACGAAACTGCGCAGATTGAAAGCCACTTGCGGCCTCTAGACGATCACGAAATGAATTGAACTGCAACGGAGTCATTGTCTCCAAAATGTCGACCTGACTCACTAGCACTTTCATGATCGTGCGCACTCGCCCGAGTAATCCCAGCGCAGTATGCGTGTCGCCGGTCTCGAGAACTATCTGCGCGCGAGCAATTTCATGATGAATTGATTTAAACCACAACTCGTAACTCTGGTGAATAATGATGAAGAGCAATTCGTCATGTTCGGGGCCATCAGAAAGTGGCTGCTGCAACTGCAAGATCTCTTCTATTTTGAGATACGAGGTATACGTGATCGCTGGTTGCGTGTTTGACATACGATGAGCGTATGTCATCGAGCAGCAGCAACTTTACGTCAAGAGCATTTATAGAGGGTCTCGATGCGACAGATCCACTGGCAAGTTTTCGTCAAGAGTTTGTGATCACCGACGAAGACACGTGTTACCTAGACGGCAACTCGTTGGGCCGCCTTCCCCTTGCAACCATTGGAGTGGTCAATGATTTTCTGCACAATGAGTGGGGTGCACAGATGGTGTCTGGTTGGAATTCGTGGATTGACGAGGCACAAAGCACGGGCGATCTGATTGGTCGAGCAACACTTGGCGTGGAACCCGGACAAATGCTGGCTGTTGACACGACAAGCGTCAACTTTTATCAACTTTGCCATGCCGCGATCACCGCCCGACCAGGGCGACACAAAGTTATTAGTGATACAGCCAATTTTCCGACTGACCGCTACATCTTGGAAGGCCTCTGCCAAGAACTTGGATGCGAATTGATTCTCATCAATGATGAAGACGGCGAAGAGTACGTGACACCAGAAATGTTGGCACCGTATTTGGACGATGACGTAGCTCTCGTTACATTTTCGGTGATTCAATACCGCTCGGGTGCGCTACATGACATTGCTCGCATTTCACAAATGACCCGCGATGCTGGCGCACTTTGTGTTTGGGATGCAAGCCACGCAGTTGGTGTGGTGCCAATGCAACTTGATCGCGATAACGCCGGCCTTGCAATCGGGTGCACGTACAAGTATGGAAATTCTGGCCCTGGTTCACCTGGCTGGCTCTACGTCAGTAAGTCGTTACAACAAGAGTTGCATGTTCCAATTCAGGGATGGTTTGCTCAAGACGACCAATTTGCGATGGCTCAGGGTTTTGACCGCTCGCCCACCATTCGCGGGTTTCAGATCGCAAGCCCATCAATCATCGGACTGCGTTGTGTGCAGACGTCATTTGAAATGATTGCACGCGCCGGATTGACAGCAATTGCTAAAAAAGCAGCGACTGGTACCGAAATGATGTTGGCCCTGCATGATGCGTGGCTTGCACCACTTGGATGCAGTGTGATTACTCCGCGCGATGCGAATAGACGTGGTGGGCACATCACCATCCGCCATCCAGAAGCAAGACGAATGTCGCAAGCACTACGACAATTTGCAAATGTCATCGTGGACTTTCGTGAGCCTGACTGTATTCGTGTAGCAATGTCGCCCTTACCCACCAGTTACATAGAAATTTGGGAAGGCTTTGCACGCATTCGAGAACTGATCAAGACCCGAAAGTACGAAGATGTGGTGGAATCCGACTCTCGCGTGACCTGAGAGAACTCAACTAGAGACTTGAATGGTCTAGTCTGTTGCCAGCAACGTTGCTGAAAGGAACAGTATGACAATGGCGTCATATAAGACCTACTCAGCACTCGAAGCAGCCGAACTTCGTGTTCGTGAGGCTGGCGAGTGGCTGAATTTGGAAGATGGCTTGATCGAGACGATCGTTACGCCAAGACGAATCATCGAAGTGGCTATCCCATTTCGACGCGACGACGGAACACGAGACCAACTTGTTGGGTGGCGAGTGCATCACAACACCACTCGAGGCCCGGCAAAGGGCGGTATTCGATATCACCACGAAGTAAGCCGTGATGAAGTAGTTGCACTCGCGATTGGTATGTCGCTCAAGACCGCAATTGCCAACCTGCCACTCGGTGGAGCAAAAGGTGGCGTGCGATTTGATCCGAAGCAGTATTCGATTGGCGAAATTGAGCGCATCACACGCCGATATGTTTCGGAGATCGCCTCATTTCTCGGCCCAGACCGCGACGTGCCAGCACCAGACGTAGGCACCAACTCGCAGATCATGGCGTGGATCATGGACCAATACTCAACAGGCGTTGGCCATGCAACACCAGGTGTCGTAACCGGCAAACCAATCGAACTTGGCGGGTCACTCGGTCGCGAATCATCAACTGGTCGTGGTGTTGTTGAAGCCGCAGCATTGATGCTTGGCAAGATGGGCACTTCACTCGTTGGCAAAAAGATTGCGATTCAGGGCTACGGGCAAGTGGGCTCGTGGGCTGCACGACTCGCATCTGCTCGCGGCGCGCTCATTGTTGGACTCTCTGACGTTGGCGGAACAATTTATTCCGACAGCGGACTCGATCTTGCAAAGATTGACAAAGCCATGCGCGAAGGTGCGCGAAGTGTTTGCGACACCGGCGTAGGCGAAGTTGTTGCACGTGGGACTGCAGGCTCGACAGCCATATTTGGTCTCGATTGCGACATCGTGATGCCGTGCGCACTTGGTGAAGCAGTAGGCGAAGCCGAAGCAAACGGCATGAAAGCAAAGCTTGTTGTCGAGGGCGCCAATGGCCCGCTCACTCCAACAGCCGACCTCATCTTGGCCGACAAAGGTGTTGTCGTCATCCCCGATGTGTATGCCAACGCTGGTGGTGTGACTTGCTCGTACCTTGAGCAATGCCAAAACTTTGCTCACCTCACGTGGGACGAAGACGAAGTGAATGCTCGAGTTATTGATTTAATGCGGGCGGCATTTGAGCGCTTCTATGCATTTACTCAAGAAACGAAGTTGCCAAACCGATTGGCAGCAACAGTTTTAGGCGTCAAGACCATTGCCGATGCTCACCGCATGCGGGGCCTTCACCCATAAAGATTTCTGGTACTTGACAGCCAGAGCAACAAATGTGTAACGATCTGAGAAATGACGTCACATTTGCAAACTCGCGTACACATCCCTATCGAGAATCACCATCGAAAGGGCAATACATGTCAACTAGCGCAATCCAGAGAGTCTTCCCGCCAATGAGTAATTCAGCGGAAAATGAAGAGTTTGTTACCTACTCCGAATTCAGAGGTTTCGTAACCGAAACACGCACCGGGTTCGTGCATATCGAGTCAAAGATTGATTGGCTCCAAAGCACGATGAATATTCGTTTCGAAGCGATGAACGAACGCTTTGAATCTATGGACAAACGCTTCGACGGCGTGGACAAACGCTTCGACGACTTCACCGCCAACATCGACAAACGCTTTGACGCTATGGACAAACGCTTCGACGATCACACGGCGAACATCAATAAGCGGTTTGAAGAGTTCTCCGCCAACATCGACAAACGCTTCGACGCCATGAACGAACGCTTCGACGACTTCACTGCCAACATCAATAAGCGGTTTGAAGAGTTCACTGCCAACATCAATAAGCGGTTTGATGACGCAAACACAAAATCTCATCGAGAATTTGTTGGGATAATGCTCGGGTTTCTCTCAATCAACCTTGTCATCATTGGATCAGTCGTCGGACTGATTGCAAAGACTGGATAATTATTTAGTGTGCTGCTGCACGGGTGTCGGAGACACCACCGGCAGCGGCGAGTCGTGCGTGTGCACGGCGCAATGCCGACTCAACAGTTGAATCATGCTCACCGCGCATTGCATCTTCAGCACGTTGAAGCGCTGCACGCGCACGATCAATGTCGATGTCTGCAGCAAGTTCTGCTGAGTCAGACAAAATCGTCACATGATCGGGAGCCACATCAACGAATCCACCGTGAACGGCAAGGTCTTGCACCGTGCCGTCACTGAGGTAGATACGTGTGTGGTTCTCGACAAGTGCGCCCAAGAATGCAATGTGCCCTGGCAAGAAAGCGATTTCTCCACCATCGAGCGTGCGAGTGATGACCTGACGGGCATCACCTGTAAACAGCACACGCTCAGGTGAAACCACCTCTACGCGAAGAGCACCAGCATCGGCCATAATTAAGCGTTTTCCTGCAGTGCTTTGGCCTTAGCCAACACCTGATCAACGCCACCGACGTTCAAGAATGCCTGCTCTGGAACATCATCCAAGTCGCCCTTAATGATCGACTCAAAGCTCTCCACAGTGTCTTCTGTCTTTACGTATTCACCCTTCAAACCGGTGAACACTTCGGCAACAAAGAACGGCTGCGACAAGAATCGCTGAACTTTACGTGCACGAGACACAGTCTGACGATCTTCTTCCGACAATTCATCCAAACCAAGAATCGCGATGATGTCTTGAAGTTCCTTGTAGCGCTGCAAGATTTCTTGCACACGACGAGCAACGTTGTAGTGACGATCACCAACAACTTCAGGCGACAAAATTGTCGACGTTGAAGCAAGTGGGTCCACTGCTGGGTAAATACCCAACGATGCGATCTGTCGTGACAACTCGGTTGTTGCATCCAAGAACGTAAAGGTCGTAAACGGTGCTGGGTCGGTGTAGTCGTCGGCAGGCACGTATACGGCTTGCAACGAGGTAATCGATCGACCACGTGTTGACGTGATGCGCTCTTGCAACTGACCCATTTCGTCAGCAAGTGTTGGCTGATAACCCACGGCTGAAGGCATACGGCCCAACAGCGTTGATACTTCAGAACCAGCTTGTACGAAACGGAAAATGTTGTCGACGAACAACAACACGTCTTGGTTTTTTACGTCGCGGAAATACTCGGCCATGGTGAGTGCCGAGAGTGCAACGCGCAAGCGCACGCCTGGTGGTTCGTCCATCTGGCCAAACACGAGGGCGGCTTTTTCGAACACGCCAGACTCTTCCATTTCCATACGCAAGTCGGTGCCCTCACGGGTGCGCTCGCCCACGCCGGCAAACACCGACACACCACCGTGGTTTGATGCCACGCGGTTGATCATTTCGGTGATGAGAACGGTCTTGCCTACACCTGCTCCACCGAACAAACCAATTTTTCCACCAGCCAAATATGGGGTGAGCAAGTCGATGACCTTAATTCCGGTTTCAAACATGCGACGGCTTGGCTCGAGAGCTGCAAAGTCAGGTGCCGGACGGTGAATGTCCCAACGCTCAACATCCTTGAAGTCGTCGTTGTTGCCATCGAGGCAGTCGCCCCACACGTTCCATACGTGACCAAGTGTCTTGTCGCCCACTGGCACTTGCAAACCATGACCGGTGTTGCGCACTGGAGTGCCACGACGAAGACCGTCAGTTGGCTTCAAGCACACTGCGCGCACGCGACTCTGGCCCAACTGCTGTGCAACTTCGGCGAGGATGAAAATGTCCTTGCCTTCCACGTTGACAGTGAACTCAAGAGCCTGGTTGAGCTCTGGAAGTGCGCCGCGAGGAAACTCGACGTCGATAACTGGACCAGCAATGGCGACTACTCGACCATCCTTGAGTCCTGTTGGGTTCTTTGTTGCTGTGCTCATGTTGTGCTCCTGTTTTTGATCTTTGTATGCAGACTTACTTAGTGCCGAGTGCTTCGGCGCCGCTAACGATTTCCATAATTTCGGTTGTGATTGAATCTTGACGCGCACGGTTCATGATGCGCGAGAGGTTTTTGACGAGATCTTCTGCGTTGTCAGTCGCTGCCTTCATGGCGCGCTGACGGAATGCGTGCTCGCTTGCTGCGGCATTCAATAGTGCTGCATACACGCGGGCTTCTACATAACGAGGAAGCAATGTTTGCAAGATCACTTCTGGATCTGGCTCAAACTCGTAACTGCTGTTGGAACCAGCAGGCTTGCCGTCGCCACCTGCAGTAACGGATTGCTCGAGTGGCACGAGTGGACGACGCACGAGTTCTTGTGTGCCAGCCGAAACGAAACGTGTGTAGACCAATTCGACACGATCGATTTCACCTTTGATGTACATGTCGACGACATACTCACCAATGCGCTTGGCGTCGGCATAGCTTGGGCCGTCGGAAAAGCCTGCAAAACCCGTGCCCATTTTGTAGCCACGGAAGCGAAAATAGCCCTCTGCTTTGCGACCAACTGGCACGACTAAATAATCTTTGCCTGCCAACACGTCGGCTTTGATTTCGCCTTCGGTTGCACGCATCACACCAGAGTTGTATCCGCCGCACAAACCACGGTCGGCGGTGATCGCCACGTAGCAAGTAGTGCGAATGTTTTCGCGTGGCTTCAAGAATTCGCTATTGAGTCCTGCGCCACCTGCTGCCAAATCTTTGACAACTTCGGTGATGCGTTCGCTATATGGCACGGCGGCGATCACGCGTTGCTGGGCTTTGACGATGCGCGAAGCAGCGATCAATTCCATTGCACGCGTAATCTTTTTTGTCGCCTGAACGGACCGAATTCGTCCGCGCAGAATGCGCTCTTGACCGCCAGCCATGTATTACTCCGTTGCGAGAGTCTTGGCTGAGGCTGCGTCGCCAACTTCACCGGCATCGGTGCGAGTTGGGTCGGCTGATGCCGTGTTGGATGTAATACGGAATGCATCTTTGAATGCAGTAACAATCGATGCAAGATCTTTTGGCACGTCGGCCTTTGGATCTTGGCGAATGCCTGCAAGTACTGATGCATGACGACTGCGCATGTGTTCGAGCAATTCGTTTTCAAAGCGACGCACATCGGACACTGGAATGGTGTCGAGGTAGCCCTTGGTGCCAGCGAAGATCGAAACAACTTGCTCGTCGATCGACATTGGGCTGTTGAGCGGTTGCTTGAGCAACTCAACCAAGCGATAACCGCGCTCGAGCTGTGCTTTTGAAATTGGGTCGAGTTCAGAACCGAACGTTGCGAATGCTTCGAGTTCACGGAACTGCGCCAAGTCGAGCTTGAGTGTTCCGGAAACGCTCTTCATTGCTTTGATCTGTGCAGCACCACCCACGCGAGATACCGAGATACCTACGTCGACGGCTGGACGAACACCCGACTTGAACAAGTTGTCTTGCAAGTACACCTGACCATCGGTGATCGAGATCACGTTGGTTGGAATGTATGCCGACACGTCGCCTGCTTTGGTTTCGATCACTGGCAATGCAGTGAGTGAACCCGCACCGTTTGCATCGCTCAATTTTGCTGCGCGCTCGAGCAAGCGGCTGTGTAGGTAAAACACGTCGCCTGGGTAAGCCTCACGACCTGGTGGACGACGCAAGAGCAATGACATCTGGCGATACGCCTCTGCTTGCTTTGACAAGTCGTCGTACACAACAAGTGCGTGCTCGCCGTTTTCCATCCAATGCTGACCAATTGCACAACCCGCGTATGGCGCGAGGTATTTAAACGGTGCTGGATCGGATGCAGGAGCAGCCACAACAACGGTGTATTCGAGTGCGCCGTATTGACGCAACACTTCTACCGTTTGTGCGATGGTCGAACCTTTTTGACCGATGGCCACATAGATGCACTTCACACCCAAACCGCGTTGGTTGATGATGGTGTCAATTGCGATTGTGGTCTTGCCGGTCTTGCGGTCACCAATGATCAACTCGCGCTGTCCACGACCGATTGGGGTCATGGCATCGATTGCCTTGATGCCAGTTTGCAATGGCTCGTGCACTGGCTTGCGACCCATGATGCCTGGCGCTTGCACTTCTACACGGCGAGAAATTGAACCAACAATGTCTCCCTTGCCGTCGATTGGCGTGCCGAGAGCGTTGACAACGCGACCCAACATTGCGTCACCAACTGGCACCGACAAAATACGGCCAGTTGCTTTTACTGGCTGACCTTCTTCGATCGAAAATGCTTCACCGAGTACTACGGCACCGATTGAGTCTTCGTCCAAGTTGAGCGCCAAGCCCACAACGCCGCCCTCAAACTCGAGCAACTCGTTTACTGCGCAATCTGGCAAGCCGCTCACGCGAGCAATACCGTCACCCACTTCGGTCACGCGACCAACGGTGCGCGCGATGGTGGATGGCGTGTAGCCATCGAGTCCTTTGGTAATCGCTGCCGCAATGTCACTTGCGGAGAGTGTTAATTCAGCCATGTTTTTGTCCTTTCAGAACGAAATCAGATTCGGGTCTTCAACTGGTCGAGACGGGTGCGCACGGTGTCGTCGATGACTTCGTCACCAACTACTGCAACCAAGCCACCCAACACGCTTGGGTCGATGACAACTTTGAGATTTACTGGTTTCCCCGTCACCTTGGTGAGGGCTGCAGCGAGACGAGTCTTTTGATCGTCGCTCAATGCAACTGCACTGCGTACTTCGGCAACTTCTTGTTGCTTCTCGCTCGATGCGCGCTTAACAAGTGAGTCGACAATTGCTGGCAAGTCGCGCACTTGGCCACTGCCAACAACCAACGACACAAGTTGTGTTGTGGTGTTGGATGCCTTGGCACCGAGCAATTGCTCGGCAACTTGCTGACGGCGATCTGCAGGAATTGTTGAGTCACTCAATGTGTTGCGCAATTGTTCGTTTGACTCAAATGCGCGAGCCACACGAAACAATTCGTCTTCAACGAGTGCAAGAGTGCCATCGGCTTGAGCAATCTCAAACAATGCAGATGCGTATGCCTCAATTTTTACAGTGCTCATCGGCCTGCTCCCACGCTCGAGATAAATGACTCGATCAATTCGTTTTTGGTCTGATCATTGAGCGTTGCTTGCACAACTGCTGGTGTTGCAATTGAAGCGAGCAACGAAATCTCGGCGCGCAATTCATCGCTCGAGCGACCACGTGCCGAATTGAGATCGGCTTCGGCTTTTGCTTCGAGTTCGGCAACCTCTGCTGTGATGCGTACTCGACCTTCGTTCAACACTGCTGCTGCTTGCGTGTCGGCTTCGGCCAACATGCGAGCGCGCTCGCCTGCAATATCACCAAGTGCTGCACGAATGTTTTTGGCATCCGAATCGGCTGTGACCTTTGCGCCGGCAGCATCGTCGAGCTCTTTCTGAATTTTTTCTGTGCGAGCATTGAAGCTCTTTTTGATCATTGGACCAGCAAATTTCACCAACGCACCGATCACGATTACGGAAGCCAAGCCTCCATAAACGATTTCGGCTGTTTCTGGCAACAACCAGTGGTGCGTAATTGTTGGATCTTCGCTTGCCAATAACACACCGAAACGATTGATCATGATCGTGCTCCTGCCTGCATTGCTTCTTGCACGGCCTTTTGCACAACACTCGCGTCTGGAGACTTGCCCACTGCAAGCTGCGTAGTGCGTGCGGTAACCGTTGCTACTGCAGCAGCGACTTGGTCGCGTGCAGCAGTTCGTGCAGCACTGATCTCGGCATCAGCAGCAGATCGCTTGGAGGCGATTCGTGCATTTGCTTCAGCGATCTTTGTGCTGCGTTCTTGATCCAATGTCTGACGTGCCTTGTCGACGCGACCCGCTGCTTCGGTGCGAACCTCGGCAAGAGCTGCTTCATACTTGGCCACATCTGACTTTGCGGACAAACGTGTTGCGTCTGCCTGCTCGAAATCCTCGCGAATACCGTTGTAACGAGCGTCCATTCCCTTTTTGAGTTTTGGGAAAAGGAACACGCGCATGATGACGAGAAACACCAAGAACGAACCAGCACCCCAGATGAGCTCTTTGCCCTCAGGAGAAATTGGGTTCGGACCAGTGGTCTCGGCCGTGGTGGTTGCCTCGCCAGAGGTGGTCTCCTCTTCAGCGGAAACGCGCACCTCGACCAGGTCACCCTGCAATGTCGTTACGTGAACTCGCATTGGTCAGGCGAACTTGAGCAGAATGAAGGCCACGAAGCCGATAAGTGCGAGGGCTTCGGTAAATGCAACACCCAAGAACATTGTGGTGCGAACCATGCCTGCCGACTCCGGCTGACGTGCCATTGCTTCGATGGCCTTACCGAAAATCATTCCGATTCCGATGCCTGGTCCAATCGCGGCGAGGCCGTAAGCGAGACCTGCCATTTGTGCTGCCGAGTTTGCTTTCAGTTCAGCTGGCGTGAGCTCTGCAGCCACGCGTGCACTGACATGTGCAATTCGTGTTAATGCTTCCATGTTTTTATCTCCTATTTCTTTTTGTTGTTATGTGGGTAACTCTTGGTATTAAATCTTTTTGCTTAATGCTCTGGATGCGCTGCCCCACCGATGTACACCGCGGTAAGCACCGTGAAAATGTACGCCTGTAGGAACGCAACCAAGATCTCGAAGGCCGTCAAGAAAATGAGCAGGCCGAATGGCAAAATGCCGATTGGAATTAAGAAGAATCGTTGAGTCTCGGCCTGGATAAGTGCTTGGGTTAGCAAGGCGAAGATAACGAGCAACAAGTGACCTGCAAGCATGTTGGCGAAAAGACGAACGGCGAGCGAAAACGGACGAACAACAAGTGTTGAAATCAGTTCGATCGGTGTCACCAAGACATACAGCGCTTTTGGAACGCCTGGTGGGAACAACACATTTTTGAAGTATCCAAAAAGACCTTGGTGCTTAATGCCGGTTGCGTTAAACACAACCCACACGAGCAGGGCCATGAATGCAGGAACACCCATGCGTGCTGTTGCTGGCATTTGAATGAACGGAATAATTCCTGGCAAGTTGCACAAGTAAATGAAGATAAACATTGTCAACAAGAACGGTGTCCAACCCATGCCGCTCTTGCCCATTGTTTCCATGATGATGTTTTTCTCGATGAATTCAACGATGATCTCGGCAAGGTTGCGCGAACCTTTTGGCGCTTTGCGTGCATCTTTTGATGCAGCAACTAAAAACAACACAGTGCCGATGACGGCGCTCAAAATTGAGATGATTACAACTTTGTTAATGCCTGGCGTTACATCTTTCCAGCGAAGAATTGTGTTGATCGGCGGGAAACTAAAGCCACGACCGCCTTCAGCACTTGGTACAAGTTTCTGAAGTACTTGCACTGACGCCTTGATTGCGAGTTGAGTTGAGAACACTATGGTCATCCTGTTGATCGACTAGGTGGGCTACTGGTTGAGAAGTTGGTCTTGGGTTGAATTCGGTTTTGGCTTGAGGCCGGGGAAAGCAAGCGACAAAGAAACATAGCGCATTTCCCAGAACAATAAACCAACATGCACGATGACAATCGTCATGCACAAGGGAACTAGCTCGACCCATGAGGCGTTGCGCACCAAAAACACCGCGGCAGCGATCACGGCCAAGCGGAAGATGTAGCCAAACAACGTCGCACCCATCATCAATGCATAGGAAATCTTGGCCGTATATGAAACCATCCACGCTGCGACCGCAAAATTGCCAAACACGATGGCCAAGCCATACGCACCAGACCATGCGCCGTTTGCACCCCAAAAGACTGCGCTAGCAGCAATAATCACCGGGGCAACAAACATTCCGCGTTTGATGATGTCGCGCACAATGGCAGCCTCGGGGGCAGGGCCGGTGTCATGCATTGACAACACCGATGTGTACTGCGGGTCGTCGCTTTTCATTTTGCTACACGCTCTTGCTGGTGACTTGTAGTGCCCTGCAATCGTTGCTCGGCAAGTGCTTCAATGTGCGTGCCATAGGTGTAGTACAAACGAGCAAAATTTCCGACGACAGAAAAAATCACAAGACCAATCGTAAACATCGGCATTGATCCAACTGCCGAATCGATGACAAGACCGATGACAGTGAATACCAAAACGCTGATGGCCATCTCGGGACCACGACCCAGAGAGTCACTTGAGCCAGTGAGTGCTGACTTCTTTGCCTTATTTTTTGGCACGATTCTTTTTGTCAAAAAATTCATCGAATTGGACATCCCAGACGCTTGTGAAACTAGGTACAAACTAGACGGGATAAGGACTTGCGACCAAATTGCTCGTGCAATTGTGTGCCTGAGGGGCTGTTATTGCGTTGTTATTGACTCGCGGTGCCGCACCAGCCGGGGGTGGACAACTGAGAAACCAATGAGCAAGACCGCTGCCAGTAAAACCAGCCACAGATTGGGATTTTTGTTGGTCAGTGCTGGGTATAGGGCAAACGCTGAAAACAGACCTGTCCACAGCCACAAAATGACAACTGCTCGACGCGGGCCATGACCGAGAGCAATCAACCGGTGATGCAAGTGTCCGCGATCGGCTGTTGCGAGGCCTTTGCCACTCAATGTGCGCCTAAATATGGCAAAGATCACATCGATAATTGGCACGCCAAGAATCAACAACGGAATGAAGAGCGGCGCAATAAAGAAATACGTTTGGCCGCTGAAATCTTGGGACTGCGGGTCGGCGCGACCACCCACAACGCTCGTTGATACCGCCATCAAGAGACCAAGCATCAGAGCACCAGAGTCGCCCATGAAGATTCGTGCTGGGTTGAAATTGAACGGCAAGAACCCAATACAAATACCCAGCGTGATGATTGCAATCAGTGGGCCAATGTTTGGTTCGGACAACAAGCCAACATCACCGAGGTGTTTGCTGTAGACAAAGAACGATGCTGCGGCGATCGCAACAATGCCACCAGCAAGTCCATCGAGCCCATCAATCAAGTTGATTGACTGCGTCATTCCCAACAACCAAAACACGGTGAACAATGGAATCCAGTCATTGGGCAAGATGAACACGTCAAGAAATGGAACGCGAAAGAAAAACATAGTGACACCAAAATAAACAAGCACAAGTGCTGCGACCACTACCCCAGTGACTTTCATCGGTGCAGAAACTTCGCGAATGTCGTCAAAAATTCCGAGAACGAAAATCACGACTGCTGCAATGAGCACACCGATTAATTCGGAGTTTTTTTCGAACAAACCAGAAAAACGATCCATCCGCGAAGCAAGTAGGAGCGACGCGAGCAACCCAACAAAAAACGCGATACCACCGACATCTGGTGTCGCAACCGGATGCGAGCGTCGTTCATCCGGCTCTGCCATCCAACCTTTTTTACGAGCAACAATTGCAACAACCGGCGTCGTTGCTGCAGTCACTACCGCGGCACACCCTCCAACAATCAGGTAGCCGTTGAGATCAATCACAGATTATTTGTTGACAGTTGGATACACCGGAAACTTGGCGCACAATGCGGCAACTTTTGCGCGCACTTGAGCAACAATCGCAGGGTCGTTACGACCACGCAGTGTTGTTGCAATGTATTCGGCAATCAATGGCATCTCGGTTTGGGTCATGCCCTGTGTTGTTACCGACGGAACACCGATGCGCACACCAGATGTAACGAACGGACTGCGTGGGTCATTTGGAATGTTGTTTTTATTCAGCGTTATTCCGGCTTGATCGAGCACCAACTGTGCTTCTTTGCCAGTGAGTTCGCTGTCAAACGGTCGCAAGTCAACAACCATCATGTGCGTATCAGTGCCACCAGAGACAAGACGAAAGCCTTGATGGGCAAGTGCTTCTGCAAGTGCCGATGCGTTGGTGATGATTTGCTGTGCATACACCTTGAAGCTCGGTTGCATAGCTTCATGAAAAGCAACAGCTTTTGCGGCAACTGCATGCTCGAGTGGGCCGCCCTGGCTGCCAGGAAACACTGCTTTATCAATGGCTGCTGCATGTGCTGCAGAAGAAAGAATGCAACCACCGCGAGGGCCGCGCAATGTTTTGTGAGTTGTAAACGTCACGACATCGGCGAACGGAACTGGGTTTGGATGCGCACCACCAGCGACCAGGCCAGCAATGTGCGCAATATCAAACATCATCAATGCGCCAACTTCGTCGGCAATTGCCTTAAATGGCTCTGGCTCTAGTCGGCGTGGATACGACGTTGTGCCAGCAACAATCATCTTTGGGCGATGCTCGAGAGCCAGTTCGCGGATTTGATCGAAATCTAAACGCTCATCGGTATCGCCAACACGAAACGATTTGAAGTTATACAAAATTCCGCTGGCATTGACTGGCGAACCATGAGTGAGGTGACCACCATGATCGAGGCTCAGACCTAAAACAGTGTCGCCAGGATTCAAGAGTCCTAAATACACGGCCATGTTGGCGCTTGCGCCAGAGTGCGGTTGTACGTTTGCGTGATCGGCGCCGAAGAGTTTTTTCACACGCTCAATAGCAAGTGCCTCGATCTTGTCGACAACTGCATTGCCGCCGTAGTAACGCTTTGTTGGATAGCCCTCTGCATATTTGTTGGTGAGCACCGAGCCGGTTGCGGCCATCACATCTGGCGACGTGAAGTTTTCACTGGCGATTAATTGCAAACCAGTGATTTGTCGACCACGTTCTTCGTCGATGTATCCAAAAGTTTCGGTATCTCGGGATGTTTCAGATGGCCAAGGCATTATCGGTTTCCTTCTTGTTCTTCGATTTCGGTTAATTGTGCGACTCGTCGTTCGTGTCGACCACCCTCGAAAGGTGTTGTGAGAAATGTGTGCAAAATTTGTTCTGCGAGTTCAAACGTGACCACTCGCCCACCCATCGACAACACATTGGCGTTGTTGTGTGAGCGCGCCATCTCTGCAAGGTACATGTCATTGCACAATGCGGCACGAACTCCGCGCACTTTGTTGGCTGCAATTTGCTCGCCTTGTCCGCTTCCACCCAACACAATGCCCATGTCGGCTTTGCCGTCTCGCACCGCGCGACCAACCGCAGCACAAATTGGTGGGTAGTCAATCGAATCAGTGGAATGTGTGCCGTGGTCGTCAACTTTGTGACCAGCCTTGGTCAAAACCTCAACCAGGTGTGCCTTGAGTTCGAAACCCGCATGGTCAGAACCAATTGCAATCGTGCGTATCTGTGGGCTATTCACTGCGCACGATCCTAGATCACGAGCAACCCAACCAATACTTTGCTTATTTCTCTAGATATATACAGTTGACCTAGTGACATCTGGCCAAAACAAGATCGACCCGCGCACCCCGATCCTTGTCGGGCAAGCACAGGTTGCACAACATACCGATGATCTCAAAAGTGCTGCAGGTCCAATCGAATTAATGTCACAAGCAGTTCGTGAAGCATTTGCCGACGCAGGAATACAAAACCCCACAACAATCGATGCCCTACGCGTAGTTCGCTCGCTGTCGACACGGAACACCAACCCCGCTCGCGATATTGCATCCACGCTTGAGATCAGTGCCAACGAATATGGCCTCACGCCTCACGGCGGCAATATGCCCCAGTACTTGGTCAATAGCGCTGCACTGCAGATACGCGACGATGGCGCGCAGATGATCGTGCTCACAGGTGGAGAATCATTTAGATCTCGCCGGCGGGCTCGTGCCGCACAAATGACATTGCCATGGATGGAACAACACGACGGTGAAGCACCAACTGCCCTCGGCGAAGACCTGGTGATGAACCACGAAATTGAATTGGCTCACAAAATCATGCTGCCAATCGAGATCTACCCAATGTTTGAGACTGCATTGCGTTACCGCGACAAACGAACAGTTGCAGATCACCAAAAGTACATCAGCGAATTGTGGGCGCGCTTTAGCGATGTTGCAGCAACAAACCCTCATGCGTGGATTCAACAGAGCTACACCGCTCAAGCAATACGTACGCCAACACCCGACAACCGAATGATCGGTTTTCCGTACACAAAGTTGATGAATTCAAACAACGATGTCGACATGGCAGCAGCACTCGTGATGTGCTCTGTCGAGCGTGCTGAAGCACTGGGCATTGCTCGCGATAAATGGATATTTCTGCACGCAGGAACCGACTGTCACGAACACAACTTTGTTTCACATCGCCACACATTTACCGAGACACCAGCAATACGCATTGGCGGCCAACGCGTGCTGGCACTTGCCGAAAAATCTATTGATGAAATCGAGAATCTTGATCTCTATTCATGCTTCCCATCTGCTGTGCAACTTGGCGCAGAATCACTTGGTGTTTCACTGGACCGAAAACTCACCTGCACAGGCGGACTCTCGTTTGCTGGCGGACCATTTAACAACTACGTAATGCACGCAATTGCTACCACGATGACAACGCTGCGCGAAAAACCACAAGAAACTGGTTTGGTGTGGGCCAATGGTGGTTATGCAACCAAGCATGCGTTTGGTGTGTACGCAACAACTCCACCGCTTCAGGGCTTCCGACATGAGTCGCCACAAAACGAAGTTGATGCACTTCCTCGACGCGCCGTAGCAACAGCACTTGAGGCCAAGGGTGCAGCGACTATTGAGGCATACAGCGTGATGCACGATCGTGATGGCACTGCCGAGAAAGTGCGTGCAGCAGTGCTTCTGGCCGATGGTCGCAGGGCATGGGCAACGAGCGACAACACACAACTTGGGCAAGAAATGTGTGAAAACGAATGGGTTGGCAAAACAGTCACGCTCGACGCAACCGGCGATATCCGTGCCTGACACGTTTCCGCGTCAGTTTGCTCGCACTCAACGACTCACACTTGGCGAGCCACGCAACATCGTTGTGTCGCCCGATGGCACACGCGTAGTTTTTTGCAGGTCGCTCGGTGGGTCTGATGCAGTGAACTCGCTGTATGTACTAGACGTACCTACTTCGGTTGAAACATGTGTTGCCGACATGCACGCGCAACACTCAAGTAACGCCAACCCAAAATTGGATACGTCGGCCGAGCAAGCGCGACGCGAACGCGCCCGCGAAGGTGCATCAGGAATCGTGAGTTACTCGTGCGACGATCAGGTACTCAATGCTGCATATTGCGTTGCAGGGCAACTCTTTGTTACCAACCTCGTTACGGCTGTCACTCACAAAATAGAAACTTCGGACGCAATCTTTGATCCGCGGCTGAGCCCAAACGGAAAGCTTGTTGCATACGTGCGAGACAGCAAATTGTGTGTTTGCGATATTGCTGGCAATGAAACAATTATCGCAGCAGAGGCTGAGCCCAATAGCGACATCACTTGGGGTCAAGCCGAGTTTGTTGCCGGAGAAGAAATGGGCCGACAGCGCGGTTATTGGTGGTCTCCAGGCAGCACTGCAATAGCGGTGTGTCGGGTAGACAACTCGCCCGTTGCCATGACATGGATTGGTGATCCTGCCAACCCGATGACCCAACCACGACCACATCGTTACCCATTTGCTGGCACCAACAATGCAGAAGTTTCATTGCATCTGTTCAGCATCGATCACGCGGATAAATCTTCGCGCGTAGATGTGCAATGGCAGCAATCTCAACTTGAATACCTCACCAATGTTCAGTGGACACGCAACGGATTGATCATTGCTCTGCAAAATCGTGAGCAAACGAGGCTTGAGGTTTGTGCAGTCCACACAAGCACGGGCGCGTTAAGCACGATTCGCACCGAGACAGACGAACATTGGATCGATTTAGTAGCTGGCAGCCCTGCGCTACTTGAAGATGGTCGACTCGCGATGTGCTGCGAACGCAATGGTGTGAGGGCGCTCACCATTGGCGATCAAGTTGTAACGAGCAGTGAAATACAAGTGCGAAACATCATCGCAACAACGCCTACTGCGATCTATTTTGGAGCAAACCCAATTGCGGATCCAACGGTGCTGCACGTGATGCGCTGTGCACTCTCGGATCTTTCGGTGTCTTCGCTGACAGACGAACCAGGCGTATTCACTGCTGCAGTTGGTGGCGACACAGTCGTTATTCGCAGCGCCATGTTGGGCGAAGTGCGCACCGCTACTCGCGTGAATGGCAAACATCAGATTGCAAACAATGCCGAAACATGCCTGCTCACCCCAAATGTGACACTGCACCGTGTTGGTGCAAACAAGATTGCTACTGCGATTGTGATGCCGCAAAATCACGACGGCTCACCATTGCCTATTTTGTTTGACCCATATGGCGGGCCACACGCACAGCGAGTGTTGTGCGCGTCCAGCGCATACTTTGCTTCGCAGTGGTTTGCTAACCAAGGCTTTTGCGTTGTTATTGCCGACGGACGTGGCACACCGGGGCGTGGCACGCAGTGGGAACGCGACGTCCACCATGACCTCGCCACCAAGATCCTTGATGATCAAATTGAAGTGCTGCGCGAACTTCCAAAACTGGTGCCGTGCGCCGACACAACACGAGTAGGTATTCGTGGTTGGAGTTTTGGTGGCTACTTGGCCGCACTTGCGGTGCTTCGTGCCCCCGACATGTTTCATTGCGCAGTTGCTGGTGCGCCTGTAACCAAATGGGATCTGTACGACACGCACTACACCGAGCGCTACATGGGCGACCCACACACGCATACTGCCGATTACGAAGCAACTTCACTTGTTGCCCACGCACATTTACTGGAGCGCCCACTACTTCTTATCCACGGGCTTGCAGACGACAACGTACTTGCAGCACACACACTGCAGTTTTCAACCGCACTGCTGCATCACGGCAAAGTACATGAGTTGCTCGCGCTCAGCGGAGTCACACACATGACACCCCAAGAAGTGGTTGCAGAGAATCTCTTACTGCACCAACTTCAATTTTTGCAGCGAGCTCTAGCCAAGTAGTTGTCCGACCGCAATGCGGTCGCGACCAGACAAATCTTGTTTGATCTCTGCGCCAACAAAACCGGATGCAGACATCATTGCGAGCACATCCGCGCCTTGCTGATACCCGATCTCAAGAACGAGCCACCCCAATTGCTTCAGCCATGTTGAAGCGCCTTCAATCACTGAGCGCAAATCTGCGATCCCATTGTCGTGTGCATACAAAGCCGAATGTGGCTCGTACATATGAACGTCTGGCGCAACTTCGCTTGAAGCATGGGCGATATACGGCGGATTGCAAATTGCAATATCGATCATGCCTGCCAAGTCTTGAGGCAACGCATTCCACCAACTGCCATGTGCAATACGCACATTTGCTGCTGCCCTGCCAATACCAATCATGTTTGCGCGAGCAACATCAAGGGCATCAACCGATGCATCGGTAAGCCACACTTGCGCGGCTTCGGCGCCAAGCTCGAATGCCATTGACAGACCAATCACGCCACTGCCCGTGCCCAAATCGACAACCTGCAATGGAGTTTTGCTCGACTGTGTTCGTGCAATATCAAGAGCGACTTGCACAACCTGCTCTGTCTCGGGCCGAGGAATCAACACACGCTTGTCAACCATGATGTCGAGGTGCCGAAAGGCCCAGCGCTTCATTACATATTGCAACGGCACTCCACTGAGTCGATCTTGCAGCATTGCCTGCACGCTTTTTGCGCACGCCACTGTCACAAACTGATCTTGTTCGGTAGAAAACTCGGCGGAATCCATGCCACTCGCGTGCTCGCACAACCAACGCGCCTCTTGAGCATTACCCAACTGCTGTGTTGTTGACGCAAGCATCTCGCGCCACGAAACGTTGTCTGTCGCGTCGGCCACTGCGGTCTACTCGCTTAGTGAACTTCGACGGAAGCGCCAGCCAACTGTTCGATCTCGAACTGCGCAGTCAGCGCATCGATCACTGCATCAAGATTGCCCATCAACACATCTTGCAATTGGTACAACGTAAAGCCAATGCGATGGTCGGTGATGCGATTTTCTTTAAAGTTGTAGGTGCGAATCTTTTCGCCACGTCCGCCCTTGCCCACCTGGGCCTTGCGTTGTGCCGACATTTTTTCGGCTTGCTCGTCTTCGCGCAACTTGAGCAAGCGCGAACGCAAGACGGTCATTGCTCGCAGGCGGTTTTGCAACTGGCTGCGCTCGTCTTGCATTGCAACAACCAAACCAGACGGTTTGTGAGTGATGCGCACCGCAGAGTCGGTGGTGTTGACACCCTGACCGCCAGGACCGCTGGCGCGATAGACGTCAATATGTAAATCTTTTTCGTCGATCTCGACGTCGACTTCTTCGGCTTCTGGCAACACCATCACAGTTGCAGACGATGTGTGAATGCGGCCTTGTGCTTCGGTGACTGGCACGCGTTGCACTCGGTGTGGTCCGCCTTCAAAGCGCAACTTTGTCCACACTGTGTCACCTTTGGCCGACACAGTGATCTGGTTGATGCCGCCCATTGGCGAGTTGTCGCGCGACAACACTTCCCATGTCCAACCCTGTCTTGCTGCATATGCGGCGTACATCTCAAACAAATCACCAGCAAAGAGGTTTGCTTCTTCGCCGCCTTCCGCGCCACGAATTTCGATGATGATGTTTTTCCCATCATTCGGATCAGATGGCAGCAACAACACTTTGAGTCGTTCTTCCAACTCGGACAACTTGATTACTCCGGCATCGATCTCGGCTTGTAGTTGCTCACGCTCAGAGCCGTCGGCATCGGCCAACAACTCGCGCGCGGCTTCGGTATTGCCTTCGGTGTCGAGATATTCACGGATACACAGCACCAATGGTGTTTGCTGCTTGTAGCGACGCGATGCGTCACGCAATTTT
>ENA-UOYL01000221-UOYL01000221.1-marine-metagenome-genome-assembly--contig:-NODE-221-length-21210-cov-2.995789_pt1 | contig 21210 bp, 19 predicted proteins | sample MGYA00238173_ERZ767189 | MGnify/ENA primary metagenome ERZ767189 (study PRJEB28943, sample SAMN06267163) | marine metagenome | isolation source: Columbia River Estuary | place: USA:Columbia River Estuary... | reverse complement strand
GCCCCACTGTGCAGTGAGAACTTCTTTAGCTTTGGCAACCTGTTCGGCTGATGGAAACTTGATGCCAGCAGTGAGTGCTGGATCTGGAAGGTTCTTCATCATTTCTGGAGTGACCTTGCCTGCTGCGACGAGTGCGTCGAAGCGTGCTGGGATTGCTCCACCAACGATGTAACCAAGTGCACCCTCATCGGAGATCAAATGATTGATCCACAACTTTGATGCATTCTGGTGTGGGCTGTTTTTAACAACGCCTTGTGCGTAGTAGCCACCGTAAACACCATCAGTTGGAACTGTTACTTGAAATGTGATTCCGTTTTCTGCAAGCACTGTTGCCATACCTGGGTAGTTGTATGTCCAGTCGAGCACCAATGGTGTTTCACCGGAGATAACCGATGCTGCAGTTACATCTGCAGCCGAAAGGTTTCCGCTCTTCTTCAATTCGGCAAAGTACTTGATGCCAGGAAGAATGTCGTCGAATGATCCACCGTTAGCAATTGCTGCGGCCATCACTGCAGCAAATGCTGCACCCGACTCACGTGGGTCACCGTTCAATGAAACGAGACCTTTGTACATTGGATCCTTCAAGTCAGCAAACGATGTAGGAACTTCGGTGAGAACTGTGGTGTTTGCACCGATAGCCATCAGGCCGTAGTACGCAGCAACCCACTTGCCGTCTGGATCCTTCAATGTTTCTGGGATTTCGTCCCACAAGCAAGGCTGGTATGGCTCCCACAAACCCTTTGTGTCGAACTCTTGAGCGAATGCTGGCGAAACGTCAACTGCGTCTGGCATGTCTGGCTGACCAGCAAGTGTCTCCACTGCGACCAACTCGTCTGCCGATGAACCATCTGGGTTTGCAACTGGGTTTTTGATCGCGTACTTATCGCGGTACGACTGCAAGATGCCCTTGTAGTTAGCCCATGTGTCTGGCAACGTGATCAAGTTAACTTGACCTTCGGCCTCACCTGCAGCAACAAGGTCTGCTGCTGGACAATCTGTAGCCGTGACCGATGTTTCAGTTGCTTCTACCGAAGTTTCTGTAGCAGAGTCGGATGATCCGCATGCGCCAAGAAACAGACCAGCTGCTGCAAGACCCAATGCGATTTGCACTTTCTTTGTAACTTTTTTGTGTTTTGTCATGGGCACTAGTCAACTCAGTCCAGATTTACAGCAACAAAACCTGTTCTGACAACGAGATGAACTTCACACTAAATTTAGAAACAAGTTATAGCCTGTCAAAATGAAGATTTTGGTAGTTACTGCGCACCCCGATGATGTGGATTTTGGTGCCGGCGGAACTGTCGCAACATGGATTTCCGAAGGTCACGAAGTCGTGTACTGCCTCGTTACCGATGGTCAGGCTGGTGGCTCTGATAACACCGTGACGCGAGATGAAGTTGCGGCGCTACGTAGACGCGAACAAACCGCTGCAGCAAACATGCTTGGTGTAACCGAACTCCACTGGTTGGGTTTTCCAGACGGTGCAGTAGTTGCCGACCTTAACTTGCGTCGTGAGATCAGTGCGGTAATCCGCATTGTCAAACCCGATCGAGTACTCACCCAATCTGGTGAGCGCAACTACAACCGTATTTATGCGAGTCACCCCGATCACTTGGCAACTGGCGAAGCCGCATTGTGCGCGGTATATCCAGACGCACGAAACGAGTTTGCATTTCCCGAATTATTAAGCGAGCGCGGGCTCGCGCCACACAGTGTGCCCGAAACATGGATTATGGCCGGGCCAAGCCCAAAACATTTTGTTGATACAACTGACGTGCTGGACAAAAAGATTGCAGCGTTACTGTGCCATGCAAGTCAACACACTGACCCAGCGGGTTTGCCAGAGCGCATGCGCGGATGGGGTGAAATGATTGCTGAAGCCGGTGGCTTGCCAAAGGGTCGAACTGCAGAAGCGTTTCTAGTCGTTGATACGAAATAGTTAGTGAACTAGCAAGCAACAACGTGCGCTACGGCGCGACGGTAGTGACTGCAGGATCAAGAGTTGTTTCGGTTGGCACCGTATCGACAGGAATTGTTGTCTCTGGTGGCAACGTGGTGTCAACAACTGGTGGCAACGTATCAATTGGCGCTGGCACCGTGGTAGTAACGAATACCCAACTGACATCAGGAATTTGAGAATACGGCTTCTCGGCTTGCGGTTGTCCAAGCCAAAAACCAAACGAGACCAGAAATACAAAAATCGATACGAGTGTTGAATTACTTGGGCGACGTAACTTCATCGAGTCTCACCCACTTCGTTCACTTTGAACTCGATATACATTTCGCGAAGTTCTGCAGCAATACGGCGTCGCAACTCACGCTCAACTTTCCACTGCTGCACTGGCAATGATCTGCCAGCAACTCGCACTTCAACGTTTTCAGCACCCAAGTCGTCTACGCCAGTGACACTCGGTACCTCAATGAGCAAAGGCCCAATTTTTGGATCTGTGCCCAACTGCGCACAAACGGCGTCAATTCGAGTAATCGCATCTTCGATGTCGCTTTCGCGCGGCAATGGAACGGTCACCAGCACGCGCGACCAGTCACGCGACATGTTGACGTTGTGGCGCAACACGCCATTGGCAATGCTCACCAAGTCGCCATCAAATGTGCGAATTTTGGTAACACGCAACGTCACTTCTTCAACGCGACCCTCTACCCAACCAACGACTCCAAGAGGTCCGAGTCGAACCACATCGCCAACACCAAACTGTCGTTCGGCGATGATGTACAAACCCGCAATAACGTCACCCACCATTTGTTGCGCGCCAAAACCGAGCCCGGCGCCGGCGATTGACCCCAAGAACACCAGTGCCGAAGATGGCAAACTCAGGCGCAGTAGTACCGAAGTGATAACGACTGCAATAACGCAGAAGTTGATACCCCAACGCAATGCACCAAGCACAGCGGCACGGTGCGCACCGGTGGTGAGGGCTGAAAGATCGCTTGCATCGAGCTTGTTGCGCGACTTGACCTGAATGATTTGCTGATCTGCAAGAAATGCAACAAGGCGCATCAGCACATGACCACCCGAAATGCTCATGATGATGACCACAAGGTCGGTGCGCAACCAATTGGAAACGGCGTCTTTCCCAGTCGTGGCTGCCAGTAGTGCTATCGCATTCATCGGCACAAGACTACGAGACTTTCACTCTGCGACTGTGGCAAGCCGAGAGTGCAGCTTTGAAACGGGGCACTAAAAAATGGCTCTATTGCCCCTGCGGCGCTTGATAACAGTGAAGGCAAATCGGATGAGTGCAAGACCGATGACGGCAATCACGACGTATTGGAAGATTCCTACATACTCACCAACTGCATCCCAGTTGTCGCCAAGTATGGCTCCTGCGCCGATTAAAACGATATTCCACACTGCGCTACCGATGAATGTGTAGAGAGCAAATGGCACAATCTTCATGCGTCGAAAGCCTGCAGGGATCGAGACGATAGAGCGGATAAGCGGCACACATCGACCAACGAGCACCGCTGTTGTTGAACGCCGGTCAAACCATTCTTCTGCGCGAGTGAGGTCTGATTCTTTTACGCCAAACCATTTGCCGAATCGAACAACGAATTGCCTGAGGCGATCTGGTCCGATTGCCGACGAGATGTAATACAAAATGAGTGCCCCAACTACAGAGCCAATGGTTGCAGCAAGAATCATGACAACAACCGAGGCGTCTCCACGCTGTGCAACGAAGCCGGCAAACGGCAAGACGATTTCGGATGGAATCGGTGGAAAGAGATTTTCAACGATTACGAGAATTGCTACGCCGAGATATCCAAGCGACTCAATGACATCTTGCACCCATGTTGCGAGACCACTCAACATATAGATAGTCGCGAATTAATCGCGGCTGATTTCTTTGCGGCTCTTGAACTTGGACGCACGGTAGTCCTTATTCATCAGTGCAATCACATCAACAGAGATCTCTTTCGGGCATGCTGCCGAGCACTCGCCATGGTTTGTGCACGAGCCAAAGTATTCATCCATTTTTTCGACCATTGCCTCAGTGCGCTGATAACGCTCTGGCTGACCCTGCGGCAAACGATTGAGGTGAGCGATCTTGGCACCGGTAAACAAACTGGCCGCGCCGTTTGGACACGCTGCTACACATGCGCCACAACCAATGCATTGAGCAGAATCCATTGCTGCATCAGAAACAGGTTTTGGTACGGCGATGAGATTGCCGTCTGGCGCACCGCCGGTAACAGCAGTGATGTACCCGCCAGATTCAATGATCCGATCAAATGGCGAACGATCAACCATCAAGTCTTTGATGATTGGAAACGCTGCTGCGCGCCAAGGCTCAACCACAATCGTGTCATTGCTCTTGAATGAACGCATGTGCAACTGACATGTGGTGGTGGCGCGCTGTGGCCCATGGGCAACACCGTTGATCATGAGCGAGCACGTGCCGCAAATACCTTCACGACAATCGTGGTCAAACACCACTGCTTCTTTATTTTCGTTGATCAATTGCTCGTTGAGCACATCGAGCAACTCGAGAAACGAAGCTTCGTCACTGATTTCTGCAACTTCGTGCGTCTCGAAACGACCAGCGTCCTTTGGACCACTTTGGCGCCATACCTTGAGCGTGAGATTCTTTAAGTGGCTCACTTGTAACTCCTTGTAGCGAGGTGCGCTGTTTCGAAAACAAGCTCTTCCACATTGCGTTTTGGATTCATTGGGTCACCTGTCCACTCGAAGGCCGCGACATGACAGAACTTCTCGTCGTCGCGTTGTGCTTCACCCTCTGGTGTTTGATATTCGGAGCGAAAGTGCGCTCCACAACTTTCTTCGCGGGTGAGGGCGTCTTGACACATTGCCATTCCCAATTGGAAGAAGTCGTCGACACGACCAGCCTTTTCGAGTGTCTGGTTGGTTGTTTCACCTGTGCCAGTAACACGCAAGTCCGTTTGAAATTCGTTGTACAGAGCCGGCAAATCTGAAAGTGCTTGTTGCAGACCCTCTTTGGTTCGCTCCATACCGCACTGATTCCAAATGATCTTGCCAAGTTCGCGATGGAACCAATCTGGTGATCGCTTGCCCTTGGTATTGAGGTAGCCAGAATAACGATCTTTGGCAAGTTGCTCGGCTTCTTTAAATGCGGGGTGGTCGATGCTTGGCATTGTTTTGCCGAGCAGTGGAGCAAGACCACTGCTAATCGTGGATGGCAATACGAAATAACCATCTGCAAGACCTTGCATTAAAGCCGATGCGCCAAGACGGTTTGCGCCGTGATCGGAGAAATTTGCTTCGCCCGCTGCATACAAGCCAGGAATGTTTGTCATCAACTCGTAGTCGACCCACAAGCCACCCATTGTGTAGTGGGTTGCTGGGTAAATGCGCATTGGTGTCTTGTACGGATCTTCGCCTGCAATGCGCTCGTACATTTCGAACAAGTTGCCATAACGCTCTTTGACGACATCCAAACCAAGTCGCTCGATGGCTGCGGCGAAGTCGAGGTTGACACCATTCTTCAATGGTCCGATGCCCTGTCCCTTATCGACAAGACGCTTTGCTGCCCGCGACGAAATGTCGCGTGGCGCCAAGTTGCCGTAGCTCGGGTACAAACGCTCGAGGAAATAGTCGCGCTCTGATTCCGGAATTTGGTCGGCCGGACGATTGTCGGATGGGCTTTGCGGCACCCACACACGACCATCGTTGCGCAACGACTCGCTCATCAACGTGAGTTTTGATTGCGTCTCGTCGGCTTGCGGAATACATGTTGGGTGAATCTGTGTGTAACAAGGGTTTGCAAACATTGCGCCGCGACGGTGCGCGCGCCACGCTGCAGTGACGTTGCAATTCATTGCATTTGTCGACAAGAAAAACACGTTGCCATAACCACCGGTTGCGAGCACAACCGCATGCGCAGCGTGTGATTGGATCTCGCCAGTCAACAAGTCGCGCACCACGATGCCGGCACAACGACCATCGACAACAACGGTGTCGATCAGTTCGGTGCGATTAAACAGTCGCACACCACCTAGACCAACTTGGCGCGCCATCTGCTGATATGCACCGATGAGCAACTGCTGGCCTGTCTGGCCGCGTGCATAAAACGTGCGACTGACTTGTGCGCCACCAAAACTGCGGTTGTCGAGCAAGCCGCCGTATTCGCGAGCGAATGGCACGCCTTGGGCAACCATTTGATCGATGATGTCAACAGATACTTGGGCCAAACGATGCACGTTGGCTTCGCGTGAGCGAAAGTCGCCACCTTTGATGGTGTCGGTGAATAAACGATTGACGCTGTCGCCGTCGCCCTGATAGTTCTTTGCAGCGTTGATGCCGCCCTGTGCAGCGATTGAGTGTGCGCGACGTGGCGAGTCGTGAAATGTAAATGCGTCAACCTGATAACCGAGTTCGGCAAGGGTTGCTGCCGCAGATGCCCCAGCCAAACCAGTGCCAACCACAATGATCTTGAACTTGCGCTTGTTGTTGGGGTTGACCAACTTGGCATCTTGTTTATAGTTGTCCCACTTATCGGCAAGTGCGCCTGCTGGAACCTTGGAGTCGAATGTGTACGTCATAGTCGTGATCGTGATCTCCTATTTAACAATTCCGGCAATGACAGCGATCGGAAACGAAACGTTGCCAACAACAATGATGGTTGCAAACCCGGTGGCAAAACCTCGACGCCAATTATTGAAGCGTGGGTTGTTCCAACCGAGTGACTGAAAAATGCTCCACGCTCCATGAAACAAGTGAATGCCAAGCAAGATATTTGCGATTACATAAAACGCAGCAACAACTGGACGATCAAGACTGCGCACAACATTGTTGTAGACCTCGCCGCGCACAAAAGTGCTATCGGTACCCACTGCGTTTACCGTGCCAAAAGTGAAATCAAGCAAGTGCCACACCAAATATGCGAGCACGATGATGCCCGTCCAGCGCATGGTGCGACTTGCAAACTTGGCCACTTGATAGTCGCGTGCACCTTGATACTTAACTGGACGTGCATGTCTATTGAGCATGGTCAGCGACCAGGCTGCATGCAGGTGCAACAGCAACATTGAGAGCAAACCGCCTCGCAAAATCCACAGCATTGCATTCTTGGGCAAAATTGGATACAACAGCACTTGCAAGAACTCGGCATAGTGGTCGAGAGACTCGGCGCCCAGATACATCTTTAAGTTGCCGAGCATGTGGAACAGAACAAAGCCCATCATCGCAATACCCGAGATGGCCATTACATACTTTTTGCCAACAGCGGTGGAATAGAGATCGAGTAAAAACGGGCGCTTTTTGCGAGTTTTAGTGGCGGTCGCGGTAGCAGGAGCCCTACGCAGGACCTCAGGATTGAGCGGAGACGAAGTAACCATCAATTGCAGAATACTTGCGAGCACGACAGCAAGGCGCATCCCCGCCCCATTTCACATATGTCCCGCCCTATTTCACATATATATGGTCACAAAAATGGCGTGAACCTCGTCTCGAAAAATGAGGCAAAATCTCCAGAATGCTCACCCGAATATGGGTATTTCGCTTATTGGGTGACAAATTCTCTACACTTGCGAGGTACAAAACTGTGGCCCCCACCCTGGTGAGCACAGCATCACATAACGGAGAGATAACACGTGACGTCAATACTTGCAACCGAAGGCGGCTGGCAAACATTTACTTTGAAAGGCGGAGAATGGCTCATTCTCGGTCTTTCTGGAGCATCGGCCATTTTGGCTTTGCTCGTCGGCTGGTACCTAATGATCAAGGTCCTTCAAGAAGACGAAGGCACCGACAAGATGAAAGAAATCGCTGGAGCGATTCAAGTTGGCGCATTGGCGTACTTGAAGCGTCAGTTCCGTACCATCGGCATGATCCTTGTGCCAGTAGGCGCAGTCGTGTTTCTTACTTCAGTAGCAATCGATAAACCAGAAGGTGGATCGGCACTTACTTTCATTGAGTCCGGTTTGTATCGCACACTTGCATTCGTTCTTGGTTGTGTTGCTTCTGGTCTCACCGGTTACATCGGTATGACACTTGCAACTCGCGGCAACGTTCGCACAGCAGCAGCAGCACGACGCGGATCGATGAAGGATGCACTACAAGTTGCATTCCGCACCGGTGGCGTTGCAGGCATGTTCACTGTTGGTCTTGGTTTGCTCGGTGCAACCGTGATCATCGCATTGTTCCAAAACACATCATCAGCAATGTTGATTGGCTTCGGCTTCGGTGGTTCACTCCTCGCATTGTTCCTCCGCGTTGGCGGTGGCATCTTCACCAAGGCAGCCGACGTAGGCGCCGACTTGGTGGGCAAAGTTGAAGCGGGTATTCCAGAAGACGATCCACGCAACCCAGCAACAATCGCCGACAACGTAGGTGACAACGTTGGTGACTGTGCAGGCATGGCAGCCGACTTGTTTGAGAGCTACGAAGTAACACTCGTTGCCTCGATCATCTTGGGTGTTGCAGCATTTAACGCAGTTGGTCTCAACCCAGCACTTGGCTTGGTCTTCCCACTCGCAGCACGCGCCATCGGCGTCATTGCATCCATCGCTGGTGTATTTGCTGTGCGTGCAAAAGATGGCGAAACGAACGCACTGAAGCCAATCAACCGTGGCTTCCTCACTGCAGGCATCATCACAGTTATCGGCACCTATTTGCTCGCAACTTATTATGTCGGCAACGACAAACTCGAAAAAACAGGCTTCACCAACACTGGTTGGCGTGTTTTCGGCGCCGTGCTTGTTGGTTTGATTCTTGCTCAAGTTTTGAGTCGTCTCACCGAATATTTCACTGGCACCGAATATGGTCCGGTTAAAGAAATCGCCGAGTCATCTGAAACTGGCCCTGCAACAGTTGTTCTCTCTGGCACGGCATCTGGTCTCGAGTCATCGGTTTATGCAATTTTGTGCATCGCCGTTGCTCTTGGCACCACAATTTGGATGGGTGGCGGAAACATTCAGTTCTCGCTCTATCTCGTAGCGCTTTGCGGCATGGGTATGCTCGCCACAACTGGTGTCATCGTGTCTGAAGATACGTTCGGCCCTGTTTCTGACAACGCTGCTGGCATTGCCGAAATGTCAGGCGAACTTCATGGCGAGACTGGCAAAATTCTCGTCAGCCTTGACGCTGTTGGCAACACAACTAAAGCCGTAACAAAAGGCTTTGCCATCGGTTCGGCTGTGATCGCAGCAGTTGCACTGTTCGCTTCATACATTGAAACAATCGCCAGCGAACTCGGCCTCAAAGACGCAGCCGGCAACAAACTTGAAGGCTCGGCAATCTTCACAGCAGTTGAAACTCAAATCAACGTCTCTGACGTAAAAACATTCATTGGCCTTTTGGTTGGTGGATCAATTGCGTTCATGTTCTCGGCACTCGCGATTCGCGCAGTAGGTCGAACTGCTGGTGTCGTCGTACAAGAAGTTCGCAGTCAGTTCAAAGACGGCAAAATTATGGCCGGCACAAAACAACCTGACTATGGTCCGGTTATCGACATCTGCACCGCAGCATCGTTGCGCGAACTCACAACGCCTGCGTTGCTTGCAGTTCTCACACCAGTGATTGTTGGTTTTGGCATCGGTTACGCCGCACTTGGTGCGTTCTTGGCTGGTGTTATTTTGACCGGTCAGTTGATGGCTAACTACTTGAGCAACTCAGGTGGCGCTTGGGACAACGCCAAGAAGTACATCGAAGACGGCCACCACGGTGGCAAGGGTTCAGATGCGCACAAAGCAGCCGTTATTGGCGACACAGTTGGCGACCCATTCAAAGACACCGCTGGCCCTGCGCTTAACCCGCTGATCAAAGTGATGAACTTGGTTGCGTTGCTCGTGTTGCCTGCGATCATCAACTTGAAAGACAACGACACTGCTCGCTTGAGCATCGCCGGTGTTTCTCTCGTCATCTTGATCATCTCGATCATGTTCTCGCGTCGCAAGACAGCAAGCATGGTCGCTGCTTAGTTAGCAGTTTTACAACTCATGTCAGCCCGCGTTGACTATCTCAGCAACGAGTGGATCAACGCGGTCGCCGACAGCATCAAAGCAAATAGCGAGATCATCGCCGTTGCGCGTGAAAACACCGTCTCTGTTACACAAATAGTGACGGGTACTCCCCATGGTGATGTCACCTATCATCTCGAATCGCGCGACGGTCAACTTAACTTTGGCAAAGGTCCGGCAAAAGTTTCAGACATCGCCTTCACGCAAGATTGGCAAACTGCAGTCGGTGTCGCCACTGGCAAAATAAACGCTCAAGAAGCATTCATCAGCGGCAAGATTCGCTTCAAAGGCGACCACGAACGCGTTATCGCAACTCAGCCACTATTCCTTGCTCTTGACGCCGTCTTTTCAGCCGTCAACGCCAATACAAATTTTTAAACGAGCCCCAGGCTGCGCACGGCATCGCGCTCATCGATCAATTCGGCGACCGATGCGTCAATCATCTTGCGACTGAAATCGTTGATCGGCAAGTTCTGCACGATGCTGTACTCGCCGTTTGCGCATGTGCAAGGAAACGACGAAATCAAACCAGCAGGCACGCCGTAACTGCCATCTGATGGCACCGACATACTCACCCAATCGCCCGCTGGCGTGCCCTGCACCCAGTTGCGCATGTGATCCATCGCTGCAGTGCCAGCAGATGCCGCCGAAGACAAACCACGGGCTTTAATAATCGCCGCACCACGCTTGGCAACTGTCGGAATAAAAGTTTCGCGCGTCCAAGTTTCATCGTTGACAACCGTCGCGGCATTTTTACCGTCAACTTCACAGTTGTAAAGATCTGGATACTGCGACGCCGAGTGGTTTCCCCAGATCGTCATCTTCTTGATCGAAGTCACCGGTTTGCCGACACGCTGAGCCAACTGGGCCACAGCGCGGTTGTGGTCAAGTCGTGTCATCGCCGTAAATTGCTTTGGGTCAATCTCGGGTGCATTGCTCATCGCAATGAACGCGTTCGTATTTGCCGGGTTGCCAACAACCAAAACTTTCACATTCTTTTTGGCGTTTTTCGCAATCGCTCGACCCTGAGGTTTGAAAATGCCGCCATTTGCGGTCAACAAGTCGGCGCGCTCCATGCCGTCTTTGCGCGGCATCGCACCGATCAACAAAGCAATATCAGCATCACCAAAAGCAACATCGGCATTATCAGTCGTGACGACATCTACGAGTGGCGAATACGCGCAGTCGTCAAGTTCCATTTTTACACCGTTCAGTGCGCCGAGCGCTGGTGTTACTTCAAGCAACTGCAAAATCACCGGAGTATTTGCACCGAGCATTTGCCCTGACGCGATGCGAAACAAAATTCCGTAGCCGATTTGTCCGGCCGCGCCGGTAACTGTGATGCGAACTGGTGAAGTCATAGCGCGTAAGCCTAGGACAAAACTTATGGCCGACCAATTGCTTGCATCATCAAGTCGGCATAGACCTTTTGCCCTTCAGGCCGAATATGAATCTTGTCGCTATACAGATATTCAGGGTGCGCCGTGGCAATCGCATACCAGTCGAGAACTTTGACGTTTTCATATCTTGCAGGCAATTCATTGATTCGCCGATTGTTCGTATTCTGTCGAACTTCGCTCGGCACATGCACCGTCACAAACAACACCAGCGGCACATCACGCAACGGCACCATAATTTCGTCGAGTGTTTTTTCGTCGACAGTGTTGTTTGTGCCCAAATGAATAATCACAACCGACCCGAGTCGATTGACCGACTTCATGAAGTTGGCGATCTCAAGAGCCTGTCGATACGGACGACTCTTCACTGCATCAACAGTTACGCCGCGCTGTGTCAAAACATTGGCTGCACCCAACATCACCGAATCACCAATTGCCAAAACATCAATCACCTGACCGTCAAGTGAGGTCGTAGCCGTTGCGAGCTGCCCAGCGATCGTGGTTGCGGCTGCCAGTTCTCCACCGCCGACACTTTGCCCGCCACCCAACACGTCAACCGTGTTGCCTTCGTTATCTGACAAATTTTGAGCAATCTCATCTAACTGCACACGGGCAGTTGCCAAACTGACGACACCAAAAACTGGCAACAGCGAAACAAACGCCGTCAGCACAATTCGACGTTGTCGACGCACGAGTTGCGCGCCGTGAGCCGGCTGGCGAAACTCGCGCCACCATCTCGAAATTGCACCCTGACGCACTGGGGTTTCGATATAGCGGTAGCTCAATTCGGTGAGCGCGAGTGCGAGCAAAACTAAAACTACAAATTCATATGGCGTCAAACCCTGACCTGCGAAGCGGCGATAAAACTGAAACACCGGCCAGTGAAACAAATAAAAGCCATACGACCGACGACCCAACCAAACAAGCACAGGGTTGCTCAAACTTTTTGCAATAATTTTCGAACCAGGATGCACTGCGGCTGCAATCAATGCGACACTCGCGAGATCAGTCAAGAAAAATCCGCCGCGAAACAATAAGTCGTAACCAACAGTGCCGCCATCTGTGCCTTCAATGACGGTGTGAAATCGCCACATCATTAATGCCAAGGCAACTAGGCCACCAAAACCAACGATGTCGTATAACTTGCTCTCACCTGCTCGCGAATTTTGCAATAACCACGGTCGCCACCAAATTGCCAAAGCGGCGCCCAACAGCAAACCGCTCGATCGGGTGAATGTACCTAAAAACAAATAGTCGACTCGTGAAACCGACTGACCAAACAGACTCATGAATTGTTCTGGTGTGTCGTTAATCGTTGAAATCGTGCCGGGCTGATAAACCATTGCCATGTAAACAGCCAAAGCAACTGCGATCAAAACAAAAACAGCACTGACAATCGGCAGTCGTCGTTTGCCGAATTTAGCCACCACCAACATGACGACTGGCCAAATTAAGTAGAACTGTTCTTCAACCGCTAGCGACCACAAATGACGTAGTGGCACAAATTCAAACGATGTGAAATAACTCGTGCCCACCCAAACCTGAAACCAGTTGAAGCCATAGAAAAGTGCTGCAACCACATCACCGCGTAATGTGCCGAGAATTTCGCGCTGAAACAACGCCGCAAATACCACGACACCTAAAACGACAATCCACAACGCAGGCAACAATCGTCGCGCTCGACGCAGCCAAAAATCTTTCAAACTAACGGTGCCGTTTTTCTCTGATTCAGCGAGCAACAACAGCGTGATCAAATATCCACTGATCACAAAGAAAACTTCGACACCCAGAAAACCGCCAGGTAACCAGATTTTGTTGGCGTGATAAACGATCACCGCGAGAACTGAAAGTGCCCGAATGCCGTCAAGCGACGGAATATAAGTCAGTAAATCAGATCGTTTATTCATCGAAGACTAAGTCTTACATTGATGCGATTATTTGTGCCATCAATTCGCAAGCCTCAGTTGGGTTCAAGCCAACTTTCACACCCGCACTCTTTAGGGCATCCATCTTGCCCTGCGCTGTGCCTTTACCCCCAGAAACAATCGCCCCTGCGTGCCCCATTTTTTTACCCGCCGGTGCTGTGACACCTGCGATATAGGCGCTCATCGGTTTTGTCACATGAGTCATGATGAATTCAGCAGCTTCTTCTTCGGCTGTGCCACCAATTTCGCCGATCATGATGATCGCATGCGTCTCAGGATCAGATTGAAACTCTGCCAAACAATCGACGAACGAAGTGCCAGGCACCGGGTCGCCGCCGATGCCAACACAAGTTGACACACCGATGTTGCGTTGCTTCAACTCATAGAGCGCTTGATATGTCAAAGTGCCTGAGCGCGAAACAATGCCGACGTTCGGCCCTTTCGCAGTCGGAAGCGCGGCAATTTCGCCAGCGGTAATACCGATGTTGCATTTACCCGGGCTAATAATGCCGGGGCAATTCGGCCCAAGCAATCGAGTCTTCGGAAAATCGCGTTGCAAAGTTGCAAACACTCGTGCTTCATCTTGAGCGGGCACACCTTCGGTAATGCACACAACAAAACCAATGCCTGCACGTGCAGCTTCAAGAATTGCAGCTGGCGCAGCTTTTGGTGGCACAGCGATAAACGATGCGGTAGCGCCGGTGGCTGCAACTGCACTTTCAACCGTGTCAAAAACAGGTATGCCTTCGACGTCTTGCCCTGCTTTGCCCGGCGTCACGCCTGCGACAACTTGGGTGCCATAGTCGCGATTGCGCAAACCATGAAAGCGCCCTTGGCCACCAGTCAAACCCTGAACTAGAACTTTTGTTTTTTCGTTGACAAAAATCGCCATGTTATTTCTTTCCTGCAATCTCGACTGCACTTCGCGCGGCCTCAAGCATTGTCGAGCGTGAAATCAGTTGCGACTCTGCAATGCCGGCAGCAGCAATGATCGCTCTTCCTTCGGTGGCGTTTGTGCCGTCAAGGCGAATGACAATCGGAGCTCGCAACTTCACGCGCTTCATCGCTTCAACAATGCCCTTGGCAACTTCATCACCGCGAGTGATGCCACCAAAAATGTTGATAAAAATGCTCTTAACTTTTGTATCTGAGTTGATTACTTCAAGCGCCGCCGTCATTAACTCGGCGTTCGCGCCACCGCCGATGTCCAAAAAGTTTGCAGCCTTGCCCCCAACCTGATTGACGACATCAAGCGTGCTCATCGCCAAACCAGCACCATTGGCGATAATGCCAACCGAACCATCGAGACCGATGTATTGCAGGTTCTTTTCTCGTGCAAGCTTTTCGCGCTCGTCTAGTTCTTCAGTTTCGCGATATTCATCCCATTCAGGGTGGCGAAAAGCAGCGTTGGCATCAAGCGTGACTTTCGCATCAAGTGCATGAACTTCACCAGTCGGCTTCAAAATCAACGGGTTAATTTCTGCCAGATCGCAATCACCTTTTGTGAAGCATTCATAAAGTTTGAGCAGCATTGCTGCCACGCCGTCTTGTGCTTTTTCTGAAATGCGCGCATCAACAACGGCACGTTTTGCCGCATCGAGACTTAAACCTTCAACAGGGTTGACATGCAACTTGACAATTGCAGTTGGGTCAACAACAGCAACATGTTCGATCTCGACACCACCCTGGGCTGAGAGCATCAACAAATGTCGCTTCGCCGATCGATCAAGCGTGAATGAGGCGTAATACTCTTCGGCGATATCTGACGCGTGTTCAACCCACACGCGCTTAACGATGTGGCCTTTGATGTCCATTCCTAAAATATTTTTTGCATGCAATCGAACCTCGTCGGCATTGTTCGCCAGTTTGATACCGCCAGCTTTGCCACGGCCTCCAACTTGCACCTGTGCTTTAATCACGACCGGATACTTCGCGAGTTCTGCTTGCGCAACTGCTTCGTCAACTGTTAGCGCAACACCGCCCGCTGAAACGGCGATGCCATAGCGCGCGAAATATTGTTTGCCTTGATACTCAAAAAGATCCACTTAATTTCCTTTGTTCAGTTTTCTTCGCGCGAGTCAAGCGCCAACTCTAACCATTTGGCAATATCACTGAGCGACGAACCAGGGCCAAAAATTTCGCCGACACCCTGCTGCTTGAGCGTGACTATGTCATCTTCAGGTATAACCCCGCCACCAAAAATCAAAATTTCGCCAAGTTTGCGACTGCGCAATTCTTCCATCACCCGCGGAAACAGCGTCAGGTGAGCCCCCGAAAGCAACGACAAACCAACGGCATCAGCGTCTTCTTGCAACACAGTTTCGGCAATCTGCTCGGGTGTCTGGTGCAGACCCGTATATATGACCTCAAAACCGTGGTCGCGCAAGGCGCGGGTGATCGTCTTGGCCCCACGGTCATGGCCGTCAAGGCCGGGCTTGGCAACGACTACGCGATAATTTCGTTTCACAACTCAATAACCTTACGACATGCGCCGTATCGAATTCACATCGCCAATCATGCGTGCCGTTGCGCCCGTTGTCGGGGGCATTCTCGGGTTCGCAATTTTGTTTGGAGTTACATGGATTTTTGCCAGCTTGGCAACCGATAATCGCGAACAAAACCCCGAGACGGTTGCAAAAACTTTCGAAATCGGACGCGTGGATGACATCGCAAGATTGGTCAGCGAAGGTGGGCCAATTCTCTACCCAGATTTACGTGACTCAACCGGCAAACGTTCTATCGTCATCGACCACACCGGAGACAACCCAGCCAAAGGCTGGCAGGTTTATTACGCCTACCCCGCCGACCGTGACGAAAGTTGTCTTGTCGAGCACATTGTCAACACGCGAAACTTTAAAGATTGTGAAGGTCGCACACTTGGTGTTGAGCAATTACAACTTCCGCTTGATGTTCGACCAATCGTCGAAAATTTGCGCACGCTGCTTATTGATTTGCGTGCAGGCTGAAAATTATTTAATTCGCTAATTTATTTTTTTGAGTGGCGCCCACGCCATTGCCAAATGCTTTTTGCCGTGATTGACGAATTCAATTGTCGCTTCGGCCGACTCGCCCGAGCCACGAATGTTGATTATCACACCTTCACCAAACGACGGGTGCTCAACATCATCGCCAACTTTCAAACCCGAGTTAGCACCAGTCAAATCGCCAACCGCATCACCGTCGCGTCGATACTTTGGCACCGTCGCCCGAGTCCATTCAATTTTTTTGCCCGAGCCTTGATCTGGTCGCGGACGATAACTGCCGCGACCTTCGTCAGCGCCAGAATCTGTGCTTCCTTCGCGTTGTAACAATTCGCTGGGTATCTCGTCCAAAAAGCGTGATGGCGGGTTGTATTGTGTCGAGCCATAAAGATTTCGACTCCAGGCGTGAGTAAGAAACAGTTTTTGCTTGGCACGTGTAATGCCTACATACGCCAAGCGACGCTCTTCTTCGAGTTCGTTTTGATCAACGAGTGCGCGACTGTGTGGAAAAATGCCTTCTTCCATGCCGACGATGAAAACCGCCTCGAACTCGAGACCCTTTGCTGAGTGCAAAGTCATCAATGTCACGTGATTATCTGAATCAAGTTGATCGGTGTCTGCAACAAGTGCGACTTGTTCTAAAAATTCGTCGACTTGTGTGAACTCACTCGCGCTACCGATTAGTTCAGCCAAGTTTTCGTATCGTCCGTCTGATTCGACAGTGCCCTCGGCTTGCAGTTCGCTCAAATATCCACTCGCTTCTAACGCATGGCGCAACACTGGCCCTGGTCCTTGGCCCATTCGCGATTCAAGATCATCGATTAATGCGACAAAACTGGCAATGCCTTTAGCGGCCGCGGCACCAATGCCAGCATCTGCCGTACGGCGCAACGCAAGCGCAAATGCAATGTTTTCTTTAGTTGCATAAGCATCGAGACGATCAACTGTCGTGTCGCCGATGCCGCGCTTGGGCACATTCAAAATGCGCTTGAGGCTGACTTCATCAAGCGGGTTCGCCGCACAACGAATGTATGCCAGAGCATCTTTGATTTCGCGGCGGTCATAGAACCGAGTGCCGCCAATTACTTTGTAGGGCACGCCAGCCTGCATCAGGCTCTCTTCTAAAATTCGGCTCTGGGCATTGGTGCGATAGAAAACAGCCATCTCTCGCCACTCGTGCTCGTGACTCTTTTTCATTTTCGATAATTGCGAAATCACCCAATTTGCCTCGTGATATTCGTCGTCGGCATAAAACCGCACGACGCGATCACCTTTGCCAAGTTCGGTCCATAATTCTTTGGGTTTACGCTCGGCATTGTTGGTAATGACAGCGTTAGCAGCATCCAAAATTGTTTGCGTGCTGCGATAATTCTGCGCCAACACAACAACCGTCACTTCAGGAAACGCCGTTTCAAACTGCAAGATATTTCTGAAGTCTGCGCCACGAAATCGATACACAGACTGATCGGTGTCACCAACAACACAGACATTGTGATGTGCGCCAGCCAACATCAACACGATTTCGTTTTGGGCAATGTTCGTATCTTGATATTCGTCAATCAAAATATGTTCGAAGCGTTGTTGAAATTGCGCCAAAACATCTTTGTGCTCGCGAAACAGTTTGACAGTGTTGATCAACAAGTCATCGAAATCCATCGCGCCGGCTTTTAACAATCGCGACTGATATTCGCGATAGATCTCTGCATATTTTGTGTCGAACACATTGTCGGCATTCAGCAACGCCTGGTCTGGTGAAATCAACTCGTTTTTCCACAAACTGATTCGGGCGTGCACACCGCGTGCCGGAAACCGCTTGGCATCTAGTCCGCGATCACGAATGACGTAGCCGACAAGGCGCTGTGCGTCTGACTGGTCGTAAATCGAAAATGTCTTCGGGTAGCCAATCTGCTCGGCTTGCATCCGCAAAATTCGCACACACGCAGCGTGAAAAGTGCTCACCCACATTCGCTCGGCAACTTTGCCGACAAGTGCCTCAACACGCTCGCGCATTTCACCGGCAGCCTTGTTAGTGAAAGTGATCGCCAAAATTCGCATCGGGTGCGTGCCTTGATTAATTAGGTGAGCCACGCGATGAGTCAAAACTCGTGTCTTGCCCGAACCGGCGCCCGCGACCACGAGCAACGGCCCGCTCGGGTGTAGCACCGCGTCTTGCTGGTCAGGGTTGAGCGACGCTATATCTAATGACTTTTGCTCTGACACCACCCCTGCAGACTAGGCGCACCGTATGCGACTATTACGGCGCGTCATCAGGCAGAATCGTGATTCATGGCTTCAGAGAAAAAACTAATTATTTTGCTTCCGCCGTCTGAAGGCAAGGCTGAGTCTGGCAAAACTGGCACGAAGTTCGCAGAAACGAGTGGCGTTTTTGGCAAGTCGCTTGGCAAACAACGCACAAGTGTTGTCGCAGCGTTGAAGCAAGCACGTGGCGGGTCTCCAAAACTTCTTGGTGTTTCGGGCGCTCATCTCACTCGAGCACAACAAGCAAACCTCGCAGTGCGTGGTGCAAAAACTTTGCCTGCATCGCAACGTTACACAGGCGTCGTTTGGGATCATCTTGATCTCGCTTCGCTGCCTCTCGCGCTACAAAAAATTGCCGCCAAAAATATCGTCATCGTTTCTGGTTTGCTTGGCCTAGTAGCGGCCGGTGACCCCACACCTGACTACCGCCTAAAAATCGGCGCAAGTCTTGCGCCAATGGGCAAACTTTCTTCGTGGTGGCGAGGCGAACTTTCGAGCGCACTCAATAAATATTGTGCAGGTGCTGTCGTCATTAGTTTGTTACCCCAAGAGCACTCAGCGGCATTCGTTGCTGATAGCGAATTGATTAAAAGTTATTTACATGTTGACTTGGCGACGAAATCTGGCAAGGCAGGCGGTCACGACGCAAAGGCAGCCAAGGGGCGCCTCGCCAGACACTTGTTACTCAACCGAAATGACCCGGTTAAAGCGCTCAAGTCGTTCAAAGACTCGCAATTTAAAGTGCGAGTCTTAGAGCAATTTTGATTTCAGAAACTCAATCACGCGTTGAACACCTAGTTCTTGACGTTGTTCCGTCAACACCGAGTGATCCGACTTTGCAGTCGATTCAAACTCAACTGCAATGAACGCATCACCAAGCAGCTTGTGTAGCTCAGCAAAGCGTGTGCCGACAAGTCGATCACCTGAGTAACGCAGACCCAAAACCTGACAACCAGCCTCAGCGCGTTGTGTTATTCGGCGCGAATCTTGCTCAGACAAATTGAGATCTGCCGAGCGTTTTGCGCCTAACGCAAACGGCAAACTCGGTTGCGACAAAACTGGCGCCAACATTATGTCGTCGACCATCATGCCGAGGGCAAAACCCCCACTAAAACACATGCCAACTGCCCCAACACCTTTACCGCCAATTTCTGCGTGCAGATATTTGGCAAGTTCGCGTAGCCAAGAAATAATCGGCGATGTCTTGTTCAGCGCCATGGTTGTGAACTCGCGAGAAATGCAAACTTTTGCCGCAGAGCTCGCCATATATCTACCGCTCGGTGGTTCACCGAAGTTGCCAACTAATAGTGGCATCACCACAGTGAAACCCGCAGCGACAACTTCGTTTGCAAACTTTTCAACTGCCGGTGTGATCCCGGGTATCTCGTGAACGATGATTACAACCGGTCCAGATCCTTTGCGAAAAGTTTCGTGCGTCACACCACGACTTGAAAACTTTGACTGCGACCAACCGTTCATCGCCACAAACTTACACCCGATTTACGCGCCGAATTTATTTCGGTCGACCTACACCGGTTACTTTCGACCAACTTACGGCGTAAACCTTGACAACGTCGCCCGTGCGCGGTGACGCAATCATCTGTCCGTTTCCGAGATACATGCCGACATGGCCAACAGGGTTTCGCGTGAAGATCAAGTCACCAGGCTGCGCTGCCCCAGTCGGAATTCTCGTCAATGCCCCGTACTGCGATCGCGAGGACCTCGGAATACTCACGCCAGCTTTTGCCCACGCGTAAACCATCAAGCCGGAGCAATCAAATGCCACACCAGGAGAAAGCGCACCAAATTTATAGGTAACGCCGATTTGTGAAAGCGCTGCTTTAACTGCAACACCGGCTGCCGTTGATGGCGCAGGAATATTCGAGTACTTAGTTTTCGTAAACTCTTTTGCGAGCCGTGCTGCGTCTTCAAGTGCCGCCTTGGCACGACGACTTTGCTCGTTGCGCAATAAGTCGCCAAGGTCGCGTAAGGCCTGTGCTTGCCGCGCTGTATAAACATTTGCACTCGCCTCGGCGGCAGCGAGGCGCTTCTTTGCGTAATCAGCGATGCCACCCGCACGAGTGCGCTGAGATTCAAGTTGTTTGCGCTCACGAGCAATGTCGTCGATGATGCCTTGCAGCTCGTCGAGACCGCTTACTCCGGTATTAAGAGCAACCGAAGTCAAATACGATCGACGCACTGCATCAGAAAGACTGCCTGTTGAACTCAAAATGCTGGCCAAACTATTTGAAACTGATTTGCCGACAAAAGTTTTCAAAGCGACGTTTTGTAATTGGGCTTGCATCGCGGCGAGTTCGATCTCTTTGGCTTTGATTCGGGCTTCGGTCGCGGCGATTTCTTTATCGAGTTCAATGCCGTCGTTCAACGCTTCGGCGTAGTCTTCAGCCAATTGGTCCATCTGCTCTTCGAGACGGTCAAGCTCATCAAGAATCGCCTCAACTTCGCGCTGTTTTTGGTCAGAGGTCTGCACCCAACCCCCCGCGCCAACCCCAGCCTTGCCTGTTGCGCCAGCCGTCGCAGGGGCGAGCCCCAAAACGAGGGAAATGCAACAGATGGCACCAGTTAGAGGTGACACCGTCCTACGAAAACGCCCAACGGCGCTACGGGTCATGATTCATTCAGTCTAACACCGCCCAAACCCGTCAATTTCCGGCCCAAAACCCCAAATTTTGT
>ENA-UOYL01000220-UOYL01000220.1-marine-metagenome-genome-assembly--contig:-NODE-220-length-21222-cov-3.475999_pt1 | contig 21222 bp, 23 predicted proteins | sample MGYA00238173_ERZ767189 | MGnify/ENA primary metagenome ERZ767189 (study PRJEB28943, sample SAMN06267163) | marine metagenome | isolation source: Columbia River Estuary | place: USA:Columbia River Estuary... | reverse complement strand
GATGTTGGCTCGTCCATAATCAATATGTCTGGCTGGCTAAACATTGCGCGTGCCAAAAAGACTCGCTGTTGCTGACCACCCGAGAGTTCGCGAATATGTCGGTGAGCAACATCTGCAATGCCAAGTTGACCGAGCACTTCGCGAACGGCTGTGCGTTCGGTTGCAGTAATGCGCGGCCACCAACTGGTTTTTGTGCGAGTCATTGCAATTACTTCTTCAACCGTGACGGGGAAATACCAGTCGACTGTTTCGACTTGTGGAACGTAACCAATCGTCAGGTGTGGCTGCAGCGTGATGGAGCCGTGTGCAACTGGGTGCGCACCCATGATCGCATTGAGCAGCGTGGTCTTGCCCGAACCTGACGGTCCGACGATGCCTACGAACTCGCCTCGCTGTATTTGCAGATAAACGTCTTGCAGCACCGGCGCATTGCCGTATGTGCACGAGACATGCTCGCAGTCAATCAGGGGCTTGGTATTCATGGGGGTTCTATTGAGGGTAGACCGCTGTATCCATTGCTACATCACTCACATCCAAAGATTTCAGTGCAGATGCGTCACCCCCGAGGGCTTCCACAATGGTTACAAAGTCAAAACGCATGAGTCCGAGCCATGAGTGCTCGGCATCGCCTGGCTCGCCAATGAGGTCATCGTCGCGAAGCACGTCTATGTACCGCACATCGGTTTCTGCGCCAATTTGTTCGAGTATGGGGCTTGGGAATACTTCACTTCCAAAGATTGCCTTGACGTTTTCGGTCTTGACTTGGTTAATCAAATCGCCGATTTCCTTTGGAGTCGGCTCGTTAAACGACGAGGGCTGCAATGCCCCAACAACGGTGTAGCCGTACTGTTTGGCGAAGTACGCATACGCATCGTGGTATGTCACGAGCTTGCGCTGTGATTCGGGAATGGTCGCAGTTGCTGTCACCATTGCTGCATCGAGTGCGTCAACCTTGGCACTGAACGCAATAAAATTGATGTCGTACATTGCAGCATTGGCCGGATCGCGACGCACCAACACGTCGTGCACGACTTGTGCGTATTGCTTTGCCATCGGAGGACTTGTCCATAGATGCGGGTTTGGCTTACCGCCTTCTTTTGGAAACGAGAAGTCATATATATAGTCAGACTCTGGCAAGACCTGAGTACCGATTTCGCAAATGATTGCGCCATCTTTGAGATTGGCGCGAGCCAAGTCTTTTGTGGGTTCTTCAAGCACGAGACCATTAATGAAGACGATGTCTGCTGTCTCTAATGTTTTTGCATCACTTGGCTTTGGCTCAAACGTGTGTGAATTGGTGCCTTCCGGAACAATGCCCAAAATAATGGTGTTTGTTCCGCCAGCAATGTTTGCCACGATGCTGGTGATCGGAGCGACGGTTGTAGCGATGGTGAGCACTCCGGCAACGGGTGCGCCCAGATCACATCCAACCGCAGGAACTCCATTTTCGGTCGTCTCGCCGCACGACGCGACTAAACCAACAATTGCAATTGCGACAATGGATTTACGAATTAGATTCATTCAATAATTATAAGTGTCGGGGCAATGAATTAGCACTGTTTGCCTCTTTGGTGACATCTTTGTTTGGTAGACATTATGGCGTATGAATACGCACCCAGACACCAAAATTCACGACCGCCGTTGGATCATCTTGCTGGTGCTCTGCATCAGTCTCTTCATGGTTGTTGTCGACAACCTCATCATCAACGTTGCGCTTCCAACGTTGTCACGCGAACTGGGTGCATCAACCAGTGGGTTGCAGTGGATTGTTGACTCATATGCGCTGGTGTTTTCATGTTTGCTCTTGGCATTTGGCGGCCTCGGTGATCGTTTTGGACGCAAAGGTGCAATGCAAGTTGGACTCGTCGCTTTCATGGCGTGTTCGGTGTGGGCATCGTTCGCAACATCAACTGCAACGTTGATCATTGCTCGTGGCGCAATGGGTATCGGGGCTGCAGCAGTCTTTCCAGCAACACTTGCAATTCTCATCGACGTATTTCGTGATCCAATTGAACGCGCAAAAGCTATTGGTGTTTGGTCGGCGGTTTCGGGAATGGCAGTTGCATTTGGTCCAATTTCGGGTGGCTTCTTGCTCGAACATTTTTATTGGGGTTCCGTATTCCTCGTCAACGTTCCTATCGTGATTGTTGCGCTCATTCTTGGTGCGTTATATATCCCAACATCAAAAGATCCGAATCCACATCGTCTCGATTTCCCAGGGCTTGCACTTTCAATCGCGATGGTTGGCTTGCTGGTGTACACAGTCATTGAAGGTCCACATCGCGGATGGATAAGCGTCTCAACATTGGCATCGTTCACTGGCACAGTGATCTTGTTTGCTTTATTTGTGAAGCGAGAACTTTCAACGAGCGAGCCGCTGCTTGATGTTCGAGTTTTTCGTAACGCACGACTCTCTGCAGCAACCGGTTCTATTGGCATCGCATTTTTTGTTTTGTTCGGGTTCACGTTTCTCGTAACGCAGTACTTCCAGTTCGTTCGTGGTTACAGCACACTGTCTTCCGGCGTGCACACGTTGCCGTTCGCTCTTGGTGCTGGAGTGACCGCTCCTATTGCTGCGCGACTTGCGTTGAAGTTTGGAACAAAGCGAATCGTGTCTATTGGTCTCACCAACATGGCGATCGGTCTCATCATCATCGGATTCTGCGAAGCAGAAACTGCATTCTTTGGCCCAGTCATCATTAGCATGTTGTTTCTTGCCAACGGACTTGCACTCGTTACTTCACCAGCAACTGATGCAGTGATGGGTGAGTTGCCACGCGAAAAAGCTGGTGTCGGTTCTGCAGTCAACGACGTGAGTCGCGAAGTGGGCGGAACACTTGGTGTTGCAATTTGCGGTTCGGTATTCGCATCGTTGTATGGACCAAAGCTTGGCGATTTGGTAGCAAAATTCAACATGCCGGCCGAAGCCGTTGCGCTCGCCAAAGAGTCTGCAGGAGCGGGGTTTGCCGTGGCCGAAATGTCGCCGACCCCTGAAGCGGTTGCAGCAGTGCGCCAAGCCGTGAGCGAAGCCTTTATGCATGGGTTCCATACGGCCTGTTTTACGGGTGCTGGCGTTGCACTATTTGGCGCATTGTTTGCCCTCAAGTTTCTGCCAGCCCGCAGAGCCGTTATTTCCTCATAAAACACCTATTCCAATTGCGGCTTTACCGTTTGGCGCATAGGCAACTAGCCTGAAACCCTTAGGTATTCATTAATAAGGGTGTTACTCAAAGGGGAGAAGCCACCATGGCGAGAATCGTAAAAGCAGCGTTGTTGCAGACCGACTGGACAGGCGACAAAGAGTCGATGATCGACAAGCACGAGGCAGCAGCCCGTGAAGCAGCAAAGCAAGGCGCACAAGTCATGTGCTTCCAAGAATTGTTTTATGGTCCGTACTTCTGTCAAGTACAAGACCCACAATATTTTTCATACACCGAGCCAATCCCCGACGGTCCGACGACAAAGCGCTTTCAAGCACTTGCAAAAGAACTTGGCATGGTGCTCGTGTTGCCAATGTACGAAATCGTGCAGCCAGGTTTGTACTACAACACTGCTGCAGTGATCGATGCCGATGGTCGTTACCTCGGCAAGTATCGCAAGCAACACATTCCACAGGTTCCTGGTTTTTGGGAGAAGTATTACTTCACACCTGGTACCGGTGGATATCCAATTTTCGAAACTGCAGTTGGCAAAGTTGGCGTCTACATCTGTTACGACCGCCACTTCCCAGAAGGTTGGCGTGCACTCGGACTCAACGGTGCAGAGATTGTGTTCAACCCATCGGCAACAAGTCGTGGATTGTCTGAATACATCTGGCGCCTCGAGCAACCAGCTTCGGCTGTTGCAAACATGTATTACGTCGGCGCGATCAACCGCGTTGGTATCGAAGCAGAGTACGGCACCGACGACTTCTATGGTCAGAGCTATTTCGTAGACCCAGAAGGCAAGTTTGTTGGTGAAGTTGGCGACGCATTCAAGCACGAGCTCATCGTGCGCGATCTCGACATGGACAAGATCCGCATGGTGCGCGATCGTTGGCCGTTCTACCGCGATCGTCGTCCAGACGCATACCACGAAATTTCAGAACGTTAAATCACTGCGAGTTACAAGGGGATAATGATGGCACGCACACTTATCAAAAACGGAACAGTCGTTAGCCCAACCGGTCGGCATGAAGTTGATGTGCTGATTGAAGGCGAAACAATTTTGGCATTGCTCGAGCGCGGCAAATCTGACTCGCTCAACATCACTGCCGACAAAGTGATTGACGCAACAGGCAAGTTTGTTGTTCCTGGCGGCATCGATGTGCACACGCACATGGAGTTGCCATTTGGTGGCACCAATGCAAGCGACACGTTTGAAACTGGCACTACTGCTGCGGCGTGGGGTGGCGTGACAACCATCGTCGACTTTGCTGTGCAGCGCTACGGAGAAAATGTGCAGGAGTCGCTCGCTACGTGGCACAAAAAGGCTGCGGGCAATTGCTCGATCGACTACGCGTTTCACCAAATCATTGGTGGCATCGACGAGCAGGCGCTTGCCGATATGGATTACCTCGTAAAGAACGAGGGCATCACGTCATTCAAGCTGTTTATGGCTTACCCAGGCGTGTTTTATTCGGATGACGGCCAAATCTTGCGCGCAATGCAGCAGGCCAGCAACAACGGTTCAACCATCATGATGCATGCCGAAAACGGCATTGCAATCGACGTGTTGGTGCAACAGCACATCGCACGTGGTGAGACCGATCCGAAGTACCACAGCTACAGCCGCCCGAGCTTGCTCGAAGGCGAAGCAACCAACCGCGCAATCGTGTTGTCAAAAGTTGCAGGCAACGTGCCGTTGTACATCGTGCACATGTCGGCATCTGAAGCGCTCAACGCTTTGTCGGAAGCTCGTCACGAAGGTCTCAACGTGTTCGGCGAAACCTGCCCGCAATACCTCTATATGACACTCGAAGATCACTTGGCTCAGCCAGGCTTCGAAGGTGCAAAGTATGTGTGTAGCCCGCCGATCCGCAGCAAGCACGACAAGCACAATCACCACGCCGACTTGTGGAAGGGATTGCGCATGAACGAGTTGGCAGTTGTGTCAACCGATCACTGTCCGTTCTGCATGAAGGATCAAAAAGAATTGGGCATTGGTAACTTCTCCAAGATTCCAAACGGCATGGGCTCGGTAGAGCACCGCATGGAACTTATTTATCAGGGTGTTGTGCAAGGCGAGATCACACTCGAGCGTTGGGTCGAAACCTGCAGCACTTCACCAGCCCGCATGTTTGGCATGTATCCACAAAAGGGCATCATTGCTCCAGGATCTGATGCCGACATTTTGGTCTGGGATCCAAATGGCAAGACAAAGATTGGTGTCAACGACAAGCACCACATGAACATGGACCACTCATCGTGGGAAGGTTTCAAAGTGGACGGCAAAGTAGACACCGTGTTGTCACGCGGCAAAGTCGTTGTCGAAAAAGACAAGTTCACAGGCACAAAGGGCCACGGAAAATACATTAAACGCGGCCTTTGCCAATATCTCAACTAAATTCAACCCCTCAACATCACATCAGGAGAAGTTATGCAACGCATTAGTCATTGGGTCAACAACAAAGTTGTAGTTGGCACGTCAGGTCGTACCGGCAAAGTGTTCAACCCAGCAACGGGTGAGCAACAGGCAGAGGTGGATCTTGCGAGCGTGGCAGAAGTTGACGCAGTTATTGCAAAATCAAAAGCAGCTTTTCCTGAGTGGCGTGCAACCGGCATGTCGCGTCGTGCAGAGATCATGTTTCGCACACGCGAGTTGCTCGATGCAAACCGCAAAGAGCTCGCTACATATTTGACACTCGAGCACGGCAAAGTGCCAAGCGATGCACTCGGCGAAATTGCGCGCGGTATCGAAAACATCGAGTTCGCTTGCGGTATTCCTGCATTGATGAAGGGCGGCTACTCAGAGCAGGCTTCTGGTGGAGTCGATGTCTATTCAATTCGTCAGCCGCTTGGCGTTGTTGCTGGCATTACGCCATTCAACTTTCCTGCAATGGTGCCAATGTGGATGTTTGCAAACGCAATCATGTGCGGCAACACATTCATCTTGAAGCCAAGCGAAAAAGATCCATCGGCTTCGATGTTTATTGCCGACTTGTTGCGCCAGGCTGGCTTGCCAGACGGCGTTTTCAACGTCTTGCATGGTGACAAAGAAGCAGTAGATCGCTTGCTCGTGCACCCAGACATTCAGTCAGTGTCGTTTGTTGGTTCGACACCTATTGCAAAATATGTGTACGAGACCGGCACAAAGAACGGCAAGCGCGTGCAAGCACTTGGTGGTGCAAAGAACCACATGCTCGTGTTGCCAGACGCCGACCTCGACATGGCAGCCGATGCTGCAGTGAGCGCAGCGTACGGTTCGGCAGGCGAGCGTTGCATGGCCATCTCGGTTGTGCTCGCAGTCGACTCAATCGCTGATGCATTGATCGAAAAACTCAAGACACGTGTTCCAAATATCAAAGTTGGTCCTGGCACCGATCCATCTGCAGAGATGGGTCCATTGATCAGCCGCGAGCACCGCGACAAAGTTGCGAGCTACATCAACAACGCAGCAGGCGAAGGCGCAACTGTCGTGATCAACGGCACCGACAAAGCCAAAGATGCTGGTTTCTTCTTGAACCCAAGCCTCATCGACAACGTCAAGCCAGGCATGAAGTGTTACGACGAAGAAATCTTCGGACCAGTGCTCACCGTGATGCGTGTCAAGAGCTATGCAGAAGGTTTGAAAACCATCAACGACAACGAATTTGGTAACGGCACAGCAATCTTCACCCGCGATGGTGGCGTTGCTCGTCAGTTCCAATACGACGTGCAAGTCGGCATGGTTGGCATCAACGTGCCAATCCCAGTTCCTGTGAGCTACTACTCATTCGGCGGCTGGAAGGCTTCGCTGTTTGGCGACCAACACATGTACGGCCCAGAGGGCATCAACTTCTTTACGCGCGGCAAGGTCGTCACATCACGTTGGCCAGACCCACGCACTTCGGCAGTTGACTTGGGCTTTCCAACCAACCGCTAGAAGTTTTTAGTAACTGGTTTTGTAACGAGTTCTGTAATCAACAAGGGGAGAGTTATGGACATAGGTGTAGTACTACAAACGACCCCACCATCGGCGCGCGTGATCGACCTTGCAAAAAAGGCCGACATGTATGGCTTTTCGCACGTATGGACTTTTGATAGTCACATCTTGTGGCAAGAGCCGTATGTGATCTATAGCCAGATCTTGGCCGAGACACGCAACGTCATCGTTGGACCAATGGTCACCAACCCTGCAACGCGCGACTGGACGGTTACTGCCAGCACCTATGCAACTCTCAACGAGATGTATGGCAACCGCACGGTGTGCGGCATCGGTCGTGGCGACTCGGCTGTGCGCGTTACAAACGGTAAGCCAACAAACCTTGCCACGTTGCGCGAGAGTGTTCATGTCATTCGCGAGCTCGGCAATGGCCGAGCAGTTGACTACAACGGCTCGAGCATCCGTTTTCCTTGGGCGTCGAAGAGCGAGCTCGAAGTATGGATTGCTGCATACGGACCAAAGGCGCTTGCGCTCACAGGCGAAGTTGCTGACGGCTTTATTTTGCAGCTTGCCGATGCCGACATTGCGCAGTGGACGATCAAGGCTGTGCACGAAGCCGCCGAGCGCGTTGGTCGTGATCCAAAGAGTGTCACGATCTGTGTTGCAGCGCCTGCATATGTAGGCAACGACATCACGCACATGCGCGATCAGTGCCGTTGGTTTGGTGGCATGGTGGGCAATCACGTTGCCGACATCGTCGAGCGTTATGGCGACGATTCTTCAGTGCCAAAAGCACTGACCGACTACATCAAGGGTCGTCAGGGTTATGACTACAACGAACACGGTCGTGCGGGCAACAGCCACACCACGTTTGTTCCAGACGAGATCATTGATCGTTTTTGCATTCTGGGTGACGCTAACGAGCACATTCGTCGATTGACAGAGCTCAAAGAACTTGGTGTCGATCAGTTTGCTGTGTATTTGCAGCATGACGGTAAGGAATCAACGCTCGAAGCGTATGGCGAGACAATTTTGCCGGCGATACAGGAGATGAGCAAAGCCAAGCAATGAATCGTTTTGCCCGACGCGCTGCATATCGGACCAGCATGTTTGTGCTGTCAATAGTGCTTGTTGTTGCGTTGTGGGAAATGTACAAAGTTGTTGGCCCGCAAGACGGCGGGAAGTTGTTTGGCGCAGGCGTGTTGCCTCGTTCAAATGACACAGCAATGCCTCATGTCTGGACAATGCTCAGCCGTTATGGCCGACCAGAAGTGCGCGGCTCTGACAAGCGTGTGTGGTTGGTAGTGCTCGAGGGTGCTTGGTTTTCGTTTCGCTTATCAATCGTTGGTTTCTTGCTCGGCTCTTCGATCGGCGTTGGTCTTTCAGTATTGATGTCGCGTTTCAAAATCGTCGAACGCGGACTATTGCCGTATCTCGTTGTGTCGCAAACAGTTCCATTGATTGCACTTGCTCCGCTCGTTGCACTGTGGGGCGGCAAGCTCAGCATTTTTGGTATTGAATGGCCACGCTGGTTTTCGGCAGCAGTGCTTGGCGCGTTTTTGTCGTTCTTCCCAATTGCAGTTGGCACGCTTCGCGGACTTGCAAGTGCACCCGCAGCGGCTGTTGAACTCATGGAGAGCTATGCGGCGTCGTGGAAGCAGATTTTGCTCAAACTGCGTTTCCCATCAGCAATTCCATACATGATTCCAGCGTTCAAGCTCGGCGCATCCGGCTCGGTTGTCGGTGTAGTGGTTGCCGAGATTTCGACCGGTCTCAAAGGTGGCATTGGGCGACTCATTATTGAGTACGCGCGCGAAGCAACAGCCGACCCAGCCAAGGTGTTTACCGCAGTGTTTGGCGCTGCGGCACTTGGGCTCACGATGGCAGGAGTAATTGCAATTTCAGATGTGTATTTGATGCGTAATCGACCGAAGGAGACCACCTCATGAGTGCGGTTCAAGTAACAGGAGTAAGCAAGATCTTTAATCAGGGCACACCGAAGCAGGTGGACGCATTGATTGATGTCAATTTGACTGTCGAGCCAGGTGAGTTCGTTTCACTCATCGGTCCATCTGGTTGTGGCAAGAGCACGTTGTTGCGATTGATCGCAAACTTGCTCGAACCAACAACGGGTTCGGTCACAGTAAATAGCAAGTCGGCTTCTCAGTCACGTCTCGATCAGGACTACGGCATGGCTTTTCAGCAAGCAGGTTTGTTTGATTGGCGCACCGTTGCAAAGAACATTGAGTTGCCACTCGAGCTCAAGGGTTGGGACAAAGACAAGCGCGCAGCACGAGCACAAGAGATGTTGGAGCTCGTGAAGTTGCCAGAGTTTGCCGAGTTGTATCCGTGGCAGTTGTCGGGTGGCATGCAGCAGCGCATTGCAATTGCTCGTGCACTTGCAGCACACCCACCACTGCTGTTGATGGACGAACCGTTTGGTGCGCTCGACGAGATGACACGCGAGTACATGCAAGGCGAGTTGTTGCGCATCTGTGCCGAGACTTCTACAACAGTTGTGTTCGTGACGCACTCAATTCCGGAAGCCGTGTATTTGTCTAACCGAGTTGTTGTGATGTCGCCGCGACCAGGACGTATCACCGACCTGATCAGTGTCAACCTTGGTGCAAAGCGCACTGAAGACACACGAGGTGCTGCAGACTTCTTTACTGGCATTACCGCAGTGCGCGAAGCACTTCGTGGCACGCATGCCGATCATGCAAATGCCGGCGCTATTCGCGGATTGGAAGATCGCTGATTATGACGACCACATCTCGCATTCGACGAATCTTGCCGCCACTTGTTTTTGGCGTGGCGTTTTTGTTGTTGTGGGAAGGTGTCGTAAAGGGATTTGATCTGAAGCCGTATTTCCTCGCAGCACCTTCAAAGATTTTTGAGCAGTTCTTCAAAAATTTCGTGCGCATCTGGGAAGCAACTTCGGTGTCTGGAACAAATGCATTGGTTGGTCTCATCGCGGGAACAGTGTTTGGAGTTGTGATGAGTTTTGCACTCAGTAGATATCGCTTCCTCGGTGAGTTGGTTACACCACTTGCAATCGCTCTCAACGCAATTCCAATTTTCGTCTTGGTAGCAGTGCTCAACAACATGTATTCGATCACCAGCGAAATTCCACGACGCATCATGGTTTCGCTCGTTGTGTATTTCATCGTGCTCGTCAATGTGGCCAAAGGGCTCACTCAGGTGCAGTCGACCCATGTCGAATTAATGAAGTCATACGCAGCAAGCGACTTTGCAATCTTGCGCAAAGTACGGGTACCAAATGCGGTCCCTTACCTCTTCACAGCACTCAAAATTGCTGCCCCAGTTTCGGTCATTACGGCCTTCGTTTCGGAGTATTTTGGGGGCTCCCAAAACGGTCTAGGGAGCCGAATTACCAGCAATATCGCCAATTCCAAGAACGCCGCAGCCTGGGCCTACGTACTCGGTGCATGCCTACTTGGATTAACCTTCTACGCTGTATCCATAGTGCTAGAAAGCGCTGCCTCTCGGGGTGGCGTTGCAAATAAAACCAACAACAACAAGTAGAGAGCTTCGGTTCTCGGGGGAGTACCAAACATGAAGAAGTCAAGCATCAAGCTCGCAGTTGCGGGTCTCGCTGCATTGTCTCTGGTTGTCGCTGCATGCGGCAGTTCGGACGAAGCAGCAACTGACACCACAGCAGCAGCCGCAGCAACAACAGAAGAGTGCGTCACACCAACACCTGTCAAATTGCAGTTGCAGTGGTTCACACAGGCTCAGTTCGCTGGCTATTACGCAGCACTTGAGAATGGCTATTACACAGACATGTGTCTCGATGTAACCATCCTCGAAGGTGCAGTAGACATCACACCACAGACTGTTCTCGCCAACGGCGAAGCAGACTTCGCAATTTCTTGGGTCTCGAAGGCTCTTGCATCACGCGAAGGTGGAGCAAACATCGTGGACATCGCACAGGTGTTCCAACGTTCAGGCACATTGCAGGTTTCGTTCAAGGATGCAGGAATTGCAACCTCGGCAGACTTCAAGGGCAAGAAGATTGGTAACTGGGGCTACGGCAACGAGTTCGAAATCTTTGCAGCACTTACCAAGGCCGGTCTTGATCCAGCAACTGACGTAACACTCGTTCAGCAGCAGTTCGACATGTCGGGCTTGCTTGCAGGCGATATCGACGCTGCAGAAGCAATGACCTACAACGAGTACGCACAGGTATTGGAGACAATCAACCCAGCAACAGGCGCTCTGTACACAGCAGATGACTTGAATGTCGTTTCGTACGAAGACGAAGGTGTTGGAATGTTGCAGGACGCAATTTGGGCAGACGGTCACCGTTTGTTTGATACCAACTACAACGCAACAGCAGTCAAGTTCGTTGCTGCATCATTGATGGGCTGGGCATTCTGCCGCGATAACGCACAGGCTTGCACAGACATCGTTGTAGCAAAGGGTTCCAAGCTCGGCGCAACTCACCAGTTGTGGCAGATGAATGAAGTCAACAAGTTGATCTGGCCAGCAGCAGCTGGTGTAGGCATGATCGACGAGGCAGCATGGACACGCACCGTGGATCTTTCGCAAAACGCGAAGAACCTCGAAGGCGGCACCGTGTTGACCAAGGCTCCAGATGCAGCAGCACACACGAATGAATTCGTGACTGCAGCACACGCATTGCTCGTCGAAAAGGGAATTGACATCAATGGTGCAGCATTTGCACCAATCACTGTCACCCTCACCGAAGGTGGCAACTGAGTTCAGTAGTTCAGTAGTAAAAAAGGGCGGGTCGCTTCGGCGGCCCGCCCTTTTTGTATATAACGGTCAATTACTTCAGTGAAATAGCGACCAGCCCACACACGATTGCGATGATCTGAATCCAGTGCAGACGCTCGATGCGATCAAACTGTTTGTCGATGCGCTGCATGGCAGTGCGCAAATCGCCACGATCGGCCAGTTCGTCCCATTTGCGTTCCACTTCGGTACCGGTCACGGTTGCTCCTGTGAGTGTTTGGGTCATGCCACCCATGTGTACGGGAGGTTGGCCAAAGTGTCACACAGGCCGTGCTCGGTCTGTCAAGTACTGGAGAGAGTTACTTGGTCGTATTTGATGAGTACGCGCTCAGGCGGTCGTGCCTGTGGTGCGTCTCGATATAACGAATCGTGCCTGAACGGCTGCGCATCACGAGGCTGTGGCTGCGTGCGCCATAAGCGTCGTATCTAACGCCGCGAAGTAACTCGCCGTCGGTGAGACCGGTTGCTGCAAAGAACGCGTCATCGCCACTTACCAAGTCGTTGATGGTGAGAACTTTTGAAAGGTCGTAGCCAAGCGCAATTGCTGCTTTCTTTTCTTCGTCATTGCGCGGATGCAAACGACCAAGAATTTGTCCACCCATTGCTTTGAGCGCTGCGGCGGCAACAACACCTTCTGGCGTGCCGCCAATGCCCATCAATACATCAACACCAACTTCACTTGAAGCCGCTGCAATCGCTGCAAAAATATCACCGTCAGTGATGAGGCGAATGCGAGCACCAGTGGAGCGAACTTCGGCAATCAAATCGTTGTGTCGATCGCGCTCCAAAATCATCACAGTCAGTTCGCTCAGCGATTTCTTCATCGCTTTGGCAACTTCTTTGAGGTTTTTGGTTGGAGAAACATTGAGGTCGATTGCAGTTGCGGCTTCAGGGCCAACCGCAATCTTTTCCATGTACACACATGGGCCAGGATTAAACATGGCACCGCGTTCGGCAACTGCGATTACTGAGATGGCATTGCCGCGACCCATGGCGGTGAGCGTTGTGCCGTCGATCGGGTCGACTGCAACGTCGGCGAGTGGTTTTGAACCATTGCCAACGCGCTCGCCGTTGTAGAGCATTGGGGCTTCGTCTTTTTCGCCTTCACCGATAACAACGATGCCGTCCATGCTGACGGTGTCGAGCACATTGCGCATCGCATCTACTGCTGCGCCATCGGCACCTTTTTTATCGCCGCGTCCTACCCAGCTCGCTGCGGCGAGTGCTGCAGATTCTGTGACTCGAACCAATTCCATCGCAAGGTTGCGATCTGGACGTTCCTTGGCCGGCATGAGATCTCATATTAGTCGCAAGTCGTATCTGGACTCAAAACAAGTAGCGTTTGGGCTGTGAGTGAATGGAACCCTAAAGACGCTGATGCGGCAAGCACGCGCTACGACTTGACGGATTGGTCGGTGGACGAGCGAGCCGATGTGGTTGTTGCACTTGCCCAAGCCGAGGTGCCACACGCATGGGACGGCGACGAATTGGTGGTGCCACAAGAGCAAGAAGAAACTGTTGAAGACATTTTGGATGAACTTGAAGAGCAGATGGATGCGAATGATGACGACGAGACCGCAGATGACAACATCACGGAATACGAACTTGAAGAATGGACTGAGGGTGAGCGAAAGCAACTCTGCGACATGCTCGACAATCTAGACATCGGATATCGATGGGATGGAACGGTGTTGTTGGTGCCAATTGGTGTTGAAGCTGTTGTTGACTCATGTCTTGATTCGATTGATAGCAGGGGTGTTGAGTTCACCGAAGGTAAGTAGTTGAGCAAGTTACAAGCCGAAGTACTTGCCGAAGTTGAGTTTTGGCATTCACGGCCGATCACACCAACTCGCCGTCTTTCATTGGGGCACATCATTCTGCCTGTCGACCCAGCACCTGGTCTTGGCGGTGTGTTGCTCGGTGCAATTGTTGCCCAATATGTTGGTGATGTTCATGAGGACATGATTCCTGACGTGCATCGATTGATCCAACAAGTAGAGCGAGGCGAGCGCATCGTGCAACCACGATTGCGTCATCGTTATCAAGCCGATCGTCACGGGCTTGGTCGCAGTGTGCATCGCATGGTCAGCAATGATGGCGAAGTGCAGTTTGAGTTTTCTGAAACTGGTGCGCCGTTGCAACATGTGCTTGGCGCCATTTATGTTCTAGAACGACTGGACGAACCAGTGCGCAAAAAGATCGCACCCCTATTGCTCAGGGCCATGACATGGCGTGGGCCACTCGGTCAGTTGTTCATTACCTATTTAACTGGCAACGAATCTTCGACAATTTCAGCACTCACAGATCCGCGGGCATGGGCGCTCGAGATTTTGGGTTTTCCTGCAGGCACGATCAAACCGTCTAAGAGAGAAGTGCAGGCTCGTTTTCGTGACAGTTTGCGCGATGTGCACCCAGATTCTGGCGGCGACGAAGGGTCTGCCGGTAGATCAATCATCGACTTGGGCGAAGCACGCAGAGTATTGCTCAGTTAATGAACGCGCGGGGACTCGTACTTTTTCCTGGTGCGGGGAGCGATGCGCAACACAGTGCACTCGTCGCAATAGAACACGCAGTTGCGCCACTGCCGACATTGCGAGTCGATTTTCCTTACCGACTGGCTGGCAAGAAGTTTCCCGACAAATCCCCAGTTTTGATTGCATGTGTCAAAGACGCAGTTCGAGCATTTGCTAAACAACTGCAGTGCAGCACCAATCAACTCGTGATCGGCGGTCGGTCGATGGGCGGGCGAATGTGCACGATGGCGGCAAGTGACGAAGTTGATCCACTTCATGTATTGGGCGTCGCATGCATCGGGTATCCACTGCATCCACCAAAGAAACCCGACAAGTTGCGCACTGCACATTTTGGCAATCTGCACAACCCACTGCTGTTTATCAGTGGCACTCGCGACGAGTTTGGAACGCCAGAAGAATTGGAATTGGCATGGAAGTTGTTGCCTAATCGGCCAACCGTGCAGATGATTGAAAAAGGTCGACACGAATTGCGTGGTGCCGATGCACAAGTCGCAGACTTTGTTGCCCAGTGGCTACAAAATTTGTAACACGTTGTCTTCTGGATTGAGTTCTTCAAGCCTGCGGTGAGCGGTCTCTGGATATTTGACAAATACGAGCACGGCTACCAGCACCGGACCCATTGCAAGACCCATCATCACAGTTCCATAACTGATGTCGTGATCGAGCAAGAGTCCTGCACCAATTAATCCGATACTGCCGCCAATGAGCGATGCGGTGGTGATGATTGCAGATGCAACGTTGCGCTTTGCAGTGGGGAAGAGTTCACTGCGAAACACGGCCATTGCGGGGTAAGCAAGACCCAAGCAAATACCTCCCAGAATTGCTGTGAGCCACATTAAGAAACTGCCAAATCCGTATGAAGTAGCAATCAAAATTGCACCCAGAGGGATAGTGACAATTGCAAGATTTTTTCGGCCGCGAAGGTCGGCGATTCGGCCGCCGATCATCAACCCAATAGAAGCAGGAATAGCCGTGATGGTCGTAAAAATTGCAACAAGAGTTGCCGAATAGTCGCGCACATCCTTGAGATATCGAATTTGAAACACAGATGCTGTAGCAATAAAAATGTTGGTCAATACTGCAACTGCTATTTGCAACCACAGCCGATCGCGATGAATACGTGCGCCAACCGCGCTCGAATGGTGTGTAGACGTTTCGTGATCTTCTTGGTCTTGCAACGCAAGAAAACGCTCTGTTTCGGGCAGTGATCGCGTGAGCACGACAGCAACGATCAGCCATGCCAAGCCAACTATGTAGACATAGCGCCACGATGTATCCGAGATGCCGGCGAGGGGTAGTGCTCCAACTGCTGAGCCAGCACCAACACCACTGCCAACGGCGAGCACGCTGAGCGCCCAAGCCCGCGTGTTCGTGCCCATTTCTTCGGTAGCAAATACCACGATAAAAATGCTGAGTGAGATGCCGAGTGGACGACCGATTGTTTGCGTTACAACAAGAAATCCGAACGACGGAGAGAGTGCGCCAAGCGAAGCGACTATCGGCGCGAGCCAACTCATGGCAACAATCATCTTGCGTCGACCAAAGCGGTCGGCAGAAAACGCAAACGGTAATGCGATCACAACACCCCATCGCACGATGGCTGCAGCAAACCCCTGACCGCGCTCGCTTACATCAAACTCTGCTGCAGCGTAAGTGGCAGTCTGGGTAAAAACAGTGTTGACGAACGAAGCTGGCAAGCACGCAAGCCACAGCAACCACAGCACATTTCGTTGGCGCAAAGTGAGTGGCTCGGACGCCCTGAAACCGCGCAATACAGGTATTTTATGGATTTGTGAGACGCGTAAGGCCACCGCGCGAGCATACTGAATATGCCATGCAAATCGTTGTCCGCCGCTCTTCACTGCTGAGTGGCGAGGTGCTGGTGCCCGGTGCAAAAAACTCGGTGCTCAAATTGATGGCTGCCACGTTGCTTGCCGAGGGCGAGTATCGCCTCACCAATGTGCCAGACATAGCCGACGTCGCCACAATGTGCGAACTATTGACTGCGCTTGGCATGTCGACACAACGGGTGAGTGCCCACGAACTTGTACTAGTCAACTCAGGCGGCATTACCCCAATCGCACCGTTCGAATTAGTCGACCGCATTCGCGCGTCGATCAACTTGCTTGGCCCATTGCTTGGCAAATATGGGCACGTTGATATCGCAATGCCGGGTGGTGATGACTTTGGGTCGCGCCCGATCGATCTTCATGTTGCAGGCCTCGAAGCAATGGGCGCAGTGTTTGACCTCAATCGTGATGGTGTGAAAGCCACAGCAACACATTTGCATGGTGCAGAGATCACGCTCACGTTTCCAAGTGTTGGCGCAACAGAAAATATTTTGATGGCCGCCGTGCTCGCCGATGGCGTAACCATCATTGACAATGCAGCGCGCGAGCCAGAGATTGGCGACTTGTGTTCAATGCTCAACAAAATGGGCGCGAAAATTGCAGGAGTCGGTACAGGAAAAATGACGATCACTGGTGTGACGCCAAATGAACTGCATTCAGTCGATCATGAAGTGATTAACGATCGCGTACAAGCTGCCACATACATTGCTGCAGTTGCGGTTGCGGGCGGCGACGTGTTTGTGCGCGGAGCACGCGCCGAGCACATGGAGATGTTGCTCAATCGCTATGCCGAAATGGGCGTCAGTATCACGCCTCAAGTAGACGGATTACGTGTTGTTGCGACTGATCGGCTGCGAGCAATTGATTTTTCAACGTTGCCATACCCCGGCATTGCTACCGACTACAAGCCGCTGCTTGTTGGCATGCTCAGTGTTGCCAGTGGCACGGGGATAGCAACCGAAAATTTGTATCCGGGTCGGTTTCGCTATGTCGATGAGTTGCAAAAACTAGGCGCCGACATTCGTATCGACGGGCATCATGCAGTAATTAGGGGAGTCGAACAACTGGTCGGTGCCACGGTTAATGCGCCCGACATTCGCGCAGGTGCAGCGCTGGTTGTGGCTGGCTTGGTTGCAAGTGGTGAGACAGTGATCAACGACATTCAACACATTGATCGTGGCTACGACGACCTGGTTGGCAAACTGGTTGCTCTTGGCGCCCTTGTTACTCGCCGTTCGTAGAGGCTGAATCCGCAAGGCTTTCGCGCTCAGCTACTTGGCGATCGGCACGGCGTGTTGCCTGCCACAGCACCAACACAATGACGGCAATCGGCCCTGCAACAAGCAAGATTTCGTCCCAACCACCCTGATGAGCAAGCACCCCCGTATCGTAGAGGCGAGCAAACGAATCGGAGAACTTCAGTGACAATGCGAACGCAGGTAGAGGAAACAATCGAAGTGATCCGGCCAGCGCTCCAGGCCGACGGCGGCGACATCGTGCTGCAAGAAGTTGATGAAGTAACGGGAATCGTGAAAGTAACTCTGGTTGGCGCTTGTGGCACATGCCCGGCATCGGACCAAACTCTGAAAGCGGGCATCGAGCGAATTATGCGTGACCGTGTTGACGGCGTCACCGAGGTCGTGGCGGTATAACTGGTGGCATCCCGCGTCACTGATCCAACTGCGCTTTTTGCGAGCGCAGTAAACGGTGATCGTGGTTCGCTTGCACGTTTGTTGTCGTTGATTGAACGCGGCGGCGATGACGCGCGCACAATTGGTCGACTTACGTATCCAAAAAGTGGCAATGCATACACCGTAGGTATTACTGGTGCGCCGGGTGCTGGCAAGAGCACGCTCACGAGCGCAGTGATTGGACATTTGCGCGCACAAGATCTCAATGTTGCTGTGCTTGCAATTGATCCGTCATCACCGTTTACTGGTGGCGCAATTCTTGGTGACAGAGTGCGCATGCAAGATCATGCAACCGACACCGGTGTGTTTATTCGCAGCATGGCAACACGCGGACATCTTGGTGGATTGTCACTTGCAACAACCGAAGCAATTCGATTGTTGGACGCAGTTGGATGCCCATGGATTTTGGTTGAGACAGTTGGCGTTGGCCAAGTTGAAGTAGAGATTGCGGGCAAAGCCGACACCACAATTGTTGTGGTCAACCCAGGTTGGGGTGACGCGGTGCAGGCTAACAAGGCGGGCCTGATGGAGATCGCCGATATTTTTGTGATCAACAAAGCCGACCGCAAAGGTGCAGACGAAACGCGTCGCGATCTTGAGGGGATGCTCGATCTGTCTGACCTTGCGCATGACGCATGGCGACCACCAATTTTGCAGACCACTGCAACTTCGGGCGAAGGCGTAGAAGAACTGTGGAATACGGTCGCTCAACATCGCGAGCAAAGCACCGCTACCGGTTTGCTGCAGCGTCGCAGGTCATTTCGATTACGCGAAGAATTGCGCGAGATTGTGGAGCGCCGGCTCGAGCACCGAGCACGCGAAATCTGCTCGGGTAGCGAGTGGGATGCACTGCAAACACAAGTGCTTGAAAACCAACTCGACCCATGGACTGCAGCTGACGACATGCTGAAAGGCATTAAGGCCTAACAGTCAATGAAGTTTCGTCTTGAACCAGAAGTTCGTCCTGTCGTTACATCGGCTTTGGCATTAAGTGGGGCAGTAGGCGTTTTTGCACTTGCATTTGGTGTGCTTGCAGTAGGCGCAGGAGCAAATGTGTGGCAGGCATGCGCATTGAGTTTCTTTACGTTTACTGGTGCGTCACAAATGTCGGCAATGACCGTCATCGGCACTGGTGGTTCGGTGGGTGGCGCACTCGGTGGTGCGTTGTTGCTCGCAGGTCGCAACGGTGTGTATGGGCTCGCGCTCTCGCCATATTTCAATGAGTCACTTGGCAAGCGATTGCTCGCCGCGCACTTTGTCATCGATGAGACAACTGCAATGATGACGGCGCAAACAAATCCGCGTTTACAAAAGATTGCATTTTGGACAACAGCGATTGCGCTCTTTTCATTGTGGAACTTGGGCACGCTGCTTGGTGCTGTGCTGGGGAGTGCGATTGACCCGCATACGTTTGGACTCGATGTTGGGTTTACCGCTGCGTACGTAGCGATGTTGTTTCCACACCTCAAAACAGTCAACGGTCGTTTCGCTGCAGCCGGTGGAGCACTGATCAGTGTGGTGCTTGCACCATTTGTGCCAATCGGCTTGCCGATTTTGGCTTCCGGACTTGCGATCTTTGTCGGTTTGCGACCATCAGCTTCAACTGCCACTGAAAAGGCGGCTCAATAGATATGTCGTGGGCACTTGTGATCTGGCTTTCAATTGGCGCATACGCATTCAAGATGCTTGGTTTTGTCGTTGTTGGTTCGCGCAAACTGCCCGATATGTTGTCGCGCTGCCTCATGTTGATTCCAGCTGCACTTCTTGCGGCGCTCGTTTTCAACTCCTCATTTACTGATGGCCAGTCGTATGCACTTGATGAGCGAGCCATTGGTTTGGGGGTAGCGATCATCGCTGCATGGCGCAAGCTGCCGCTGATCGTTGTGGTCATTCTTGGCGCCGCTACAACGGCGTTTCTTCGCGTGATATAAATAAGGCCGTGTCAAAAATCAACAGAGGTCGATTCTCGGCAAATGTAGGAGCTGATGGAAAAGTTCTTTTTCTCATCGGCATGCGCATCAATCAGATCTGGAAGATATGGAAATGGTTGCCGGTGTTTGTGGCGATGCCGCGAATGCTGATCGAGATTCAAAAAGATCGCTCGCTTGGTCTTGTTGGTAAACCGCGTACTTTTCTCTCTGGTCGGACCATTTTGGTGTGGCAGTACTGGGAGTCTTTCGAAAAACTCACCGCGTATTCGCGGTCAGCCGAAAGTGCACATCTGCCTGCATGGAGATCGTTTAATAAAAAGATTCGCGACAACGGTTCGGTCGGTATCTATCACGAAACGATTGTCCTTTCTGACAAAACTGTTGAAACGGTGTATGGCAATATGCCAACATTCGGTTTGGCGTCAGTGACGGGAGCCGTGACGGCAGCGCAGCGCGGACAAAGTGCGAAGTCACGTATAAGTGGTGCCGATAGTCAATCTCCGGCGGTTGAGCCTTACTAGATTTACTCAGCGGCAACTTCGACGAGTTGCTTTAGCTTCTTCAAATTGCGCTTCCAGATGCCACGCATCACGAGCTTGCCACCGACGAAAGAACCAATCGCTCCACCGAGCCACCACGGGAAGATCAGTTCTTCGGCCCACGTAAATTTCGTGCGAGTGCCGTTGTCGATTGGGTCAAGTGTGAACTTGCCAGTGCCGGTCACAATGCCTACGTGGCGCACACCCATGACGCGCTCGGGAATCCATTCGGTGATTTCCATGCGATCGACAAGTTTGATTGGCCCAACTTTGGTGTCACAAAAAAATGAGGTGCCTACATCGCGGGTTTGCTCGCCGATAAATCGGATTGCGACAGCGTCGGCCATCCAGTCAATATGACGCTCGACTGGCTCGACAACTTCCCACACTCGCTTAGGTGTGGCTTGTAGATCAATGCTGACGCGAATTTTTCCCATAACGAAAACGGTACTAGGAACTTGCCGATGGCGTGATGCCGTAGACGGTGATTTGTCGCACACTGCTGTCGTCAAAAACATCGTGTGTATATGACGACCAGCGCTGTTCAACCACCAAGCCAGCCTCATGTGCCATAAAGTCAACTTGGGCAACCGTTGCGTAACGCACAGAGTATGGGCGAGAGATGTTGGGTGCATCGCCAGAAACTTGAGTGAATACGCCGCTGATGACTTGTGATTCTCGGTCGACTTGCCACCTGCTCAAAATCTCGCCAGTTGAGGTGCTTCGATGTGTCGCGTCATCCAACTGATCGGGGAGTGTTTCATCGGGCACGAAACAGTCGACGATGATGTGGCCGCCCGGTGTCAGACATTGCGCGGATCGTTGTAAGCACTCGC
>ENA-UOYL01000216-UOYL01000216.1-marine-metagenome-genome-assembly--contig:-NODE-216-length-21412-cov-3.301430_pt1 | contig 21412 bp, 25 predicted proteins | sample MGYA00238173_ERZ767189 | MGnify/ENA primary metagenome ERZ767189 (study PRJEB28943, sample SAMN06267163) | marine metagenome | isolation source: Columbia River Estuary | place: USA:Columbia River Estuary... | reverse complement strand
TGGTAATTCTGAGTACGCAAGAAATCTACTCACAGACTTATTCCATCTATTACAGATTAAGGTGTGATCGATTTTATCACTAAGTCTCTCCCCCTTTTAAACGGCGCAAGAAAATGTCATATCTGAGGGGAAAGGGAACATATTGTGCAAAACGGTAGAAAACCAACAACAGGTGGTGTGCTTCTAGGCTCCGATTACGATGCTGCCCGCACACGCAAGATGAACGCGGACGCTGAAATTGCGGAGATGGAGCTTGCTAAGATACGGCAAAGCCTGTGCCTGACCGAAGATGTGATCAAGGCTTGGGCTGATGTGCTGAACGCTTGCCGCGCTAAGTTCCTTGCATTGCCGACGAAGATTGCGCCATTGGTAGCCAATGAAGATGATGCTGCTGTTGTGAAGGGGATCATTGAGCAGCAGATACATGAGGCTTTATCTGAAATGGCGAACTACGAACCATCGATAAATCCGATCAGTACAAGCGGAACGATTGAGTCAGTCGATCAAGAGGAAGAGGCTCCAGTCAAGAAAAGGCCCAATCGTCGTCCAAGAAGGTCGGAGCGTATATGATCCCGCACTTTGAAACGGCAGAGGCCCGTGCTTCGCTTTCAGAGTCACTTAGAGAAGCTATTAAGCGGCTGACACCACCACCAAAGCTGTCGGTTGCCGAATGGGCTGACCTTGAACGTCGTCTGGATAGCCAAAGCTCATCTGAGCCGGGACGCTGGATTACATCTCGCGCTGAATACCAACGTGGGATCATGGACGCTTGCTCTGACCCCACCATCAAGGAGGTGGTGGTGATGTGCGGCGCTCAGTTGGGTAAGTCAGAGATGCTGCTGAACACAATTGGCTACCACATCGCACACGATGCGGCTCCGATCCTGATGCTTCAGCCGACTGTGGACATGGCAATGTCGTTCTCAAAGGACCGTGTGACGGCTGGTTTGCTGCGTTCTACTCCCTGTTTGCGCGACAAGATTAAGGATAATCGCGGCAAAGAAAGCGGAAATACGGCGCTGCACAAGATATTTCCGGGTGGTGCGCTGTCTCTGGTGGGCGCAAATAGCCCTGCTGGCCTTGCCTCTCGGCCTATCCGTGTCGTGTTATGTGACGAAGTTGATAGGTATCCGCCCTCTGCTGGCGAAGAAGGGGACCCAGTTGCGCTTGCAAAGAGACGTTCTGCGACATTTTGGAATCGGAAAATTATTCTAGTTTCGACACCCACCAACAAGGATGCCAGCCGGATTGAGTCTGCCTATCTGGAAAGCGACCAACGCAAGTTCATGGTTCCGTGCTTTGATTGCGGTGAGCATCAGGAGCTTCGCTGGGCAAATGTGCATTGGGAAGAAGGTAAGCCCCAGACTGCACACTACACCTGCGAACATTGTGGCTCAGTTTGGGATGATGCGGATCGACGTAAGGCCGTTTCTAAGGGTCATTGGGAAGCAACAGAGCTATTCAATGGGGTTGCTGGATTCCATCTGAACGCACTGTACAGCCCTTGGTCGGTTCTATCGGACGCAGCGGAAGAGTTCCTAGCCGCCCGCAAAGACCCGATGCGCCTAAAGACGTTTGTGAATACCTTTCTTGGCGAGACATGGGAGGATCAGGGAGAGGGTGTAGACGACCTATCGATCTACGAACGCCGCGAAGAATATGACGAAATACCTGAAGATGTGGTTTTGCTGACGGCTGGCGTTGACGTTCAGGATGACCGCCTTGAATGCGAGATTATCGGCTGGTCAAAGCAGGAGGAATGCTGGTCTGTCGGTTATCATATCATCTACGGTGACCCATCATCGCCTAAAATCTGGAAGGATTTAGACGACATCATAGGCACAACCTACGAACACCCTAGCGGCGAAGAGTTGGTTGTCCGTGCCACCTGCATCGACTCTGGTGGTCACCACACAAGGGCCGTTTACAATTACGCCAAGACTCGGCAGCGAGTATTTGCCATCAAAGGGGTGGGTGGCGAAGGTAAGCCTATCGTTGGCAGACCTTCAAAGAACAACATTGGCAAAGTTCCGCTTTACGGTGTTGGTGTCGATACGGTGAAGGAGCTTCTATATTCGCGTCTGCGTATTGATGAACCCGGCCCCGGCTATTGCCACTTCCCAAGTGAGCGTGACCCAGAATACTTCAAGCAGTTAACCGCTGAACGCCAAATCATTAAGTATAACAAGGGTTTTGCGCATAGAGTTTGGGTGAAAACACGCACTAGAAACGAAGCTCTCGACGTTCGAGTTTACGGTATTGCAGCACTTGCTATTTTGAACGTGAATTTGGATAGCGTTTACAACAAGTTCTATGCTAATGTAGCTGTCAAGGCACAACCTGTGGCAAGGCCCGAAAAGCCGCACCCATTGGTTGATCCGAAGAAATTAGCTAGAAGACCGGGATCGGGTGGCTTCGCTAACAGTTGGAGGTAGAATGGCTAAGGCTTCTAAAGTTGTTGCTCCTTCTCTTCGACTGAAGCGCAGAATTCGTCGTCCGGGCCGTCACTGCAAACGGCTCAAGAAATGTCAGCGCACGAACTCCGCTTTTTTTGGGGGTGGTAATGGTTAACCTATTTAGTCAAGACAATGCGCTGGCTAGTGAGCCTACAAGTGTTGTTGCGGGTACTCTTGTGCAGTGGAAGCGGGCCGACCTATCGGATACCTACGCTCCTGCATCCTACGATTTGATTTACAATATCCGCCTTCGTAATGGGGGCGGGGTTGACAAGGTAGTTACTGCCACGACAGCGACTGACGGGTCGTTCCTTGTCACCCTTAATTCAAACATCACCAGCACGATGGCTGCTGGTGCTTATGTTTGGCAAGCGTTTATTAGCCGTAAAAGCGATAGCGTTAAGGTGCTTGTTGCTAACGGTGATATAGAACTTCTTTCTAACTTAGATCAAAACGGCGCTGACAATCGCTCTCATGCGCTGATCATGGTCGAGAAGATTCAGTCGCTGCTTGAAGGTCGCGCTGATAAGGATGTTTCCAGCTATAGCATTCAGGGCCGCTCTTTGGCTAAGATGAGCATTACGGACCTGATGATGTGGCGCGACTACTACCGCAAGGAAGTCGCAAAGGAAAATCAGGACGCTCTAATCGCTGCTGGAAAAGCCAGTAATGCGACTGTTAAAGTGAGGTTTCGGTAATGGCATTCTGGGACTTTCTGAAACCCGCTATCGTCAACAAGAACGAAACACGCCAGATCAAGCAGCTTGGTAGGCGCAATTATGCCGCTGCTAATCAGGGGCGGTTGTTTGAGGACTTTAAGGCCAGCAACCGTAGCGCGGATACTGAACTTCGTCCCGCCCTCACAGTTCTGCGTAATCGTGCGCGTGACCTTTCCCGCAATGACCCATATGCCCGTCGCTTCCTAAACCTGATGCGTGTCAACGTGGTTGGCGATTACGGTCTAAACCTTCAGGTGAAGGCTCGAAACGCTGACAACTCTTTGGATGTTATTGGCAACGACCAGATTGAACGCACATTTGATGACTGGTCGCGTTCTTGCACGGTAGATGGTCGCATGACTTGGGCCGATGTGCAGAAATACTGCACCGAAGCCATGAAGCGTGATGGTGAAGCATTTGTTCAGATTGTGCGCGGGCCTTCGTTCAAATACGGTTTTGCTCTCAATATCATTGAAGCAGACCTTATCGATGAGCAGAAGAACCAGAAGCTGCCGAACGGGAATGACATCCGCATGGGTGTTGAGCTTAACCGCTATCGTCGTCCTGTGGCTTACTGGGTTCGTCAGGGCCATCCCGGAGACTATGATTTTACTACGCTAAATCAATCAGTTAGCGTTCGTGTCCCTGCGGAGCAAATTCTGCACTACTACTCTCCGACCCGTGCTGGGCAGACACGCGGAGAGACAGCATTTGCGCCGATCATGACGGCTCTCAAGATGATGAATGCACATCGTGAGGCCGAATTGGTTGCAAGCCGCATCGCTGCTGCAAAGATGGGTTTCTTCACATCTGACACTGGCGACGATTTCAACGCTGATGATTACGACGACACCGTTCCGATCATGGATGTTGAGCCGGGGACAATGCACCAACTGCCGAAGGGGGTAGATTTTAAGGCATTTGATCCGACGCACCCTGCGACAGCGTTTAACGACTTCCAGAAGGGCATCCTGCGCGGCATTGCCTCTGGTCTTTGCGTTAGCTATTCGAGCCTGTCTGGTGACCTTGAAGGCACTAGCTATTCCTCAATCCGTCAGGGTGCGCTTGAAGAGCGTGATTTCTATCGGACTGAGCAGCGGTTCCTGATCGACCATCTCGCATTTCCGATTTACGAAATGTGGCTGCGTCATGTGATGGAATTTGGTTTTATTAGCATCCCCGTGACGAAGTTCGATAAGTTCTTTCAGGCGACCATCTTCCGTCCGCGTGGCTTTAGCTGGATCGATCCTCAGAAGGAAATGGCTGCTGCTGTAACTGGTATGCAGAACGGTCTTCTGACACCTTCTGAGATTGCAGCACAGGATGGTCGTGACATCGATGATGTCTACAGCACTTGGCAGCGTGATAAGGAACTCGCCACCAGTTATGGCTTGTCATTAGCCTTCGAGCCATTTGGCGGCAATGAAGCGGCTAAGGGGATGTTGCCACAGGATGGAGGCCAAGATGGCGAACCAACCAACTGACGGCATGAAGACTGAAGCACAGCGCGGCCTTGATTGGCGGCGCGAGTTTGGTCGTGGTGGCACTGAAGTTGGTATCGCCCGTGCGCGTGACATCGTGAATAACCGTGATCTGTCTGATGATACGGTGAAGCGGATGTATAGCTTCTTCAGCCGTCATGAGGTCGATAAGCAAGCAGAAGGGTTCCGTCCGGAGGAAGATGGCTATCCGTCAAATGGTCGTATCGCATGGGCGCTCTGGGGCGGTGATGCGGGTTATTCTTGGTCCAAAGATAAGGTCAAAGGCATGGATGAAGAACGATCCTATGATGAGCGTCCCTATCCGAACGAACACGCAGCACGGCTTAATAATCCTGATAAGTATGATAGCTTTCGTCGTGACAATGATGCTGGTGGTTCCGGTATTGATTTTATCTTCGGCATCCTTGCTGATGGCGGCACTGAGCTACAGGCTATTCGTTTTGATAAAAATCGGTATACTGTCGCTGAAGCTAAGGCTTGGCTAAGGGACCATGACCATACGCCGATAATGTTTGAAGAAGCCACTGGAGAACGTGAAATGGCTGATGAAGAGTTGGAAACACGGGCAACGGTAAAGGTCGAGATTGAAATTGACACTTCGGATATGCCTATGGAAGAAGATCAGCCAGAAGTTAGCGTTGAAGACGTTGATACGGCTGTTGAGATTGCCGATGCTCTTGACCGCAAGGCTATGCCTGAGATTGTCCATCGCGCAAATGCGATGGATGCAAAGGTCATTGATGAGGCAACTCGCTCTGTTCACATTGCAGTATCATCTGAACTTGGCGTTGAACGTAGCTTCGGCAAGGAAATTCTAGACCATAACGAAGGCTCAATCGATCTTGAGTTCCTGCGTTCTGGTCGCGCACCTCTGCTTCTGGACCATGATCCTGAAAAGCAAATTGGTGTTATTGAATCTGTGAGCCTCGACGGTGACCGTGTATTGCGGTCAAAGGTGCGTTTCGGTCGATCCGCACTTGCTGAAGAGGTGTATCAGGATGTTCTCGACGGTATCCGGGGCAACGTCAGCGTCGGCTATCGCGTGAACAAAATGGAGCGGGATGCGAACGATAAGAATGCTTATCGCGTCAAATCTTGGTCCCCAATGGAAGTTTCCGTTGTTTCTATCCCTGCTGACCCGTCAGTTGGTGTGGGGCGCAGCACGGTAGCTCCCGAACCCGAACCTAAAGTTGAACCATCAGTTAAGAAGGACACTACTATGTCTGAAGTTAATCTGGATGCGGTTCGTGCGGAAGCCACCAAAGCTGCCGCCGAAAATGCCGCCGAAATCGTGAAGCTGGGTCAGCGTCACAACAAAGCCGACCTTGCCGCTGCTGCTATTGGCGCTGGCAAGACCATTGATCAGTTCCGTGGTGAACTCCTTGAAGTTATCGGCAACGCGCCACTCGACAACAAGGAAATTGGTCTGAGCAAGAAGGAAGTTCGTCAGTTCTCGGTGGTTCGTGCCATCCGCGCTCTGGCTAACCCGACAGACCGTGCCGCTCAAGAAGCTGCTCGTTTTGAATTGGAAGCATCTGAAGCTGCTGCTCGTGCTTATGGCACAACGGCACAGGGTGTGATGGTTCCCGCTGACGTTCTGGGCAACTGGGGCAAGCGCGACCTGAACACCTCGGACGACAACGAAATCGTTGCAACCAACCTGATGGCTGGTGATTTCATCGACGTTCTCCGCAACTCTTCGTCTGTCATGCAAGCTGGTGCGCGCATGATGCCGGGTCTTGTTGGAAACGTGTCGATCCCGAAGAAGACTGCTGCTTCGACGGGTGGCTGGATCAGCACTGAAGGTGGTGCGGCTTCTGAGTCGGAATTCACCCTCGGCAGCGTCACGATGTCGCCAAAAACCGTTGGTGCATTCTCTGACATGACTCGCCAGCTTATCCTCCAGTCCACACCGTCTGTGGAAGCTCTGGTTCGTGACGACCTCACGCAAGCCTTGGCTCTCGCAATCGACGCTGGTGCGCTAAAGGGTACTGGTCTTTCGGGTCAGCCGACTGGTCTGTATGGCACTTCGGGCATCAACACCGACAGCTTTGCTGCTGCGACTCCGACTTGGGCTGAAATCGTTGGTCTGGAAACGCTTGTTGCTGAAGATAACGCTTTGCTTGGCAACCTTGCCTACATCGCTCCGGCTGGCCTCTATGGTACGCTGAAGACGACGGCTAAGGCCACCAACCAAGCCATCTTCGCTGTCGATCCCGATGGCACGATGAACGGCTACCGCACCATCGTTTCGAATCAGGCAACTGCCGGTTACCTCCTGTTTGGTAACTTCAGCGACTGCTTGATCGGTATGTGGGGCGGCCTCGACCTGACGGTCGATCCGTACACCTCTTCGACCACTGGTACGGTCCGCGTTGTGGCCCTCCAGACGGTTGATGTGGCTGTCCGTCACGCTGTTTCGTTCGCACTCGGTACACCGGCTGCGTAACGACTAGGGAGAAGGGGTGGCCTCGGAAGTCGGCCACCCCCAATCCTTTGGAGAGATTATGAAGTATCGTATCATCAAATCGACAGTCGCAGGTGGCGCTATCCGTCAGGTAGGTGACATCATCGAAGTGAGCGGGCCGGAAGGTAAAGACCTGATGGCCTATGGCAAGGCCGTTCCTCACGACGAAGCTGTGATTGAGAATCGCGTTGAGCCTGTAGAGTTCCGCGAACCTAAGCCGCGTGGCAGAAAGCCTTCCAATGGGCGTTGAGTCGAACGACGACCTCTCTATCTTCTTTGAACTCGATGATTTCGGGACTGCTGGCATTTACACTAAGACCAACAAGCGTCCGATTACGATTGATGGCATCTTCGATAATCCTCATGCGAGTGTGACCGCTACTGACATGATGGATGTGACTATCCCCAAGCCTAGCTTTGTCTGCCGCACTGTGGACATCCCAGACGCTGCTGAAGGGGATACGATGAAGATTCGTAATGTAACCTACACGATCCGCGTTGTGGCTACAGATGGCCTTGGCGTGACGACCCTGATTCTGGAGAAGAATTAATGTCTCACGTTCGTCAGCAAATTCGTGACCGCATCGCTACATTGGTCACTGGTCTACCTTCTACCGGCAACAACGTCTACAAGATGCGGCGCTACGCTCTAGACGATTCCAAGCTGCCAGCAATTCTTGTGTATACGATGGATGAGTCATCATCGCTCATCACAATCGGTAACCGGACCGTGCAACGGATTATCAATGTATCAGTCGAGATACTTTGCACCGGAGCCAGCACGACCATTCAAGATACAATCGATACTCTTTGCGTTAATGTCGAAGAAGCGATTGGCAATGACTACCAATTGAACGGACTCGCTAAATCCTGTATATTGACTAGCACTGAGGTTGATATTGTCACCGATGGTGAGAAACCGATCTCCTCGGCACGGCTTGTGTTTGCTTGTGAATACATCACAGCGATCAATGATGTGGAGACTGCGCGATGAAGATGGTAACGGTTCATCATAAGGACGCGAAGGAGCCTATCCGGGTTCCTGAGTGCGATTTGCAGTCTTTCGCTGAAAAGGGCTGGCATCCCACTGAACGGGTTGCAGAACCCGTTGTAGAGCCGGTGGAAGAGCCGGTTGAATCCGTTGAATCTGAGGAGGTTGAATAATGGCTACGCATACTGGCAGTGAAGGTACTGTAAAAGTTGGCGCTAATACCGTCGCTGAAATCCGTTCGTTTTCTATCGCAACGACTGCTGACACGGCAGAAGATACCACGATGGGCGATTCTTGGCGCACGTTTAAGACCACGTTAAAGGGCTGGTCTGGTTCGCTGGATTGCTTTTGGGATGAAACTGATACGACGGGTCAGGGCGCTCTTGTCGATGGCACTGAGGTGACTTTGAACGTGTATCCCGAAGGTGCGACCACTGGTGACAAGTATTACACCGGCACGGCTATCATCACTGGGACGACCATCAATTCGTCATTTGACGGTTTGGTTGAAGCCAGCTTTTCGTTTCAAGGAACGGGCGCTTTGACGCTCGGCACTGCATCGTAATTTAGATTAGGAAGGGGTTCTCATGTCTCTCATTGACCTGATTAGGAAGAAACAACATTCAACCCGAAAGACCCTTGAGGTCACAGAATGGTCAGGAGAGGATGAAGCCCCTTTCATTCTCTATTTTGGTAAGTTCTTAGCTCACGATTTGGATAGGCTACAGCGCAAACATCCGAACTTCATCAATAACGTCACCATCGCAGGGATGGTCGATATGATTATTATGAAGGCACAGGATAGGGATGGGAATATGCTCTTCACCCTTGAAGACAAGCCCACCCTGATGCGTGAACCAGTCGAAGTCATCACCAAAATTGCCGGTGAGATGATGACTGCAAATAGCTTTGAGGATCATGAAAAAAACTAAAGGCCGATCCGTTCAGATATAATATCATAGCCTTGGCGGATCGGCTTGGAAGAACCATAGAAGAGATAGAGCTAATCTCAATCGATGAGTATAATGAGTGGCTTGCATATTTTAAGATAAGTCAGGAGCGCAGCAAGCATGGCAAATGAGCAAATTAGATTTGAGTTCACTGCCATTAACAAAACGGCTGCTGCGTTCAACTCAATCAAAACTGGCCTAACCGGCATGGCGTCTCAAGCCCTTTCAGTTAAAGGGGCTATGACCGCTCTTGTAGCAACTGTTACCTCCGGCGCATTCTTGCAAATGGGCCGTCAAGCACTTGATGCAGCCGGTAGCTTGGGTGAGCTTGCTTCTCAGACGGGCGCATCCACTAAAGCACTGCAAGCCTATAAGTTCATTGCACTTGAGAATGGCGTTACCAATGAGCAGATGCAAAAGGGTTTTGCCCAGCTAACTAAGCGACTTGGTGAGGCAAAGCTCGGCTCTGACAAGATGATTCAAGCCTTTGGCGCTGTAGGTGTTTCAGGGCGTGAAATTGCATCACTCACAACCGATCAGGCAATGCTCAAAATCGCTGATGCAATGTCTAAAATTCAAGACCCTGCAAAACGTGCCGCACTTGAAGTTCAATTGTTTGGTAAAGCCGGTCAGGCGCTTGATCCGATCTTGCGTCAAGGTTCTTCTGCCATTGAAGAGCAAACGCAGAAACTTGCCGAAATGGGCCTTATCATGGATGAGGCTACTATTGCTAAGGCTGATGAAGCTGCTGATAAGATGGCTACATTAGCTGAAGTTTTGAAGACTCGCTTTACAATTGCGGTTGCTGAAAATGCCGATGCACTACTTGCCTTGGCTAATGCGTTTGCAAGTGCCGCTGCCGCTGCTGGTAATTTCTTCAAGCAAATTAATCAAAAGAGCCGCGACACTGAAATCAGGGCTGCCAATCCTGCGAATGAAAGCAGCTACTTTGGCGGTGCAGTCACATTTAGAAGTGGTCGTCGCCTTACTAAAGGTGGACGCGGTGGAGGTAGTTTCGACCCTACTGGTCAATTTAACAGGGCGGCTTTTACGCCTTTAGCCCCTAAAGTGCCATCTATGGATGTGCCTAGTATCCTTGGAGGAAAGAAATCTGGAGGCGGCGCGGCAAAAGCGGCTAAGAAAACAGATATTCTAACACCTGAGAATTACAGTTCTTGGGATGCCTATCGCCAAGCTATTCGGCAACAGTTGGAAGCCGATGTGCCGATGATGAAGGCGTCTCAAGATAATCCTCTTATTCAGGTTTTGCCTAACTCGGACCAGATCATGGAAAGCCTCAAAGGCATTCAGGGTCCGATGAAGATTATTACGAATGAAGCTACTGAGCTTGCTGATTCAATCGCATCTTCATTTGGGAATGCCTTCCAAGGTCTGATTACTGGAACGCAAGGCTTTAAGAGCGCATTTAGAAGCATGGCATCATCGATCATTAGCGAGTTGATGCGTATCTATGTGACTGAGCAATTGGTCAAATCGATTGGTGGATTCTTTAAGAGCATCTTTGCCCCATCGCTTCCGGGTAAAGCTATTGGTGGCTCTGTTCAGGCTGGCACACCATACATGGTTGGTGAACGTGGACCTGAGATGTTTGTTCCATCACGCAGCGGTTCTATTGTGCCAAACAATAAACTGGGCAACGGCATGGTCATCAATGTTGATGCCCGTGGAGCATCCGATCCTGCCGCTGTGCGTATGCAGGTTGAGCAGGGTATTGCACAGGCTGCTCCGTACATCATTGCTGCCGCTCAGAACCGCACAATGAAAGCAGCATCACGAACTCGCCTACCGGGAACAATTAGCTAATGACTACGATCACCTTCCCTAGTTCGCCTAAACCAGCAACAATGGCATGGCGGCTTGTGCAGCCCGCACAACAGAATGTGTCTGAGTGGACAGGTGCGCGTCAGGTGTTGGCCTCTGGTCGCGGTTGGTGGGAATGCAGCTTGACCCTGCCTCCTATTGTTGGAGAGACATCAGTTAACGCTTGGCGGGCCTTTATGGGGCTTGCGCGTGGTGCTGCTAACGATTTCCAAGTTCCTGTGAATGAGATTGCTCAGTCTGCATCGACTGCCACACCGCTCGTTAATGGCGCTGGTCAGACTGGACGCTCAATCAATACGGATGGCTGGCCTAACTCGACGACAGTGCTTTATGCTGGTCAGTTCGTGACGATTGGCAACCAGCTTCTTCAGCTTACGGCTAACGTCACATCTAACGGCTCTGGTCAGGCGACAATCTCGTTTGAGCCAGCAATTCGCGTGTCCCCGGCTGACAACGCAGCGATTGAGTTTAAGAATCCATATGCGCTGATGTATTTCGTCGAAGACCCCGGTTACTCTGTCGAACCCGGTCTGGTTTATTCGCTCTCATTTAATTTGCGTGAGTGCTTCTAATGTCGAATCTTACCCCGACCCTTCAGGCGGCGGTTGAAGCACCGCTAGTCTACATTAGGTGGGTTTGCTACTTGGACATCGTTGGCGACCCTGTGAGGGCCACTACAGGGCTTTACGACAAGACATTTTCTGGCACGGGCGATCCCGATCTAGATGGCGATACCTATGTGCCGTATCCGTCAGACCTGATTGGCGTTTCTGAGGTGCAGCACAATGAGACGGGATCGGACCAAGTAACGGTTTCGATGTCTGGCCTGATTGTAAACAACGTCGATTTCCTCAACACGATTGGCGACAAGGACAATTGGCAGGGGCGCACCGCTCGACTGTGGTGGTATGTGGTTGATGAAAATGAAGCACAGGTTGGTGAGGTTTATAGCTATTACACCGGCTACATGAATGACATCACGATCAATGGCTCCGCTCAATCTCAGACCGTTACCCTATCGATTGAGAATTATCTGGTGAGCCTGTCTGTAACTCAGAATAAGACCTATCAGATGCAGAAAGAATATGACGCTGGGGATGAATCAGCAGCACGTTCAATCGCTGCCGCAAACGGTGCATTTAAGACTGGGGTGTTGACCTCTTATGATGGCAGCTTTGGGTTTGGCGGCAATTTTGGCGAATCAACAACTGATTTCAATCTTAAATAATGACCCACCGCGTATCAAACTGGGAGCAAGCCCTATCAGACTATCTGGCAAGCAAGCGTAAAGACCAGTTTAGTTACGGCTCATTTGATTGTGCTAATTTTGTTTCTGGTGCTGTAGAAGCCATGACAGGTGAAAACCCAATGGCTGATGTTGGGAAATACGATAGCCTTCTAACATCCGTTAAAATGCTCAAATCACTTGGCGCTGATAATCTAGAAGCATTTATTGATACTAGATTTGAAGAGGTTCCTATCGGATTTGCTCAGACTGGTGATCTAGCATTTTATGATGGGTCTGTCGGAGTTGTGGTAAACGCCAAGGCTGTTTTTGCGACAGAAATCGGCTATACCATGATTGATCGTAGCGTCTTGACCAAGACTTGGGGAGTGGGCCGTGGGTAGAGTTCTAAAGCAACTTGCTATTGCGGCTGTCGTTATTGGCCTATCATTTGTGGGTCTACCACCAGTTGTTTCTAGAGCATTGCTTGCCGCTGGCGTTGGGATGGCCCTTGGCACAGTATCTCAGGCTTTATTTGGACCCAAGCTACCGAAGGCTCAAGCAAGCCGTCTAAACGCATCATTTGACCCACAAGCCCATCGCAAGTTTGTAATTGGCGAAACTGCCATGAATACGGATATTCGCTATTATGAACCGTCTGGAACCGATCAAGAATACTTTGACTACATCGTTGCCGTTGCCGCGCATGAAGTTGAGAGCATCGATCAGATTTACTTCGACGATGAACTAGCTTGGACAACGGCTGGTGTGCAGGGCCGTTACGTCGGCTATCTAACAGTTGCAACTCGCGCAGTAGGGACATCTGCTAATACCATCTCTATCAATGGTGGTGGAATCTGGGGTTCTAGCTGCCGCCTAACTGGATGCGCGTATGTCTATTTCCGCGTTAAAAGAACTGGCAATAGCAAAAAAGCTGAAAGCCCTATGGTTAACGGCTTGCCAAACCGCATCACAATTAAGGGCAAAGGTGCAAAACTATATGATCCGCGTCGGGATAGCACGGTTACTGGCGGGTCTGGTGCAGAGCGGGCAAATAACCAAGCAACTTGGGGCGGCGGTGCGAGTACAAACCGCGACAACCCGGCTCTCCAGCTTCTTTGGTTCCTTTTGGGCTACAACATCAACAGCAAGCTCTCAGTCGGCTGTGGCGTCCCGCCGGAGCGCATCGATCTTGCCTCCTTCATTACAGCCGCAAACATCTGCGACGAAGCTATCACGTTGGCAGCGGGTGGTACTCAGCCACGCTATCGGACCGCTGGGGTGGGTTCTGATGCCGATAATCGGATGGATATTATCCAGCTATTCCTGACCTGCATGAACGGCACTCTGCGCGATTCTAATGGTCGCCTGTCCATCACGGTCATGAAGAATGATCTGGCTACTCCGGTGCTTGAGTTTGACGATAATGACATTCTTGATGATTTCACATGGAATCAGACTGATGGTTTGGACAAATCAATCAACGCTGTTCACGGCAAATACACAGACCCAAGTGGAAACTCGCTTTATCAGCCCATAGAATATCCAACGATCTCAATAACTTCCATCGATGATATTGAGCGTATGCAGACGCTTGATCTGCCTTGGGTAGAGGAAGGTCGTCGCGCACAGCGTATCGCCAAGCAGGTTCTGCAACGTGCGCAGTATCGCGGTAAGTTCTCTGCCACTTTCAATATGAAGGCACTTGGCTGCGAAGTCGGAGATGTTGTCTATCTCTCGTTTGAGCCGCTGGGTTGGGCCGACAAGCCTTTCCGCGTAATGACGCAGAACATCAATAGCACCGGCCAAGTGCCGATGACTTTGATTGAAGAGAATGCGGCCATCTACGCTTGGGATGCAGAAGAACAAGCCTTGGTCACACCGACTGCGCCTACAGTCTACGATCCGCTGAATAGCCCATACATTCTAGCCATCTCTGATGCTGAAGCAGCCGCTGACGGCAAGATTGTCAGCTTCTTCCAGACTAGCGCACCAACTGCAACTGGCGTTGGTGACATCTGGTTTGATACTGACGATGGCAATAAGATGTATCGCTGGAACGGCGCTAGTTGGGCGGTTGCGCAGGATACAGGTATTACTACAGCCATTAGCGCGGCATCTGACGCTCAAGCGACGGCTGATGGTAAAGTTAATACATATTTCCAAGCCTCTGCTCCCACACCTGAAGCTGTTGGTGATCTGTGGATAGAAACAGACGCTGAGAATCGTTTGTGGCGCTGGAATGGCTCTGTGTGGGTTCTGGCGACAGATACTCGCGTCACGGCTGCTATCAATACGGATGGCACAATTGCCACCAATAAGGTTAACACTACATCGATTGCCTCAAACGCTGTTAGCAAGCTGACGGCTGCTTCATCGACGACATCTGTTGCTATAAACTCGACAGCAACAACAATTCAGACTGTTACAATAACGACGGAAGGCGGCCCGATTATTATTCGGGCCACTTTCCAAAACTTTTCTCAGCCTATTGCGGCTGGATCGCATGGTATCCAATTCCAAATTACATCCAGTGGCGCTGGAGGTACTCAGCTTTACTATTCGACTGAATATGCAACGGCTGGTGGGGCGACGTATCAGTTTAGACAGCCTTGTACACTGGAGACTTTGGTTCCAAGTTTGGCGGCTGGAACATATACAATTAACTTGGTCGCACAACTTTTCAATGCCAACTCACAAGCAGCCACATTAACGGCTGACAGAATCATAACAGTTACGGAGCTTAAACGGTGATCAATAACTACATCGTGTACAGCACGATTGACGGAGATATTCGCGTCAACATTCAATGCGTTCCAGAAGACATTCAGATGCAATGCAAGGAAAATGAAACTTGGATGGAACACGAATACGTCAATGATGCTGAATATAAAGTTGACCTTAACACGCTAGATATAATCCCCATCGAATGATATACGCCGAATAGAGGTGAGCCATGATCCAGCCCGGAAGTTACGACATCATCATCCAACAGCACGGAGATTGGGATATCACGTTCCAATTGAAGGACTCTTCTGGCGTTGGCGTTAACCTGACAGGATACACGGTAGAAGCTGAAATCTGGACTGATTATAAGCAATCTAAACTTGCTGATTTTGGCGTCACTTATGTTGATCGCTCTATCGGTAAGTTCATGCTGACGCTTACAGACACAGTGACGGCAACGCTTCCTGAAAGTGGCTATTATGATGTGCGCGTGATTGAACCCGGTGGAGCAGCTTACTACTGGGTTCGTGGCCGTGCTGTTGTTGAGACGGGATACACGGAATGACCGATATTGTAGAAGTCACCACTACCCGCACGATTGTCACTGAGAACACAATCACGAATGTTGTGGAGGTTCAGGCTCCCGGTCCTGTCGGCCCTGCTGGTCCTACTGGTCCCACAGGTAGTGCTGGCGCTGCTGGCGTAACAGGCCCAACTGGCGCTCAAGGCACGGCTGGTGCGGCTGGCCCCACCGGACCTACAGGCTCTGCTGGTGCGGTAGGTAGCACTGGCCCCACTGGTCCTACTGGTAGCATAGGTAATACTGGCTTGACCGGTCCCACAGGGCCGACTGGCACTCAAGGTGCTGCGTCTACTGTACCCGGACCTACTGGACCAGCAGGTGCAGGTCCAACCGGACCTACGGGAGCCGCTTCTACGGTTGCTGGACCTACGGGTCCGACTGGGGCGCAGGGTGGTACTGGAGCTACTGGAGCGGCTGGCCCCACAGGGCCGACTGGGACAACTGGTTCTACAGGTGCGGCTGGTCCAACAGGCCCACAAGGTATTGCTGGCCCTACGGGTCCGCAAGGCATCCAAGGTATCCAAGGTGTTCAGGGCGATGTTGGCCCAACTGGCCCCACTGGCGCACAAGGCATTCAGGGCATTACTGGCCCTACTGGATCGACGGGCGCTCAAGGCAATGCTGGCCCTACTGGTCCGACAGGCAACACTGGTTCTCCGGGTGTTTCGATTACACTTAAGGGTGAAGTCGCTACTGTCGGCAATCTTCCTCCTACCGGCAATCAGGTTAATGATGCTTATGTAGTTATCGCTGACGGCAATCTTTACGTTTGGGATGGCACTCAATGGAATGATGTTGGTCAGATTGTCGGTCCAACTGGTCCCACCGGAACCACAGGCGCAGTTGGCGCTACTGGCCCCACAGGAGCTACAGGAGGTACGGGAGCCACAGGCCCGACAGGTCCACAGGGTATTCAGGGTGTTCAGGGTATTCAGGGACCTCAAGGTATCCAAGGTATCAAAACACCTAGAGCAGGCGAGGACGGGCGAGGACCTCCGCGTCGACGCCGATATCTCCTTCCGACGCAAAGACCTGCCAAAGGACGACCCGAACCTCCTCTCCCTCCACGATACCGGTACCGGAAGGGACAAAGAAGGCAGCGCCGAGCGCGGGTACGGGACCAGCCGCGGCCGTGTGACCCTGGATGTCCCAATTCGCCGTATTCATGGCTTGCCAGATGCCATTGAGATCGGGCGTCGAAGCCGCTGCTGACTGCGCCTGCACCAGAGCCGGCAACAGCAGCAATGAACCAAACGCTGAACCAAACACCGAACACAACACTGAACGCTGCATCAGCAAACCAGCCTCTTGCTGTAGATGGAACGTGGGAAAACTAGGGAGTTGAAGAGCCTTCGATGAACAATTTGCGGCCGTCGGTCAGCGTCAGGTTTCTGCCACTGGCACGATTGGCGCCGTCGCGGGACTGATACCCTTCCACCACGATTTCAGTGCCGATTGCCAGCGTGTCCTGATTGATACCTTTGCGAAACAGGGTATTGGGAGTGCCACCTTCGATTTCCCACTGCTCGGCCTCGCCCTTGGTATTGGTGACTTCAATGTGAATCCATGAGTGCGGATTCATGAACTCCACCTGGGTTACCTTGCCCTGCAGTTGTATCGGCTTGTCGATATCGAATTCGGCAGCAAATGAATGATGTGCCATTGCTGGTTGTTGACCTGCGGCAAGCACGAGCAAGGCAATCAAGCCAATAGTCTGCTGCATGTGATGTTCCCCGGCTTCTTCTTGTTTTGACCGGAGTATAGAGAGAATCAGCGAACGGCTGCAAACACCAATCATGCAAACCCCAACGATGAATGTGCAGCGACTGCGAACTTTGTGCTGCCGTACTCTGCGGTCCTGTAAGACCATCGCCAAACTGGGTATATTCAGGCCAACAATAAAAGCATTCCAAAGGGGAAGCCACCGCATGAAGTTGCTGAAATCAGCCCTTTTCATCTTCGCTGCCGCACTGCCATTTCTGGCCAGCGCGCAAGAAGGTTATCCGCTCGACGGCACCTGGCGCGGCGAGTGGGGTCAGGCCGGTGGCGAACAGACTCTCGCAGTCGTAGTCATGAACTGGGACGGCACCACCATCAATGGCCGCATCAATCCCGGTCGCAATACCATCAACTTTACCAGCGCAAGTTTGAACGCCGTCGGCTGGAGCGCACATATTGAAGCGCAGACGCGCGAGGGCGAAACCATCGTGATTGATGGCGTGCTGTCGGAACTGGGGTCCTATCACCGCAAGTTGACGGGGACCTGGGTCAGCGGCGGAGTCGAGAACCAGCTTGTGTTGACGCGGGAGTAAGCGCAGATGAATACAACCCTTCGCTTGAAAACACTTTCCCTGCTGATATCGGCTTGTTTGCTTGCTGCTTGCGGTGGTTCCACCACTGAAGAATCGACTGCCGCTGCTGAAAGCGCAACCGCAGCTGCGGCCGCTGCACCGGCTCCCCGTTTTGCCGACGGCACCATCCTGTTCGATCGTATGCCAGGTGAGCTCGGCTACTGGGGCAATCCAAGCCTGCATTCCTTGATGGAAAAAGGCGTGGAAGTGCCAATGAACGAACAAGGCATCCTCAGCAACATCGACGATGCCGCCAAGGTGGCGCCTTTCATGGACTGGTCGCTGGCCCTCTATAAACACCGCCAGGCCAACGGCCTGCAGGATGATCCGGTCAATGTCTGCATCTCGCCGGCGGGTCCACGCCACCTGCAGGATCCCAAAGGCTTTCGCATGGTGCAGGACCGCAATCTTGATCGCGTGTACCTGATGTTCGGCGGCGGCAACCGCAACTGGCGCCACATCAACCTCGACGGCCGCGAGCCACCCAATCTCGACGAAGTGCAGAGCACTTTTTTCGGCTATTCCAACGGACACTTTGAAGGCGACACGCTGGTGGTCGATTCGCGTGGCTTCAATGACCGCTTCTGGTTCAGCAACGGCGGCCTGCCACACACGCCGGCGCTGGTACTGACCGAGCGCTTCACCCGCACGGATCACGACACGCTGGTGTACAACGTAACAATCAACGATCCGCGTACCTACACCCGTACCTGGGAAGCGGAATGGACACTTGGTTGGGTGCCGGGTGATATCGAAGAAGGTTTCTGTGAGGAAGGGCGTCCGCTTGCCGGGGTCGCTCAATAAACAACCTGGGTCGCCATCGCAGCAGCGATGGTGGCAGGGCAATTTGGATTCATGAGAGGAGAGTACTTATGAAAACTGCAATCCTGAAAATTGTTGGTACCGCAATCTGTTTGTGGTCATTCACTACCGCTGCCTTGGCGCATCACTCGTTTGCTGCGCAGTACGACAGCAACAAACCAGTGTCGCTCAAAGGCTTTGTCACCAAGATCGAATGGTCGAACCCGCATGTGTATTTCTTCGTTGATGTAGAGAACACCAAGGGTGAAATCGAGAGCTGGGGCATCGAAATGGGCCCGCCGCACATGCTGCAGGCCGCCGGCTGGAAGCGCAATTCAATGCAGATTGGTGACGAATTGCTGATCGAAGCCACCCTGGCGCGTGATGGCAGCACCAATGCCAACGCACGCAGTGTGACACTGGCCGCCACCGGCACTGTGCTGGGCGCAGCGTCGAGCGAACAACAAACGCTGACCGGCGGTGCCAACCGCAATCCTTGATCCGGTTGTTGGTACAAGTGGCGTGACAAGACAGTAGATAGAGGTGGGGGCAGATATGGTGGTCATGAAGAAAACGATGAAAGCACTGGCGTTGATTGTTGCTGTGGTAGTAGCAGCAACAGCAACTGCACAGGACCAGCAGGCGGCTGCGCCCGACACGCGCGTGATTCCGCGCAATGAATTCGGCCATATCAGTTTCGCCGGCAGCAAGGAAAACCCCGGCAACTGGAACGGCTTGCTTGGCTCGCTGGCGAATCGCCAGCCCAACCAGCGCGGCAATATTCCGGAAAACATGCCCTACGATCAGGTGCCGTTCCAGGATTGGGCGCGTGAGGAGCACGCCGCGCGCACGGCCCTCGGCGGTGCCAACGATCCGCATACCCGCTGCAAGCCATCGGGTGGCGCGCGCATGTTCCACACCCCTTACGGCATGGAGATCCTCGATGTGGGTGATACCGTATTCATGATGGGTGTCGGTTCACCGCATTCGTGGCGGCAGATCCATATGGATGGCCGCGCGCATCCCGCAAATCCCGATCCTGGTTTCTACGGCCACTCGGTAGGCCACTGGGAAGGCGACACGCTGGTAGTGGACACGGCTGGCTTCCTGGGTGATGAGCAATTCTGGATCAGTCGTGACGGCTTCCCGCACACAGAACAGCTGCACACGATCGAAAAGTTCTCGCGGCCGGATTTCGACACGCTGCGCTACGAGCTGACCATCGATGATCCGGGCGCCTACACCCAGACCTGGACCGGCGGCTGGTTCCTGACCTTTGGTGAAGGCAATGAGCCCTTCGACTACCTCTGCCAGGAAAACAACCTTGATCCGCAGCGTATGACGGGGACTGAGTGAGGGTAAACAGCTGAACAGGTGCGAGAGTCCTGTTTGCCCTATTTACCCTTCAATTCAGCCTTCAACACCTTGCCCATGGCGTTGCGCGGTAATGCAGACATAACGCGCAACTGCTTGGGAATCTTGTAAGGCGACATGCGCGACTCGCACCAGCTTTTCAATTCCTGATAGCTCAGCTGTTGTCCGCTCTTGAGTACCACGCAGGCAGTCACCGCTTCGCCCCAGGTTTCATCTTCCACGCCCACTACAGCGCACTCGGCAATCATGTCGTGCGTGAGCAAGGTGCCTTCAATTTCCAGCGCGGACAGTTTGTAACCACCAGACTTGATGATGTCGATGGATGAACGCCCCAGTATTCTGAAGTAGCCGTTCTCCAGCACCGCAACGTCACCAGTGCAAAACCAGCCATCGTGGAAACTGGCAGCTGTAGCTTGTGGATTGTTCCAATACTCCAGAAACACCGGGGCACCACGAATGCGGATTTCGCCGGGTTGATCTTCGCTGGTAATGCGCTCATTGGCGTCATCGAACAGCGCCGCTTCAACACCGGGCAGCGGCAACCCCACCATGCCTGCGCGCCGCTCGCCCACATAGGGATTGGAAAGCGCCATGCCGATTTCGGTCATGCCGTAACGCTCCAGCACCTCGACCCCCGCGTCGTCACGGATGCGGTTCCACAGTTCGGGTGCCAACGGCGCCGAACCGCTGACGGCGAGGCGCAACGCACTGAGTTCGGTGAGTCGTTCCGATTCAGCCAACCGCGCATACATCGTCGGCACGCCGAAGAACAGCGTTGGCTTCGTTTCCGTCAGCCGCTTGAACACCGCGGCCGGCGTCGGCCGCTCGGCCATCAGTACGACGGTCGCGCCGACGCTCAGCGGAAAGCTCAGCGCGTTGCCCAGCCCGTAGGCGAAGAACACGAACCCGGCGCTGACAATGCGCAGGCTCATCGTACGTCCCCCGTAAGCGAGAGGGTGATGCTCGGCTTGCCGGTCTTGACGGTACGGGCGGGCTCGAACTTGGTTCGGATGTGGGTTGGCCAGGCGCTGTATTTGCGCTCGGGCACCTTGAAGGAGAGATCAACATATTCGGCGGGGTCGTCGCCTGCATCGCGGATCCGCGCGACCATGTCGGCCAGTCGGTCCTGATCCCAATCCACCCGCTTCGGCAGATCAGCGACCACGGTGAAATCGCCATCATCAAAGCGGACCGTGCCGGTGTCTTTGCCGGATTCGCGCCGCAGCGTCTGTGCGCGCTCGCCAAAGCGCATCGCAATCGCGCCATCCAGCCACTCGGCTATGGTCTTGGCGGATTTGAGCGATGCGCTGGCATCTTCGCGGCCGACAACAGTTTTCGCGGCAGCCAAAACCAACGCGTCGGTTAGCTTATGCCAGGACTCAGCATCACCCTTCTTTGGCGTGCTTTCCGCCATACTGATGTAA
>ENA-UOYL01000214-UOYL01000214.1-marine-metagenome-genome-assembly--contig:-NODE-214-length-21462-cov-3.385597_pt1 | contig 21462 bp, 13 predicted proteins | sample MGYA00238173_ERZ767189 | MGnify/ENA primary metagenome ERZ767189 (study PRJEB28943, sample SAMN06267163) | marine metagenome | isolation source: Columbia River Estuary | place: USA:Columbia River Estuary... | reverse complement strand
GGAATCGTTTTGGGTGTGCCCAATTATTTCTCAATCTATCTTTTACTTGCAGCTTATCAAACAACAGGTTGGTCGGACTCTACGGTTTTGGCCATTATTAATGTGAGTGTTGTCCTTACAGCTTCGATTATTGGCTTGTCATTATTTTCAGAAAAATTAAATCTTAAAAAAACGATTGGACTTTGTTTTTCAATTCTAGCCATTATCATTTTGTATATTTCCAATGCTCGCTAGATAAGAGATTTATATACCTCCTGTAATGAATTAAGCTATTTATTTCTTAATTTAGCTGAAACAAAAATTACATGCGGAAATTTATACTTATAATTTTCTTATTACCGGTTGGCTTCTTATTTTCACAATTCAATATCAATGAAGCGAGTAATGCGAATGGAAGCACCATTGTTTTACCAAGCGGAAGCACCCCAGATTGGATAGAAATCTATAATGGTTCTGCAGTAGCGAATAATATTGGAGGATTTGGGCTAAGCGACGATCGAAACTTACCCATGAAATGGACTTTTCCTACCTCTATGATTAGTCCATTAGGTTTTTTAGTGGTCCATGCAGTAAATAAAAACACCGTAAGTTTTATTGATCACTATGAAACAGCTGTATTTGCAGATTCTATTTGGCAGTATGAAACACCCATTGCTGAAATACCATTATGGAATAGCAGCACCTTTAATAGCAGCGCTTGGCTTAGCGGTGCAGCAAGTATTGGCTATGGTGACGGCGATGATGCAACAGATATCATTGGACCGTTTACGACCATTTATTCTAGAATCAACTTTCAGTGTACGAATATAGTTGCCATAAAAAAAACAATCCTAGACATCGATTATGATGATGGATTTGTAGCTTACTTGAATGGTATTGAAATCGCACGTGCAGGTCTAACAGGTACGCCACCAACATGGGATGAATTAGCGAGTGACCATGAAGCTGCACTCCCACAAGGCGGTGCAATAGCTACATTTGAAATTGATACTGCAATTATTCAAGCAGCCCTCATACTTGGGAATAATGTACTCGCCATTGAAATTCACAATACAGATCCGAATTCTTCTGATTTAACAGGAAAACCTTATTTAACATTTGGATATGACACCCCCGGCACATTTGCAAGTGGAACAACGCATCCCTATTTCACAGCAACAATAGGAGGAACATTAGAGGCCAATTTTGGCATAGCTACCGGCGGTGAAATGCTTTACCTTTCTAATCCGGCGGGTATTTTTATTGATTCATTGCTCATAAGTGACCTTGAGCCTAACATGTCGAATGGTAAACTTACGGATGGTGGAATCACAACTGCCACTTTTACTATTCCCACACCAAATGCTTCTAACAATACCTCCATTGGCTATGACGGCTATGAAAATCAAGCAACAATCACCAATAATGGTGGCGTATTTCAAGGGCCGATTCTTGCAAATATGATTAATAATTCCGTTGCAAATGGAGAGCTTAGGTACACCACAACAGGGGTTAATCCAAGCGCAAATTCTCCCTTGGTTGTTGGACCAATCTTACTTTCGACGAATTGTGTATTGAAAGTTCGTTGTTTCCCTTCCGTAAGCTCTAACCTGCTACCTAGCTTGGTCGCAACAGAAACCTTTTTATTTCAAGAAGATTTTTCCCTGCCAATCGTTTCCCTTACCATCGATTCAGTAGACCTTTACGGAGGCAACGGCATTTTTGATAATTGGTGGACAGACTGGAAAAAACCCTGCGTAGTAGAATATTTTGATAAAAATGGAATAAAAAAGTTTGAAACCAGGGCATCCGTTAAGCCAGACGGCGGTGCAGGTGGAAGTCGTTCCAACCCACAACATAGCGTGACAATCGAACCTGCAAATTCCTTGTATGGAGAAGGGGTACCTGTCCACTATCCAATAATTCCACAAAAACCATATATCGAAGATTACTATGCTTTATATATTCGAAATGGAAGTAATTTTTGGAACGCATACCCACAAAGAGACGCTACCCTTTGCAGAATAATGGCAAAGACCAATGTTAATTCGCAGGGTTATACCCCAGCAGTAGTTTACTTGAATGGTCAATACTTTGGTATTTATGAATTGCGGGAAAAAGCCAACGAAGGATATTTTAAAAACAACTATAATAACGACATGGACAGCTTGGATTTACTTTCAGTAAGCTATTTTTATGGCGCTGGGGTAATTAGAATAGTAAAAGGATCTGATACATCATTTTACTCCATGCGCGATTACATCACTACAGCAGATGCTACAAGTCCTTCCTATTTTAATGACTGTAATAGCAAATTAGACTTGTATAATTACACAGATTACATTGCAGGAGAAAACTGGTATGCAAATGCCGATTGGATCTACAATAACATGAAAATGGCAAGGACGCGCACCACCGATAACAAATGGCGTTTCTTTTTACAAGATATAGAATGGGGACTTGGTGGTTGGACCGATTATAATACCAATATGTTTGATTGGTTTAGGAACAACCAACAACCGAATCCATTTTGGGAAATCTATGACGCCTTGGTTCAAAACACAGAATTCAAAAATTATTTTGTGAATCGTTACGCAGATCTTATGAATTTCACTTTTCAAAGTAATAAATACACGCCAATTATAGACAGTATGTACAACGAATTACTTCCAGATATGCCTAGGCATTTTCAGTTATGGACGGGAGACGTAGCAGGAGGAATGTCAACCTTTGCCTATTGGCGCGATGTTCATATTGCGCAATTTAATAATCGAAACGCTGTCGTACGGGATCAAATAGTTGCTGAATTTAGTTTAGTGAAAAAAGTAAATGTGAGTTTAGATGTATTTCCTGCAGGAGCAGGCTATATAAAAATATCGACCATAGTTCCAGAAACACTTCCATGGACAGGCGTTTATTTTGATGGTGTTCCCGTAAAAATTACAGCCATCGCTAATCCTGGGTATACCTTCAAAAATTGGGTTCAAAATATAACACTTCCAGCAGGTAGTTTGTTACAGTCTAGTATAACCCAAAACATTGATCAAAACGATCTATTTAAGGCCGTATTTATTGGATCACCCGAAGAGCCATCTTTAACCATTTCTGAGATTAATTACAACCCCGACGCAACAGTAGATGGTGGAAATTGGATTGAGTTACACAATTTTGGATCTACGGCTATGGATTTAACAGCATGGCATATTCAGACAAAGAACCATTACGATAAATTTAGTTTTGAGGATCATACCATTATTCCACCCAATGGATATTTGGTAGTTTGTGAAAATATGGCACTTTTTAATAGCATGTATCCCCAAGTTCAAAATGTGGTTGGCGGAACGGGCTTTGTTTGGAGCAATAAATACGACTCCATTCGAATTTTCAATCCTTTTGATAGTATGGCCTTAGTAGCGGTTTATTCGGATGAAGCTCCCTACCCTAAATGCGCAGATGGTTGGGGAAGAACCTTGGAGAATAAACATACTTCCATCTCCCTTCTCGATGAAAATTCATGGTTTTGCGGTTGCATCGGCGGATCTCCTGGAAAAGCGTATGAGCAATGTGAAGAGCCCATTTATGTTAGTGAATTTAGTTATAATAACACCAACCAAAATTACAATGCTGGCGATTGGATTGAATTGTATAATAATACCTCGAGCAATATCGACCTTAGTGGATTCAGTTTTAAAGATTCCAAAAACAATCATGAATTTATCTTTCCAAGTATTAACCTCATTGCAGATTCATTTCTTGTTGTTGGTAATGATCTAAATGCCTTTAACACAAGAAACCCATTGGTTGAAAATGTAATTGGGACGTTTAACTTTGGACTTTCATCAACCGATGGTATTCGAATATATGATAATAATGGCATTCTGGTAAGCAGTTTTAATTACGATACGATAGCTCCTTGGTCTAATATTCCTAGTTACCAAGACTTTACGAATGAATATAATTTCTATCAAGGATACTTAGACCCAACAGATGGATTATCATGGTTTATCGGCTGCGAAGGAGGCTCGCCAGGCACTCGGTTTTTATCCTGTCCTGTATTACCAGATGGTGAATTTGCTTTTTTATATCCAAATCCAAGTTCTTCCAACATCACCATTACCATTAATAATACAGCAACTGGTGTAGGATTTACCGAGTTAGAAATTTACAATTTAAATGGCCAACTATTATACAAGCAACTCTTAGATAAAGTACAAGAATCAGTGATGAGTGTAGAAATAGACGTTGAACATTTCCTCCAAGGCGTGTATTATGTAAAAATTCTACAAGCAGATCAAAGCAAGACGCTTCCTTTCGTGAAATTATAGATAAAATTAAGCGGTTAGTTGGGCTCTATTCAGCAATGAAATCATACCAATCGTAACAATAAAGAGCTGAGAGGATGTTTCTTCACTCAAAGAGCTGCCATCTTCATCATCAGTGGACACTTCCATGGCCATAAATTGTGCTAAATCCGGTTGATCACAAAAGGATTCCAATTCCTCCTCATCTTCAGTTTCGAAATAGCTATCCAACATCTCGAAATACGGATCCTGCATTTCATCGATATCAGTTTCCGAAATTGGTCGCACATTAAGGCCTTCCATCTCAAATGAAGACATGATTAAACAAAAATAATAAATCAATAATCCTTCTAATTCCTCATTTTCGTACTCACTTGCAGCAGACATAACGTAATCCAATAATTCTGGCTGTGCCAAAGCATAACGCTCCGACAGGCTCTCCAAAGCATCGTCCTCAAGGTTGTCAACATGTCCGATGGCCTTTTCAATGCTATTGATGCTTACTTGTCCCATAACTTTATTTTATTTTTTTTACAAATGTACTATTCTCCATTAAATAATACATTTTCAATTTGAGCTAAAGATTAAATCTAGAATAAATTAACTTTACCGAAAATAGCAATCGTTAATATGGGAAAAATGGGAACAATAGTAGATGTTAGAACAAGGGAAGAATTTGCTGGAGGGCATATTCAAAATTCAATAAACATTCCCTTACAGGAAATCACGAATCATATTGAAGAAATAAAAACCATGGAGGAGCCAATCATTTTTTGTTGTGCCAGTGGGGTGCGAAGCGGTCATGCAGCAGACTATTTTAGCGCTCTTGGTATTACTTGTGAAAATGGTGGTGGATGGTTGAGCTTAAATAGCAAACTGTAAAAAGATGACTAAAATCATTTTTTAAGCATTCATTTTCGCCTATCTTTGTTGCTCCTAATTTAAATGATACATAGTATGCAACTGTGGAATACCTTAAACAAGGAGGAATTAGAAACAAAATTGCGGGAGCTTGGTCATCAATTTATTACCATCTCATTTTATCAATACGCAACGATTGCTCATCCTCGCTTATTTCGTGATCATCTTTTCCAAATGTGGACAAAATTTAATGTTGTAGGTAGAACTTACATTGCACATGAGGGAATAAATGCCCAGATTTCTGTTCCATCGGATCATATTGGTCAATTTCGTGAAGAACTTTATGAAATAGATTTCCTGAAAGGTGTTCGGCTAAATTTTGCAGTCGAAGACTCAGCCGCTGAGTTTCCCTTCATTAAATTAAAAATTAAAGTACGCGATAAAATTCTTGCAGATGGATTAAATGATAAAACATTTGATGTAAGAAAAATAGGAAAACACCTTAGTGCAGCAGAGTTTAATCAATTAACGGAAGACCCTGACACCTTACTTATCGATTTTAGAAATCATTACGAACATGAAGTTGGTTACTTTAAAGGTGCCATTTTGCCGGATGTTGATACATTTAGAGATAGCCTTCCATTTATTGAGAAAACCTATTTAGAAGGAAACCAAGATAAAAATATCGTGATGTATTGTACCGGTGGAATTCGCTGTGAAAAAGCATCAGCATGGTTTAAGCATAAAGGATATGAAAACGTACATCAATTGGAGGGAGGAATCATCAAATATGCAAATGATGTAAAGGAAAACGAACTTGAAAATAAATTCATCGGTAAAAATTTCGTCTTCGATGAACGTAGAGGCGAGCGAATTACAGAAGATATCGTTTCTGTTTGTCACCAATGTGGTTCGCCAGCAGATGTTCATACGAATTGTATAAACGATGCCTGTCATTTGCTCTTTATTCAATGTGATGAATGTAAAGAAAAAATGGAAAGTTGCTGTTCAACAGAATGCCAGGAAACCATCCATTTGAGTGAAGACGAACAAAAATTGCTTAGACAAGGAAAAAATAACAGCAATAAAATTTTTAAAAAAGGACGGTCGAACAATTTAATTTTCAAGTTAAATCGAGAAAAATTCTAACTTTGTTTCAGACAAAAAACACTTAAAAAAATGGTATTAGCGATAGACTGGACCGTAAGTTCTGAAATTATTGAAGGTTGGAAGACTCCGAATTGGTACGGTTTATTGTTTGTATCCGGTTTAATAATCGGGTATTTTGTAATAAAAAAAATATTCGCTAAAGAAAATATTCCCAATGAATCATTGGATAAATTAGTTCTTTACACGGTACTTGCTACCGTTATTGGCGCACGTTTAGGACACGTATTTTTTTACGAATGGAGTTATTACAAAGACCATTTAGGAGAAATAATAATGGTTTGGAAAGGCGGATTAGCAAGCCATGGAGCAGCATTGGCTATTTTGATATCGCTCTATTTTTTCTCTAAGTTGGTCGTTAAAAAACCATTGTTATGGATCCTAGATCGAATGGCAGCACCCATATCTATTGGCGCCACATTTATTCGCTTAGGTAATTTAATGAACCACGAGATTGTTGGACACCCTGCAAATGTTCCGTGGGCTTTTAAGTTCCATCGCTATTACAATGAAACGCTCGGTGTTTATGACCCAACACCTAGACACCCTTCTCAATTATATGAAGCCATATTCTATTTAATTATTTTTGGAGTGCTCCTTTTTTTATTTTGGAAGAGAAATCTATGGCAAAAACCTGGTTTTATTTTTGGCACTTTTTTAATCCTCGTTTTTACTGCACGATTTTTTATTGAATTTACCAAAGAAGGACAAACCGCTCGCGATTTTGAATTGGTACTTAATACAGGGCAATTGCTTAGCATCCCGTTTGTGCTAGCAGGTTGTATAATCCTTATTCGATCACTAGTAGCGAAGAACAAATCCTAATTCGATACTAGCTAATAAAGATACTTTAGTTAGAATTGAAAATACCACATTTTTTAGTTTCGATTGCTGAGCCTATTCGCTTAATTAGCTTAAAGTATAATTTTCCTTCTTATATTTGTAGCCTAAATTAAACTAACTCTAAATGGCTGAGAAATCTGCAACTTCTAAACTTAGCTCTACTGCCAAAAAAAGCACTGCTGTAAAACCAAAATTCCCAAAGGAAACCTATGTGAAATGGTATACTGACATGTTGCTTATTCGTCGATTCGAAGAGAAAACAGGTCAATTATATATCCAACAAAAATTTGGTGGATTTTGTCATTTATACATTGGACAAGAGGCAATCGTTGTAGGAACTGCAAGCGCATGTCGACCTAGCGATAAACACATGACGGCTTATCGTGATCACGGTCATCCAATTGCTTTAGGTACAAATCCTAGAGTATTGATGGCTGAATTATACGGTAGATCAACCGGATGTTCAAAAGGAAAAGGTGGATCTATGCACTTTTTTGACAAAGAAAAAAACTTCATGGGTGGACATGGAATTGTAGGTGCTCAAATCGCAATGGGAACAGGTGTTGCTTTTGCCGAACAATACAATGGAACTGAAAATGTCGCAGTGGTATCAATGGGAGATGGAGCTGTACGTCAAGGTGCTTTGCATGAAACCTTTAATATGGCGATGTTGTGGAAACTTCCCGTGATTTACATTATTGAAAATAATAATTACGCTATGGGAACTTCGGTGGAAAGAACTACCAATGTAACCGATTTATCAAAAATTGGACTCTCCTACGAAATGCCTTCAAAAATTGTAAATGGTATGCGTCCGGAAGATGTTCATGATGCCATTGAAGAAGCGGCAAATCGTGCTAGACGAGGTGATGGACCAACTTTATTAGACATTAGAACCTACCGTTATAAAGGTCATTCGATGTCTGACCCCCAAAAATACCGATCAAAAGATGAAGTAAGTGATTGGATGGATAATGATCCGATTGATCATGTTTTAGCTGTCATAAAAGAAAATAAATGGCTTTCGGAACAAGAAATTGAAGCCATTGCTGTGTGGGTTAAGAAAGAAATTGATGAATCCGTAGAATTTGCCGAAAATTCGCCTTATCCCGAAGCGAGCGAACTCTATGAGGATGTTTACACCCAAACAGATTATCCGTATATTAAAGAATACTAAAAAATAAAAATATAAAATCATGGCGGAAATAGTTTACATGCCGAAATTGAGCGACACCATGACTGAAGGGGTGGTTGCTTCTTGGATCAAAAATGTAGGAGATTCGGTTAAGAATGGTGAAATTATCGCAGAAATAGAAACAGATAAAGCCACCATGGAATTTGAGTCGTTTTACGATGGCGTTTTGCTTTACATTGGCGTTGATACCGGTAAAACAGCACCAGTGAATGCCATTCTAGCCATAATTGGCGATAAAGGGGAAGATATTTCCGGATTACTATCAGGTGCTGCTGCAGCTGCAACTACCGAAAAAATAGAAGTGCCTGAAACTCCAATAGCAACTCCGGCTCCAACGGTAAAAGCAGAACCTCTTGTGGAAACAAGTAAACCTGCTCCAATTGTAGCACAAAACACATCTGTAGATCGCGTATTTGCATCGCCATTAGCAAAAAAATTAGCAGAAGAAAAAGGAATTGACATCAGTTTTGTAGCAGGAACTGGCGAATTTGGACGAATCACTAAGCGCGATGTTGATCATTACATACCATACAATGGGCAACAAAAGCTAAAAAATAGTAATACAGTTGGTGTTGAATCATACATTGATGAGCCCATCAGCCAAATGCGTAAGACAATTGCCAAAAGATTAGCGGAAAGTAAGTTTACAGCCCCTCATTTTTACCTCACCATGGATATTGATATGGATAATGCCATACAAATGAGAAAATCCCTGGGTGCTTTAGAAGTTAAGGTTTCCTATAATGATTTCGTGGTGAAAGCAGTAGCTTTAGCATTAAAAAAACACCCGAACGTAAATAGTTCTTGGTTGGGTGATGTCATTCGACGCAATCATCACGTGCACGTGGGAGTTGCTGTAGCAGTTGAGGATGGACTTTTAGTCCCTGTTATTCGCTTCGCCGATGGAAAATCATTAACAGAAATATCCTCGGAGGTTAAAGATCTTGCAGGAAAAGCAAAAACAAAAAAATTGCAACCAAGTGATTGGGAAGGAAATACCTTTACCATTTCCAATTTAGGCATGTTTGGCATCGAATCATTTACTGCAATTGTAAATCCCCCGGATAGTTGTATTTTAGCAATTGGAGGTATTAAAGAAATTCCAGTGGTAAAAAATGGACAAGTTGTACCAGGAAACGTTATGAAAGTGACACTTTCTTGTGATCATCGCGTCGTAGATGGTGCCACAGGCTCTGCTTTTTTACTTAGCTTTAAGGAATACTTGGAAAATCCTGTAGCATTGGTTATGTAGTATTTAGTTGATTAAAAGAGTATGAGCGTAAATAAATTGTTCGGGTACGTTTTTATTCTCCTTGGCATACTATTTTCTGTAAACAATACTTTTTCACAAGCCACCATACGAGTCAGTGTTCTATACGTGCAAACTGGGATTTTCCAAGATTGTGATGGCTTATTTCAGGGCAACTCCGATTTTGTTTGGGAATTCACAGCCACAGATAACACCACAGGCTATTCAAATAACAATCCCGCTCTATTTGGAATCTTTGGATTTAATTACGCGTATAAAAACAACGACAACGGTCCTTACGTTATGAACGCCCCAGGTGGAAATTTTTCGCCAAACAACGGCCTCTTCTTTGATCGAGATTATTTATGTCCAACCAATGTACCTACTGTCATTAACTTAGGCTGGGAAGCCTACGACAATGACGACATTGGAAACTATGATATCCTTGGTTTAAATGACGGACAAACCAACTTACAAAACGTCAGTATGGCGGTTCCTGCAGCTGCCGGGTCTTTATTTTATACCTTCAATGCCAGTTCTGTTGACCCAGGCTGTCCTCAAAACTATACCATTCACTTAAGAGTAGATCGCATTCCAATTGTCGTGAATTATTTACAAGATAACATATGCAGTGCCAATGCCTTGACCTTGAATACCACGTACAGTTTTGGTTGGTGTCCTGCGACACTTGAGCCCAACGAACCCGCTGCCAACGATGTGCAAAATGCTGGTTCCATATGGGCTAAATTTATAGCGCCACCTTCTGGCAGTGTACAAATCACAACAGATTTAGGAGGGACACAAATTGGCACCTATTTTCAATTATACCATGCTGCCGACGCGGGTAATTGCACCGATGGCATCCACGCGGTTACGGGAAACCTCATCAAAAACAAATTTGAATACCTTTCAAACGTTGATTTTTCGGATGGAATCGATTTTTTGGGCATCGATCCGGAGGCAGAGATCATTTTGGATGCCTGTGACCCTATTCCATTAATATCATATCAAAAACTCATCCCTGGACAAACCTATTACATTCAAATTTGCGCTGATAATCCGAACGATAACGGGTATTTTCAGTTAAGAATAAATAGTTTAGGGGGAGGAGCACCCAATTTGGAGGATATCCCTTGTTTATCAAATTCATTCAACTACGGAACAGCAGCTATATCATCTGCTCAAAATAGTCCCGCAACAACCACCTTAAACTTTGGATGCGCCTTTGATGGTGGAAATTCAGCAGGTGAAACAGGACAACAACATACATCTGCCAATCCTAACCAATACCACGCTTATGATTATCAGCACATTTCAGTAAATAATCCAGTAATGAATGAAAGTGTTTGGCTCAAATTTATTGCACCAAATCAAGGAAGAATTTCATTTGAAGCGGATTACCAAAATGCACTGTACGGAGAAAGTGCTGCCCTGTTTGGTTACGACACCTCATTCGCACCTGGCATACCCAACGATTATTTATGCACTAACCTCAAATTCATTGACTCAGATGAAGGCGGAACCAATAGCTTTCTTGGAGGTGATCCAAGTGCATTGATACTTGGACAGTGTTTGGAACCTGGTTATGCTTATCACGGAATGATTGACCCTTCAGATAACATAACTATTTTCAGTCAGCAGAATATTAAGTCATGGCTATTTGACCCAAGTATTGTAGACCCAACACTCAATCCTCCGGGCAACGATATTCTATGCTTAACACTTCAAAATCCTTTATATCAAGTGCCCGTTGTTCCAATTGGTATTGTTCCCAATTTTCAAACAGCGGCCGGTTCAAATGTGCTAGCGTGTCAAGAATATTTAGCTGGAGAACCCAATATTGATCCCAACCCATCTAATTGTGCCAACCAAACGGTTTGGCATTACTTCGTGGCACCCGGATCTGGCGCTGTAGAAATAAGCATTCGAGCCTATATCGGAATGAACTTACTGCGTTTTAATATTTTCGAACTCCTAAATGGCAATTCTTGCTACGGAGGTTTGGCACCTGCTACATTTACTACAAATGGGAGCCGATATGACCCTGTTATTACTCCTGTCCTTTCTGGATCTGCTCCCTTTACCGGTCAACAATTCTCCATGTGCTGCTTGGATTCCGGAACTATTTATGCGATACAAATAGATGGTGGCTCAGCAGGCGACCAAGGTCAGTATATTATTGAATACATTAAAGAACTGGATAGCGATGCTGGAGATGTAGAAGTTACCATTTCCAATGGTGATTATGCCAATGTTTGGATTGGAGATACTGCATTGGTTTGTTATGGAAATACCATCACACCATCTATATTATTAGACGGCATAGGAAATTCTACTCAAAATTTACCTTCTTGTCTCAGTCCGGGCTACCTACTCCACTCTTATCCTGTGGTTCCGAATCCTGTTTACAACTCAGGAATATCCTTTATCGATTCTTTGCAAACGCCAGGTGGTTCCCTTATGCATATCTCAGATGGTTCTGGTAGTTTTGGAAATCCAGTTTACAATACCGTTTACTACCTTTCGCCGGCTGGCGACGTTCCAAATAATTGGGGAGCCTTTACTTGCCAAACCTCAACCCTTGAACCTGGTGTGCCCATTGTTTATTTACAGCCGATATCGGTAAGTTCTAGCTACAACAATACCAATTGCACCCTGAGCTTCTCTGTTTCTGGTGGTGTTTCTGGCTATTTAAATCAATCCTTTCCCTATAATATTGTTAATCCATTGGGTAATCAAGTGGTCGCTGGAGTCATTGCTCCAACTCAAAACATCACATATACAGCAGCCATCGCAGGAATTTATACCATCAATATCACAGATGAACCTTGTCCGCTTACGTTTATGATTGATGCCTCGGCTTGTAACAATCCATGCGTGCCTTCTATAAATCCGATTAATCTGAGTATTTGTTTAGGTGACAGCATTTTATTGGGTGGTGCCATGCAATCCAATCCGGGGGTTTATATCGATAGCACTCTTTCCATAATGGGCTGCGATTCCATTGTTCAAACCACCTTGAGTTTAATTCCTAATCCAACGTATGGCTTTCAAGAATTTACAATCTGCCAAGGTGCTTCCGTAACTACAAACGGACAAGTTTATACACAAAATGGGCAATACCAGGAAATCATCTCCAGCGTATTCGGATGCGACTCTATTGTAACAACGAGTGTATTTGTTATTGCTCCTGTTGTCGTAAACTCAGAAGTACATCTTTGCAATGGCAGTTCCTACACCTTCAATGGAAATACCTATACTAGTGAGGGGGTATATTTTGATACGATTGCCACCGTTCAAGGATGCGATTCTATTTTGGTACTATCCCTATTTCTAAACGATTCCTACGAAGTGTTTCTTCAAGATACTATTTGTCTCGGCGATAGAATAATACTCGGTATAGATACCATTTATTTTGCAGGATCATACCAACTTCCACTCGTAGCTGATAATGGCTGTGATTCCACGATTAATTTAAAAGTCAACGTAATCGATTGCGATTTGGTAACAGTCTATGCTCCTAATTCATTTACACCTGATGAAGATGGCCTTAACGATACGTGGCTTCCTATTGTAAGTAATGTGAAATCCTTAGCCTATTCAATCTTTAACCGTTGGGGAGAAGTAATCTTTAGCTCATCAGGCGAAGGATGGGACGGAAAATTCAAAGGAGATTATTGTCCCATTGGCGTGTATGCTTATGTGCTAAATTGGGTAGATAAAGAAGATATTTCACATCAAGTTGCCGGGCACATAACACTAATTCGTTAGAACATTTGTATATTAGCCAAGTTGAAAAACTAGCCTATGATTAAAAAATTACTACTTTCCTTTTCCATTCTTATTGCCTGCTTTAATCAAATGTCCGCGCAAGCTACTATTGAGGTTAAAGTCCTTTCAGTACAGACGTTGTCCAATGTGGATTGCGATGGATTATTCTTAGGCAATAGTGATTTCGTTTGGGAATTTACAGGGACCGATAACACCCTGGGATTAACCAATAACAATCCTGCCCTTTTTGGAATTTTCGGATTCAATTATGGGTACAAAAATAATAACAATGGTCCTTACACCATGGCAACACCGGGCGGGACTTTTTCACCCAATAACGGTTTGTTTTTTAGCCACAACTACCTTTGCGTAAATGATGTGCCAAGCAGCATTAATTTAGCTTGGGAAGCTTATGAAAATGATGACGTGGGCAACTACGATGTTTTGGGCTTAACCGATGGTGAAACCAATATGCAAAACGTAACGATGCCAGTTCCATTGGCTGTAGGCATACTCAATTACTCTTTTCAAGCGAATAGCCAAGATGGAGGATGCAACCAGTCCTATGTTATAAATTTACAAGTGGAGCGCTTGCCTTTAGTCGTGAATTATTTACCTGATAATATTTGTGCTGCACAAACCTTAGCCATCAACAATACCTACACCTTTGGATTTTGTAATGCCACCCTAGAGGTCAATGAACCCGCAGCAGGTGACATACAAAATGCTGGATCTCAGTGGGCCAAATTTGTGGCTCCGGCTTCTGGCTCGGTTGAAATTACAACAGACTTGAGTGGGACAGACATTGGTACCTATTTCCAAGTTTATCATGCTGCTGACGGCTTAAATTGCACCCATGGCATTCATCCGGTAACGGGTCAAACCCTTAAAAATAAATTCGAATACCTCTCGCACATCGATTTTTCTGATGGAATTGATTTACTTGGTATTGATCCCGAGGCAGAACTTACGTTTGATGCCTGCGATCCCATTCCATTTATTTCGTATGAAAAATTAATCCCAGGAGAAACCTATTTCGTTCAAACCACAGTAGATGATTTAAATGACAACGGCTATTTCCAGATGCGTATTAATGGCTTGGGAGGCAGCGCACCTGATATTGAAGATATTCCTTGTCTTTCGAGTTCGGTAAGTGTCAATACCACCGCTATCTCCTCAGCACAAAACAGCACACAATCCATAACCTTAGACTTTGGATGTGCCTTAGATGGTGGAAACAATTCAGGGGAAACAGGCCAACAACATGTAAGTGCTAATCCACAGCAGTACCATGCCTACGACTACCAACACGTCGCTAGCGGAAATCCATCTATGAACGAAAGCGTATGGCTCAATTTTACCGCTCCAAATTCTGGAAGAATCTATTTCGAAGCCGACTACCAAAGTGCATTGTATGGAGAAAGCGGGGCATTGTTTGGTTACGACAAGCAATTCGCGCCGGGTGTTCCCAATGATTACTTGTGTTCCAATTTAAAATTCATTGCCTCTGACGAAGGCGGTACGAATAGCTTTCTGGGTGGAGACCCTAGTGCTATTGTTAACGGAACCTGTTTAGAACCTGGGTATAAATATTTTGGAATGGTAGATCCGTCAGATGCCATCACGCCATTAAGTGGTCAATCCATAAAATCGTGGGTGTTTGATCCAAGTATTTCAAATCCAGCGGTTAATGCTCCTGGCAATGACATTCTATGTTTAACCTTATTAGATACCCTTTACCAAGTTCCAGTTATACCAGCAGGAACGAATCCCACCTTTCAAGCTGCAGCTGGATCTAATGTCTTGGCTTGCCGTGAATACCTAGCGGGAGAACCTCCATTACACCCAAATCAAGCGAATCGTGCAGATCAAACCGTTTGGCATTACTTTATTGGGCCACCATCAGGCGCTGTAGAATTGAGCATTCGTGCCTACGTTGGTATGAACTTGTTGCGGTTTAATGTCTTTGAATTACTCAACGGAAACTTATGTTATGGAGGCTTAGGTCCTGCTACCTACACCGTCAATGGAACACAATCAACACCCGCCATTACACCAATAGTATCTGGAACTGCTAATTTCAACGGACATCAAGAAAATATCTGCTGTTTGGATTCAGGGAAAATATATGCCATTCAAATTGATGGCGGTTCACCGGGTGACGTAGGCCAGTATATCATTGAGTACATACAAGAATTAACGAGTGATGCTGGAGATATTTATGCAAACAGTTCCAACGGAGGCTATGCAGACGTTATCAATGGAGATACCTTATACATTTGCTATGGCGACACCTTAACACCAGGTATCTTGCTAAATGGAATTGGTCAATCTACCGCTTCCTTCCCAAGCTGTATCTCTGGAGGATATGTCATTCACCAAACATTACCCGTTCCCAACCCAGTTTATAATTCAGGTTTCACCTTTATCGATTCCATACAAAGCTCGACCTCTTTTGTGAACAACGGAAATGGCTCAGGCACCTTTGGAAATCCATCTTACAATACACTATACTACCTTTCGCCAGCAGCTGACCAACCTGTTTCTTGGGGCTCATTCGATTGTCCAACCTCGACATTAGAGGAAGGAATTCCGATTGTTTTCTTGCAATCATTGACCGCAAACTTTAGTTATAATAACAATACCTGTACGGTTACGTTCTCTGCCACCGGAGGAATGAATGGATTTAGCGGTATGCCCTATAATTATTCAATTATAAATCCATTGGGCGCCGCAGCACAATCGGGAAGTATCAATGCCGGACAGACCTTGAATTACACCGGAGCGATTGCAGGAATTTACACCGTGAATATTGGAGATGGCTCTTGTTCTCAAAACTATACCTTCGATGCATCGGCTTGTGCCACACCTTGTACGCCTTCCACAAACAATAATACGCTTTCAATTTGTGCGGGTACATCCGTTTTACTGGGCGGAGTAAATCAATCAAGTGCAGGGATTTACATTGACAGTTTGCTCACACCGCTAGGCTGTGATAGTATTATCATAACCAACTTAACACTCTATCCAGCTGTAATTCCAGTAAATCAACAAATTAATTTGTGCGTTGGTGGATCGTATACCCTTAATGGAAACACCTATTCAAATCCGGGAATTTACGTAGACACCTTGAATAGTGGTAATGGATGTGACAGTATTGTGACAACGGGGATTTTCTTTAATCCAATAATTACAAGCCAACAAACCATTCATATTTGTGCAGGAAGTTCCTATAATTTGAACGGCACATTGTTGACTCAAGATGGACTATACACAGACACCTTAACGACAGCGACAGGTTGTGATTCTTTAGTCATTTTAGCATTACTAATTGACGCTGCACCCGTTCAATACATATCTGAAAATATATGTGAAGATGGCTTCTATAATTTTGCAGGACAGCAACTGAATCAAAGTGGTATTTATCATGATACAATTAGTGATCTGAACGGATGTGATTCTATCCTTACCTTAGAACTCTCAATAATAACCTGTGCAGGAGATTTTGAAATTAGTAACCTACTTACACCAAATGGCGATGGTCAAAACGATACTTGGCAAATCGAGGACGCCAACTTGATAATGGGTTGTTCTGTAAAAATCTACAATCGATGGGGTCAACCAATTTATGAAACAACTGATTACCATAACGAATGGGATGGTACAAAAGATGGCGATGACTTACCGGATGGTGTATACTTTTATTCCATCTTATGTCAAGATAAAGACTACAGCGGTTCTATTAATTTACTCCGATTAAAAAAATAAGCAATCATGAAAAGATTAATCCTCATTTTCTGGGTAAGCATTTCAATGATTTCGTATGCGCAGCAAATGCCACAAACTACGGTTTATGGGTATAATATGTACGCTGTTAATCCTGCCTATGCTGGTATAAATAGCTGTACACATTTAGCTATATCACATTTAAATCAATGGGTAAAAGTAGATGGAGCACCAGCCACTAGTATGATAACCGTCAATACATCCTTAGGAAATCGTTTTGGTATAGGAGGACAATTGTTAATTGATAAAATTGGAATGTTACAACAATTTTCTGGTATGGGAACCCTTTCATACGGAATGAAGTTTGGAGAACATAGATTACGAGCTGGATTATCTGTAGGGTATAATCAATATCGATTAAATCCATCCTCAGCAATTGTTTTTGATCCAGTTGACCCCATTGTAATGGGTGGTAATCAAGCTGCTGGAGCATTAAATACAGATCTAGGATTAGTGTATCAATTTCAAAATTTAGAACTTGCAGCAGCAACGAAACAACTTATTCATTCCTATTCTAATTTTGGGTATACGAATTCTCAAGGGTATGGATTAAGAAGACACTTCACAGGATATGCCGGTTATAACATCAACATAAATCCGAATTGGTCACTTAAACCGTCCGTATTTTTAAAAGGAATAAACCATGTACTTCAAGCTGATATTAACACCAGTGCAACCTACAAAAACATCCTTAATGTTGGCATCGGATTACGCACACAAGTGGGATTAATTGGACGAATTGGTATTACAGTAAAAGATAAATTCATGTTTGGTTATGCCTATGAAGCGCCCATGGCAAATATGGCATCCTACAGCAGTGGCTCACATGAATTAATTATGACCATGCAATTTTGTAAACAGAAAAAAGAAAAAATAAACATCGTAAAAACAAGAATCGATACCGTTGAGCGAATTGTCTACAAAGACGTATTGAAAATTGATACCGTCTTTATCACAAAAACAGATACCATCATCATTGAGAAAAACATTGAATTGATCACCACCAAAATTGAAGAGGAAATTGATTCACTTTCTAAAAATATCCTTTTCGAATTTGATAAATCATTGATTAGAAAAGCATCGTTCGGGGATCTCGAATCCGTCATTAATATACTAAAACAAAACCCATCATTAAAAATTTCACTTCAAGGGCATACCGATGCTACAGGAAATGAGTTGTATAATACCGAACTATCGAAAAATAGAGTTAATGCCATCAGAGATTTCATGATAATGAATGGCATTAAATCCAATCGCATTCTCGTTAATTATTTTGGCGAGAAAAAACCTAAAGTTGATAATTCTACTGTCCCAGGGCGTGCACTTAACCGCCGAGTAGAAATTTCGTTCATAAAAACTTAAAGAGACATTCTGTTAGAGATTTTAGTGTTTCGAACGGTATAAACTCTGACCGAATTATGTTCAAATAATTTGGTGAAACACAAACCACTTGCGCTAGCCTCGATATATTCCTCCTTCGTAGGAACACTCGGCTAGCTACTATTAAGCTTATCGAGCGCATCTCGACTCCGCTCGATGTGCTCTTTAAGTGAATCGAGCGGAGCCGAGAGACACGGTAATCGAGACATGGTAATCGAGAGAAGCACTCGGCTAGCTCAAATTACCCCCCCCAAATACAACAAAAAAAATAGTATAGCGTTTGTACAAGGCTAACCCCCTAAATTATTGTTTATGAATGTTAAAAAAATGATTGTCATGATTTGTGCGATTGGAATGTTTGCGGTAAGCTGTAAGAAAGATACGGACGGTCCATCTCCAAATCCTTGTAACACCTCTAATCCCGATTTTTTTAGTTTATACAGTGTTACCACACAAAATCAACAGTGCATTGATCAACACATGTACGATAGCGAAGTTCATTCATATTCGTTTGAAGTAATTGTTCCTAAAACAATTTGTTCAATTGGCTACCAAAGCCAACCTGCACTAAGCCAAACACCCTATTTATTTGAAATTTGGGATAGTATTGCCAATACAATTGTTTACAGCGGAAGTCATGTATTTAGTGCCACTGCTATGAGCTATGCCAGTATCCCGCCTTTGTCATTAATTCCAAACCACACCTACACCGTGAAAAGAATTCAAACAAATTACACGATGTTCAACGAAATTATCGGCAGGATAATTCATAAACCACAATTTCAACAAATGCAATTCCCTATTATGCAGGGTAGCCTTAAAATTACCAGTTCTCGGTTCTACGGAAATGCCGGTTTACTTATTGATCGCGCTATCCCTTGTATAGATATTGTCTATCAATAATCGTCGTAATTAAATACAGTAGTAATAAGGGTGTAAAAATATTTTTACACCCTTATTTTTTTGATGTATCCCTTAGCTCATGGTAATTGTAAAAAATCTAACTAAGCAATAGATTCACAATTAATTACTACATTTACTTAAACTTAAATCAAAAAACTATGAAAAAAATTTTACTTTCTTTTGGATTCTTGGGACTTATCGCTTCTGCGAGTGCCCAAAATGTTGTGAATGGTAACTTCGAAGCAACAGCAACGGATTTACTTCCTGGTATTGCCACCGATTGCCCTGGATGGGGTCAAGGTCTTTACACCATGGAAATTGCTGCGCCTTTTGCAGGTATGCAATCTGCTAAATTAAGGTCTATAGTTGATCCTATGGTAGCCGGAGTTATTGGATCGCTATCAGATAGCATCCCTGGTCTCTTACAACAAGAGATTAATGGCTCCTTTACCAATGCTGGTTCGCAACCGTTAATGTTTACAGAGAAACATGTAGTAGTAATGGGTGACACGAGTGTAGTATTTGCACAGTTTTCAGATACCATGGGAGCTGGCCCCAATGACGATGTGGTCATGTTTCAGGCCTATGGCTTGTACGCTGGAACTTCCAATACATGGACTACAGTTTCTATACCTTTTCAGCAATTTGGAATGGGTACAGCCAATAGACTCACCATTATTGCATGCACCTCTACAGCTTATTTATTTGGAGGTGGCCCAGCTTTGCCAGGAACTCAACTATGGTTAGACAATGTTTCAATTGGTGCAACAAGCTCAATTACAGAGTTGAGTACGGAAATCAATGTTTACCCGAATCCAAGTTCAGACATCGTGAATTTTGAAGCGAGTGAAGCCATTAGTTCTGTCATATTAGTAGGAATGGATGGTAAATTTGCAGCTTCTACTACTGAGAGCAGCATGAATATCTCTACTTTACCTAATGGAATCTACTTTTATACACTTACCACTGTTTCAGGACAAAAATTAACTGGAAAGGTGACGAAGATCTAATTGTTACAAATTTATTGAAAGCTCGCTTCGGCGGGCTTTTTTTATGGCTTATAAATCCTTTCCCATGGAATGAATATCGCCATGATTCTCTTCGATTTGATCTTTAATATACTGAATGCTTTTAGCCAGCATGAATAAATCTGGAGTAGTAAATTTTTTCAACCATTCCCAACTCTCGGGGTTGTGATCTACCGCCCTACCGATATGAAACAACAATTCAAATTTATGAGTTGCTAGCCATTCAGAAGCCTCGGTTAAACCTTCAGCAGCATTCACCATCGCCATCAATTGACCGTAACCATTTGCGATTAACCAATCGCGTGATACCTGATTAAGAAAAATAGCCTCAGTAGCATGAAACAACTCAGGATACCCATTTTCTTTTAATCCCAATTGAATCACCTTGTCTCCTTCAATCGCTTTAGCCCATGCCAAGATAATCTTGGGTTCATATTGAATAGTCTTTAACTCAATCGGTTTACGATCGGTTATTTTTTTTTTATTTCGCTTAAAAAAACTAAACATCTAATAGAATTAAAAAAACCATAAAGCCACAAAAATTGCAGCAATAACACATATAAAATCTACCAAGAGCATCGTGGATAATGTATACCTAGTGTTTTGAACTTTTATCGACCCAAAATAAACAGCTACGACATAAAAAGTTGTTTCTGCACTGCATTGAAAAATACAGCTCAGCCTCGCAGTAAATGAGTCTGGTCCGTAAACACGCATGGCATCAATCATAAAACCACGAGAACCACCAGAACTGAATGGGCGCAATATCGCAACTGGAAAAGACTCCGTAATGGGTTTAGGGACACCTATATTAGAAAAACACCACGCGAGACCATGGCTCAAAATTTCAAAAAGCCCACTGTTTCGAAATAGCGAAATGGCCACAAGCATTCCTAAAATATATGGGAAAACGGTTACGGCGGTATTCATGCCATTTCTTGCCCCTACTACAAATGAATCAAATATGTTAGTTTGTGTTTCTATAAATTTCTTTTCCTT
>ENA-UOYL01000213-UOYL01000213.1-marine-metagenome-genome-assembly--contig:-NODE-213-length-21645-cov-2.976400_pt1 | contig 21645 bp, 20 predicted proteins | sample MGYA00238173_ERZ767189 | MGnify/ENA primary metagenome ERZ767189 (study PRJEB28943, sample SAMN06267163) | marine metagenome | isolation source: Columbia River Estuary | place: USA:Columbia River Estuary... | reverse complement strand
TTTCTATGTTGTTTTGATTTTGAAAGGTGCCGACAATAATTTCAAAAATCGTTAATAATTTACGCGCATCTCCTCCCGAAAGTGCCAGTAAATAATTTAGTTCTGTTAAGGTAAAGGTCTTGGTTTTTAGGTAACTATCATTTTCAATTGCTCGGTGGAGTAATTTTATTAGATCTGTTTTTGTATGCTCTTTTAAGGAATATACTTGACAGCGTGAGAGTAATGCCGAGATTACCTCAAAGGATGGATTTTCTGTTGTTGCACCAATTAAGGTGATGGTTCCTTTCTCAACAGCTCCCAAAAGCGAATCTTGTTGCGATTTAGAGAAGCGGTGTATTTCGTCAATAAATAGAATGGTGCCTTTTTCTTGAAACATTCCTGCATTTTCAACGCGCTGAATGACTTCTCTAACGTCTTTCACCCCAGAAGAGATAGCTGATAGCGATTGAAATGGACGGTTGAGGTGCTTTGCAATAAGATACGCCAAGGTAGTTTTACCGACACCGGGAGGTCCCCATAAAATCATTGACGGAACCATTCCTCCATCCATAGCGCGACGCAGCGAAGCATCCGCATTCAAAAGGTGTTCTTGTCCAATATACTCATCCAAAAGTTTTGGACGCATACGTTCAGCAAGAGGAGTACTATGAAACATTAGGTAAATTTAATGGCATTCACTTAGATATGGCACAAATCATCAAAAAAAAAGAGGCACTAAGGCCTCTTTAAAAATTGAAGAAATCGAAATTACTCTTCTTTTTCCATTTTTTCTTTCAAGGCTGAAAGCGCGTCTAAATCACCTAAAGTTGATTTCTCAGAATTTTGGTTGATAGCTTTAACGGCTTGATCAGTGCTTGATGTAGTTGCTTTCTTAGCTGCAGCTTTAGGCGCTTTCGTTTTACCCATTGCTACATCAGCGGATGTTGCAGACATCGAAGTTGATGCCGGCTTGTCTTCGCCTTCTTCAAAAAGTCGTGTATGAGAAACAACGATTTTCTTAGAATCTTTATTGAATTCAATTACTCTAAAATCTAACACTTCTTCAAGTGAAGCAGTGCTGCCATCTTCTTTTTTCATGTGTTTCGCAGGACAAATTCCTTCAACACCGTATGGAAGAGATACAATTCCTGATTTGTCTTTCATTTCAATGATGGTTCCTTTATGAATGGAGCCTTCTTCAAATGTTGATTCAAATACATCCCAAGGATTTTCTTCGAGTTGTTTGTGTCCTAAAGAAATTCGACGATTTTCTCTATCGATTTCTAATACAACAACATTCATTTCGTCGTTTACTTTACAGAACTCAGAAGGATGCTTGATTTTCTTTTGCCAAGATAAATCAGAGATATGAATTAATCCATCAACACCTTCTTCTAATTCAACAAAAACTCCGAAGTTGGTGAAGTTTCTAACTTTAGCATTGTGTTTTGTTTCCACTGCGTACTTAGACTCAATAGCTTCCCATGGATCTGGCATTAACTGCTTAATTCCTAGGGACATTTTGCGTTCGTCTCTATCTAAAGTTAAGATAACTGCCTCAACGGAGTCACCAATTTTCAAGAAATCTTGAGCCGAGCGTAAATGTTGTGACCAGCTCATTTCTGATACGTGGATAAGTCCTTCTACACCAGCAGCGATTTCAATAAACGCTCCGTAGTCAGCCATTACCACAACTTTACCTTGAATTTTATCACCTACATTTAACGCTGTATCTAAAGCGTCCCATGGATGCGGTTGAAGTTGTTTTAATCCTAAAGCAATTCGCTTTTTCTCATCATCGAAGTCAAGGATTACCACATTAATTTTTTGATCTAATTCTAATAGCTCCTCAGGATGCGTTACGCGACCCCAAGATAAATCAGTGATGTGAATTAAACCATCTACTCCACCTAAATCGATAAACACACCGTAAGAAGTGATGTTTTTCACAATTCCTTCTAGAACTTGACCTTTTTCAAGACCAGAAATAATTTGTTTTTTCTGCTCTTCGATTTCTGCTTCGATAAGTGCTTTGTGGGAAACGACAACATTTCTAAATTCCTCATTGATTTTTACCACTTTGAATTCCATGTTTTTTCCAACATAGACATCATAGTCACGGATAGGCTTAACATCGATTTGTGAACCTGGTAAGAAAGCTTCTATTCCAAAAACATCAACGATTAAACCACCTTTAGTTCTGCATTTCACAAAACCTGTAATGATTTCTCCGGTTCGAAGCACGTCATTAACACGTAACCAAGCACTGTGCATACGAGCTGTTCTGTGAGAAACAACAAGTTGTCCAGTTTTGTCTTCTTGACATTCAACATAGATGTCAACTAAGTCACCTACTTTTAAATCTGGATTATACCTAAATTCATTAGATGCGATAACACCCTCTGATTTGTAACCGATGTTCACGATTACTTCTTTTTTGGTAATGATTGCAACCGTTCCTTTAATAACTTCTTTGTCGTTAATAGAGGTTAAGGTTTTTTCGTAAATATCAGACATTTCTGATCGTTCGATTAGGGTATAACCGTCAAGGTTTAACGCTTCCCAATCAAAATCTGCAGTTCCCTGCGTTCTAATTTCTTCTGCCATTTGGCTTTTAGTTTTGTATTTCACTTGTCACTACTCAAGAGAAAGGAGGTTTATAATAAGTCGATTATGTAGCAATTCGACGCCCAAATTGGGGTGCAAAGATAGTAATTTATTTATAATCATCACTATTATTCAATCAGTTATTGATATTTTTTATTAATTTTCGTTGGGGTTTAATGGGAAATTAGAAATCATCTCAAATTTACTTCCTTGTTTCGTCATACAATCTTTCCAAAAGTGATCGGATGATGTGGAAAGGATTTCTTTTTCAGAAATATTAGTTACTGCAATCCATGAATGATCTTTCATTTCATTATTGAGTTGCTCAAAGTCCCAACCAGCGTAACCGATAAAAAACCGCACTTCGTTAATTCGTTTCGGCTCAGCTTTAATTAATTCGAAAAGCATCTCGTAATCTCCACCAAAATATAGCGTGTCCATTATTTTTTCTGCTCCTTCGATTTCTTTTCCAAAGGTATGAATGTAAAATAAATTATCTTTTTCAACGGGCCCTCCAAAGCTTATTTTTGTAATTATTTCGGGCATATTTTCATCTAACTTATGCAAGTCTATTTCAATATAATTTGTTAAAACAAATCCAAACGTTTCTTTTTTATTATGCCTGCAAAGTAATATGGCGGATCGAGAAAAATAGGGATCCTGAGTAAATGGATCAGAAAGTAGCACACAGCCTTGTACTGCTTTTTGTTTGTTGTGGAACGATAAATCTAATTTTTTCATTTAGTTCATGCAATCAATTTTCAAAGATACGACGAACTTTGTTTTGAATTTCTAACTTTGTCCTAATAAATATGAAATACGCTGCTATAGATATTGGAACAAACGCCGCAAGATTACTTGTCGGAGAAGTGATGTCAAAGGATCAATCTTTTTTTATTAAGAAGATATCCTACACTAGAATCCCCTTACGACTTGGTGAAGATGTTTTTGAGTCGGGTAAGGTTTCAAAAAACAAGATCGATGACTTTCTTAAAACAATGAAAGCTTTTAAATTGATTTCAGAAATTTTTGATGTTCAAGAAGTTAGAGCGGTTTCAACTTCTGCGATGCGTGAAGCAACAAATGCCAATAAAATTATAGATAGTATTAAAGAAGAGACGGGAATCAAGATCGAAATTATTTCGGGTGATGAAGAAGCCTCATTGATTTTTAGTAATTTCTTTGCGATGGAACTCGATTTATCTGTCCCCTTCGTTGTTATCGATGTGGGAGGAGGTAGTACTGAATTAAGTGTTTTTGAAAATGGAGAAAAAATAGCCTCAAAGTCTTTTAATGTTGGTACATTACGTATTTTAAAGGGGAAGTCAGATGAAAGTGTGTGGGAGAATATCCATGATTGGATTTTGAAATATGTCGATTTAAGCAGCGATCATCAGATATTTGGAACTGGTGGAAATATAAATAAAGCACATAAAATGTTGGGCTATAGTTTTGAGGAACCAATAGGCTTAGTTGAAATGAAAGAACTTAGGGATAAATTAGCACGTTTAACTATTGATGAACGCATTGATCAATTTCATATGAAGCCAGATAGGGCAGATGTAATTGTTCCAGCTTTAGATATTTTTAGTTATATTCTCAATGAAATTGGGGCCAATTCGCTAATGGTTCCAAAGGTCGGTTTAGCGGATGGAATGATTTACGAAATGTATCATAGAAACAACAGCAACTAATGAGTCAGAAACCTTCAATTCCTAAAGGAACACGTGATTTTTTACCTTTGGATGTCGCTAAACGATCGTATTTGTTTTCGGTCATTCGTTCTGTTTATGAAAAGCATGGATTCTTACCCATTGAAACACCAAGTTTTGAATTATCCTCTACCTTAATGGGTAAATATGGTGAGGAAGGTGATCGCTTGATTTTTAGACTTTTGAATTCTGGCGATAAAATGAAAAAAGCGGATCTTCAAGCGCTTGAAGCAGGTAATCTTCCAAAATTCGCAAGTTCTCTCTCTGAAAAAGCTTTGCGTTACGATTTAACTGTCCCTTTTGCGAGATTTGTTGCACAGCATCAAAATGATATTACTTTTCCATTCAAACGATACCAAATACAAGCAGTTTGGCGGGCAGACCGGCCTCAGCATGGGCGTTATCAAGAATTTTATCAGTGTGATGGTGATAGTATTGGAAGCGATTCACTTCTTAATGAAGTTGAATTTATTCAGATTATTGATTCCGTACTAACTCAACTTGCTATTCCGTCTTTTACCATAAAAATTAATAATCGAAAGATATTAAGCGGTATAGCTGAAGTTTGTGGTGAAGCACACCACTTAATCCCTATTACGGTTGCGCTTGATAAGATGGATAAAATTGGTTCGGCTGGCGTAATTGCAGAATTAGAATCTAAGGGGCTTAGTCAAGATGCTATTGATAAAATAAGTCCGCTCTTTTCACTGAAAGGATCACCGGAAGAGCAACTACATTTGATGGAAAATTATTTATCGAATTCTGTTGTGGGCTTAAAAGGAATTGAAGAACTGCGTTATGTTTTCGAAACAATAGCTGCCATTGGTGTTCAACAAGCAAAAATTGAATTTGATGTTACGCTGGCTCGGGGATTAAATTATTATACAGGCGCAATTTTCGAAGTGAAAGTAGATAATATCAATATGGGGAGTATTTGTGGTGGCGGACGTTACGATGATTTAACGGCTACTTTTGGTCTCTCTGGTGTTTCTGGTGTCGGGATTTCTTTCGGTGCTGATCGGATCTATGATGTTCTCGAAGAACTAAACTTATTTCCCAAAAATGTATCGCTTTCCTTGTCCGTTCTGTTCGTTAATTTAGGCCATAAGGAATCCTTGGTTTCTATGCAATTAGCAAAAGAATTGAGGTCGAATGATATTGATTGTGAGGTTTATCCGAGTGCTGCTAAATTGCAAAAACAACTCAAATATGCAAACGATAGGGGTTGCGCTTGGGTAGTGATCATTGGTGAGGAGGAATTAAAAAATCAACAATTAAGTTTGAAAAACATGGAAAGTGGCGAGCAATTTAAGATCGCTATTACTGATTTTATTTCTGAATTTAGTAAATTGTAACCTTCACAAATATTTTCTTTAATAATGAAATCTTTACCTCTTCATTATGAAATTACTACTTTCCTTTTTTCTTTTCACAACTACAGTTTATGCACAGACCTGGACGGCTGAAGAATTAGCAGCTGCCAATACCTTTGAAACAGTTACCGATTTATCAGCTGCAGAAAAAGAAACCTTTCAATACTTAAATTTGGCGCGAATGTATCCTGCTAAGTATGCTAAAATTGAATTAGTTAATGAGGATAAAACGAGTGGTAATTATAAGTCATTGATCAAGACGCTTAATGCTATGGTCCCGGTTTCAGCACTAACATTTGACAAAAAAGCGTTTGAATCAGCTACTTGCTTTGCTAAAGAACAAGGTCTTACTACTGAGATAGGCCACGATCGAAAGAATTGTAAATCGTATTTTTTTGGAGAATGTTGCTCCTATGGAATGTCTACAGGCAAGAATATTATCGTTCAGTTATTGATCGATGAAGGGGTGGAGTCCTTGGGTCATCGCAAAATTTGTTTGTCTTCTGGTTATTCTGCTGTAGGTATAGCTTTTAATAAGCACAAAACATATGGCTTTTGTTGCGTATTAGATTTTATTTAATCTGCTTACAACGCTAGGGTAAATTCATGCTGAAAATAAGCTAAACCCTCAGAATATATAACATCTTTTTCACAAAAAGATTCCTGAAAAAATAAAAAATAGCAAAGAGCAAATAGTTTGTATTATATTTACTCATAATCTATTCGTTATGAGAATTCTGCTTCTTATTTTTTCAATTATCATTTCATTCAATTCATTCACCCAATCAACTATAACAGTTGGTGCTACTACGGTAGAAATTGATACTATATATACTGGTTTAGATATTCCTTGGGAGATTGTCTATGGTCAAGATGGGTATATTTGGACGACTGAAAGAAAAGGAATCGTAAGTCGAATTGATCCTATTGCAAAAACAAAAACGGTAATTTTAAATATTGTTTCTTCGGTCTATCAAAATTCAGAATCAGGTCTTCTAGGAATGGTGATGCATCCCGATTTTACTACTACACCAGAAGTTTTTATGGCTTACACCTACGGGTCTTTTTCCAATCTCAAGGAAAAATTAGTTAAGTATACTTACAATGGGACAAATCTAGTAAACGAAGTGATTCTTTTGGACAATATTATTGGCAATACCACACACAATGGTTCGCGTTTAACGATTCTTTCCGACAATACACTCTTGTTTTCAACAGGGGATGCTCAAAACCAAGAATTCCCTCAAGATATAAACGCCTTGAATGGAAAAATTCTTCGAATCAACTTAGATGGAACAATTCCAAATGATAATCCATTTCCTGGAAACCCTGTTTATTCATATGGTCATAGGAATGTTCAAGGAATAGTGCAGCATCCAAATGGAAAAATTTATTTGTCAGAACATGGAGCGTCTACCGATGATGAGTTTCAAATTGCTGAAATAGGGAGGAATTTTGGGTGGCCAAATGTGGAAGGTTTTTGTAATTTATCAGGAGAACAAGCTTTCTGTTCAGCAAACAATGTTAAAGAGCCGCTTCTTGTATGGACGCCAACAATTGCTCCTTCTGATTTAATATATTACGAAAATGCTATGTTCCCTGAGTTTGATAATAAGATATTGATGACGGTTTTAAAAGATAAAAAGATAATCGCTCTTGAATTAAGCTTGGATGGCACCTCAGTTGTCGGTCAAACTCATTACTTATATAATCAATTCGGTCGATTAAGGGATATTTGTGTTGGCCCTCTTAAAGAAATTTATTTGGCAACTAATGGTGCCTCTTGGTCTAATACAAATCCAAATACACATAGCATTATTGTTTTGAGACCATTAAATGATTTAACTATAAATGACTTTGGAAGTAACTCTTTTGCGATATATCCTAATCCAACAGAAAATCAATTTACGATGGATGTTTCCAATGATTTAATGGGAATGTCATTTAGTTTAATTGATATGGCGGGTAGAGTGCTATTTTCTTCCATCATTACTGAATTATCTACAAAAGTCAATTCTTCTATATTGGAAAATGGAATGTATCAACTAATCATTACTGGTGAAAATGGCGTGAAAATGGCGAAAAAATTCCTTCGGATGGGGCTATGAAGTATGGCAACATGGGGCAATGGTTATTAAACAAGAGCACATTCCAGCAGTGCAAGGAATTCGTGCATTTTCATCTCAAGAACAAGCGCAAAAAGCAGCTGATATTATTAAAACTAAATTAGAACAAGGGATTTTTCCACCAACCATGTCAATGGCTGAACTTCAAAGTATTGGCGTAGATACAAAATAACCTTCTACGCTCTTTTACCCAATTCAATTACCTCTAAGTCATGAAATCGATCGCCAGTTATTGATAAACGGATTAAGGTTCTAACACTATGAAATCCTTTAATTCCGCAAGCACCGGGATTTATCCAGAGCATATTGAAACGTTTATCCATCTGCACCAAGGTAATATGCGAATGTCCACAAACAAAAAGACCTGGTGCGCCATTTTTTGTCAGTTCTTCGAATGCTGGTTTTGAGTAATTGCCTGGTCTTCCAGCAATATGCGTCATCAAAACCTCCACATTTTCTATCGTAAATCGTTCGTTTAATTGCGTTTCTTGTCGAATCAAATGATCATCAATATTGCCATATACTGCCCTTGTTGGTTTGAAAAGCCGAAGTTGATCGAGTACCTCTAATGATCCAATATCGCCAGCATGCCAGATTTCATCTACCGCTGAGAAATAGTCCATTATTCTAGGGTCTAAAAATCCATGAGTGTCTGATAAAATGCCAATTCTTTTCATCTTTAATGTTCTTCCTCGATGAGTTGTTTTTGGTACATGGCAGCATAAAGACCTTTGTTTTTTAGTAGGGTAGCATGGTTGCCTTCTTCAACGATTTGACCTGCATCCAACACAATTATTTTAGTGGCATTTCGAATCGTTGAAATACGATGGCTAACGATGATGGTCGTTCGATTGGCACTTCCTTTTTGAATGTTTTTTAAAATGGTTTCTTCTGTTTCTGTATCAACGGCAGAAAGGCAGTCATCAAGTAGCAATAATGATGGCTTGCGTATGAGTGCACGCGCAATACTAATGCGTTGCTTTTGGCCACCACTCAAATTAACTCCTCTTTCACCTAATTCTGTTTCTATTCCATCGGGAAAATCGTTGATGTTTTGAATGACAAATGCATCTGTTAAGGCCGCAATGATTTCTTCTGTTGATGCATTATCGTTTTTAGAGCCAAATTGAATGTTATTTCGGATGGTATCCGAAAACAAAAAGACATCTTGTGTGACCATACCACTTTGTTCTCTTAGATAATCTAAATTACATTGCTTTATGTCAATTCCATCGATTAATATGTTCCCTTTGTCCACATCGAATTGTCGAAGGATTAAACTTAAGATGCTTGATTTTCCTGAGCCTGTATTTCCTAGTATAGCAAGTGTCTCTCCCTTTTTTACTTGAAAACTAATTTCCTTAATGGCTGTGATGCCAGTATTTGTGTAGGTGAAGGAAACCTTATTAAAAACAATTTCTCCTCCAAAAGACCTTGTTTCATGGTTTTCATTTACAATGCTTGGCTTCTCTTCTAAAAATTCATTTATTCTTTTTTGAGATGCAGCAGCCCGCTGAATAATCGAACTAACCCATCCTATACTAGCAAATGGCCAAGTAAGGTTATTGACAAAAAATATAAAAGCAACGATGCCACCAAGGGAAAGCTCCTTTGAATAGGTCATTGTACCTCCGATATAAATCGCAAGAATGGTGCTTATTCCAATTAAAAATAAAATAGTGGGCATGAATAAAGAATTGATAAGCACCAGCTTCATGCTCTTGTCTTTATAGGCATTGGCAGACTGATTCATCTTATCTGTTGTTTCCTTTGTTCTATTGTATGCTTTTATCACACTAATTCCTGCAAATGTTTCTTGCGCAATAGTGGAAATTGTTGATTGCTCGGTTTGTACCTTGCCGCTTAATAGATTCATTTTGCTTGAAACTTTATAAATAATCACTGACATAATTGGCAAAGGAATAAGCACATACAAGGTCAATATGGGACTGATCTGAACCATTTGGGTGATGATCATCGTTACCAATACAATTAAATTTATGGTGTACATAATCCCAGGCCCTAAGTACATCCTGACTAAACCAACATCTTCAGAAATCCGGTTCATGAGGTCACCGGTTCTATTTTTTTTAAAGAAAGCGCTGTCCAATTTTTGATAGTGGTTAAAGATCTCGTTTTTTAGATCAAATTCTATGTGTCTTGACATGACAATAATGGTCTGACGCATGAGAAACAGGAAAAAACCTTTGGCAAAGGACAATAATAAATATATCCCACCAATTTTTAAGGATAAATATAAGGCATCATTCAAGGAAGTTACGGATACCGAGCCCATCAAGCTATCAACGGTATCTTTAACGTAAATAGGCATTTTCACACCAAAATAATTGCTTATGATGGTAAAAAATATTCCAAATAGAAAGCGCCATTTATATTTGATGAAATATTTATTCAGGTGGCGAAGTGACTTCATGGATAATTTTCTAAATTTGCGCCTGCAAGTGTTGGTGCAAAAATAAACAATCGCTATCAATGCGAATGAAACATAATATTAAAATGTCGGATCTCTATATAAGTATGTTTCCATGAACTTAACAGAAAACCCAGTTATTTCTCAAATGTCGCTCATGGGTCATGAGGAAATTTTATTTTGTAATGATCAAGCTACAGGACTTAAAGCTATTATTGCCGTTCATAATACCGTATTAGGGCCAGCTTTGGGTGGGACACGAATGTGGATGTATGCCAATGAAATGGAAGCCCTAAAAGATGTTCTTCGCTTATCGAAAGGAATGACCTACAAAAATTCTATTTCTGGCTTAAACTTAGGCGGTGGAAAAGCAGTAATCATTGGGGATGCGCGCTCTATGAAATCAGAAGCCTTGTTCCGACGATTTGGAAAATTTGTTGATAGCCTTGCTGGCAATTACATTACGGCTGAGGATGTTGGTATTTCACCCTCTGATATGCAATGGGTGAATCTGGAAACGAAACATGTGGCTGGATTGCCTGGTAAAAGTGGTGATCCTTCACCAGTAACTGCTTATGGCGTGTACATGGGAATAAAAGCGTGTGCAAAAGAGCAATTCGGATCAGATTCATTAAGCGGAAAAACAATTGCCGTTCAAGGTGTTGGTCATGTGGGTGAATACCTAGTAAAGCATCTGACCGAGGAAAATGCAAATGTTGTAATAACAGATATTCACGAAGAGACACTTTTACGTGTTTCCAAGCAATATGGTGTTAAAGTAGTAGCACCGATTGACATCTATGATGTTCCTATGGATATTTATGCGCCGTGTGCATTAGGTGCAACCATAAATGATGATACCCTAAGTCGTTTAAGTTGTTCCATAATTGCTGGTGCTGCCAATAATCAATTGCAGGATGAGCAAAAACATGGTCTAGAACTTATGAATAAAGGAATTATTTATGCGCCAGATTACACCATTAATGCAGGTGGGGTTATTAATTGTTTCTCAGAAGTTGAAGGATTATCATCTGAATGGGCTCATGGTAAAGCAGGAGAAATTTATACAACCATTCTAAATATCATTAAACGTTCTAAAGAAGTTAACATTCCAACTTATCAAATTGCGAATAAAATTGCTGAAGAACGAATTGCCGCCGTTGGAATAGTTAAATTACCAAAATAAATGCTAAACAGAAGACATCTTCGAATTAAAGTATTGCAGTTGCTTTATGCTTATTTTCAATCAGAAGAAAATAATATCCCAAAGGCAGAAAAAGAATTGTTGCATACTATTGAAAGAATGTATGATATGTACTTGTACCTATTATTAAGTCTATCTGAAATGAAGCGTGCTGCTGAAAATAAACTAGCCGACAAGAAGAACAAAATACGGCCCTCTGAAGAAGATTTACATCCCAATTTAAAATTTGTTTCGAATGAAATTATTGCTGCATTAGAGAACTCAAGTTCCTTAAAAGTGTTAAGTGAAAAACGTAAGCTAAATTGGATGGGGGTCGAAAATCAAGAGCTTTTCCGTAAAATTTTTCAACATACCTTAGAAAATGAAACCTATTTTCAATACATGAATAATGGCTTGTCTGGTTTTGAAGAAGATCGAGCTTTTGCAATAGCCATTTTTAAAGAAGATCTTGCTAATTCTGATCTTTTGTATCATTATTTTGAGGAGAAAAGCATCAATTGGATCGATGACCTTGATTTATGCTGTTCGATGGTGATAAAATCTATAAAGGGCATTCAAGAGAAGGAAGAATTTATTCCTTTGCCTTTGTTTAAGGAAAATGATGATGAAAAAGAATTCCTTGTTCAATTATTTTTAAAAACGCTTCAAAATAACAAGGAGAGTGAAGAATTAATTGGCGAATTAGCTGATAATTGGGAATTAGATCGAATTGCTAAAATGGATATGTTGCTTTTAAAAATGGGATTAACTGAACTTCAAATTTTCCCAAGTATACCTACAAAGGTTACCTTAAACGAATATATTGAGATTTCTAAATTTTATAGTACGCCAAAAAGTAATTTATTTATCAACGGAATTTTGGATAAAGCCATAGGAAAGTTAACTTTGGAGAAAAAAATAGTGAAATCGGGTAGAGGTTTGATAAATTAAATTAAATGAACATGAAAAATACAATCTTATTTATAGCCCTTAGTTTTTTAATCTTCTCATGTGAAGATAATAGTAAGGTCGTTGTCGGTCAGAAAACTTCGATGGAGGTTAATTTAGTGTTTGATGCCGGAACCGTTGTAAAAGGTGAGGTGATTAATGCCAAATTCAAGGTTAAAAATACTGGGAAGTATCCCTTGGTTTTTGGTGAAGTAAGACCATCTTGCTCGTGTACAGTGCCTCACAAGCCAGAAAAACCAATACAGCCAGGTGAAACAGGTGAAATTGTAGCGCAAGTAATGACCGATAAGTTAAATACAAAGAATGTAAGTAAATCAGTAACTATAATGACAAATACAGAACCTAATACAACGGTTTTAAGAATTAAAGGAGTAATTAAATAATTTAAATAAATAGTATATGGAATTTTTAGCAGCAGCACCAGCAGGTAATAGCGGAGCATCAAGTATAATTATGATCGTTGTTATGATTGTAATTTTTTATTTTTTCATGATTCGCCCGAATATGAAAAAACAAAAGGAAGCAAAAAAGTTTAGAGAAAATCTAATGCCTGGTCAGAAGGTCGTTACCATTGGTGGTATTCACGGAAAAATCCTAGAGATTAGTGAAACAACTGTTTTGATTCAGTCGGAAGGTAGTAAATTACGTTTGGAGATGTCGGCAATTGCATCTTCAGTTGAAGAACAATTGACAACAAAGTCTTAATAGACAATATTATTAGGATTTACCATTAGAAAACTAAGGTTATAATATTTGGCATATTTTATTAATTAACAATTAAAAATTTTAAAATGAAGAAGTTAACTTATCTACTTGTATTAATTACGTTTTTAGGCTTATCTTCATGTGGCGGTTCAGAGGTATGCAACTGTATTGATTTAGCTCTAGAATATTCTAAAGAATCTAAAACTGCAAACGGCGATTTGGGTAAACTAAAGGAATTAGATGATCGCTTTAAAGAGGATAGAACAAAATGCATGAATTTGGGAAAAGGTAAAACAGATGCTGAACTGAAGGAAATGGATAAAGAAGCAGAAAAATGCCCTTCTTACAAAGAATTAATGCGGCTTCGATAATAGTTCACTTATTTGCACTAAAATTTAGTTAATTGGCCTTGAGTCAACTAAATAAATAAACGAACCTATAGCTGCGGCTCCCAATTCTAATTCCCGCTTGTTTACATTCTCAAATACATCACTCGGTGCATGATGAAAATCAAAGTAGCGTTGTGAATCTGGAATAAAGCCATATAATGGAATCCCAGGAAAGTAGTCTTTTAAAGGACCAATATCAACGCCTCCGCCGCCTTTTCCCCATTGGTTTAGATCGTAGGTGCTAAATAAGGACTCGAAACTTTTTAAATGATTAACTTGTTCGATGCTTCCATCTACTCCAAATCCTCTTGGAGTAAATCCGCCGCGATCACTCTCCAATGCAGCATATTGAATTTCGCCCTTCTCCTTGGACCATTGAGCATAGGTCTTTCCTCCCATATTACCGTTTTCTTCATTCATAAAAAACACAAGACGTAAAGTATGCTTCGGTTTGTAATTCAAGCTTTTCAAAATTCGTAATGCTTCCAAGCAATGAATCACTCCTGCGCCATCATCGTGTGCACCTTCACCGGTATCCCAAGAGTCTAGGTGTCCTCCGAAAGTAATTATTTCATTCGATTTTTCACCTGTCATTTCGGCAATGACATTGTAGGAGTCTGCATTCGGAAAAACCCTACAGTCTAACTCGATGTATAGTTCGACAGGGCCCTGTTCTATGGCGCGAGATAATTCTTGAGCATCGCTTGTTGAAATAGCGGCTGCTGGAATTTTTGCTGTTTTACTATCGTATTTCATTGATCCTGTATGAGGAAAATGGTCCTCTGGAATGGCTAAGGAACGAATTATTACGGCAATTGCTCCTAATTTTGATGCCTCAATGGCTCCCTCACCTCGAATTGGGTAGCATCCGCCATATGCTTTGAATGTTTGGATTTCTGAAGCATCCATCACTTGATTAATGAAGACTATTTTTCCTTCTACAGCATTTCTACTCGCTGTTTTTAAAGCTTCAAAGGACTTAAATTCGATCACTTCTTTATGTATTAAACCGTTAGTGGCAATAGAGCCACCCAAGGCAAGAATATGAAGTTTTTGGGGAATTCCACTTTTACTTTGATACCATGCACTTTCTGTATTTCCTCTTTCCCAATGTGGTACTTTTATCGGTTGCAAGTATACCTTGTCGAAGCCATAACTTAACATTTTAGCTTCACTCCATTTTATAGCCATGGCAGCTTCTGCTGATCCTGATAATCGATGCCCAATATTTTTGCAAAGCTCTCTTAAATCTTCATAGGCTTTTCCGCGTAAAAGTGCCTCATCGTATACGCTGCGTATAAAACTAGAATCTTGGATTACATTATTGACTGTTTGCGCAAAACTAAACTGTGAGATTAATAAAATAGAGAGGAGTAGTTTCATTGTTTTTTTTTTACGAATATACGATTTACTCTTTTATTAATTAATTTTGTAAGCCAACGACTTAAATTCGCTTATATCAAGGGGTAGGTAACTTGAAATTTTATTTCCTGGATTGCTGATTAGGGAACTAATGCGCTTAAAAAAACACTAAATTTGCTATTAAATTCTATTTCCTTGAAACACCTGCTGTTTACTTTTTTCTTATTTTTTATTTTCTTTGCTAAGAGTGGAACGATTGATACAGTCACGATTCAAAGTAATACCTTAAAAAAGGAAACAAAAATTTTAGTGATCTCTCCAACAAATAGTGCAAATAAAAAAGAAAGTTATCCGGTAGTTTACCTCTTGCATGGTTATGGTGGCGACTACAAACAATGGAATAATGTTGCCCCTCAATTACAATATCAAGCTGATTTACATAAAATAATTTTTGTCTGCCCGGATGGAGGTAAGGGGAGTTGGTATTTTGATAGTCCAATTGATAGCACCATTCGCTATGAATCATACATCACCAAAGAATTAGTTCCTTACATAGATTTGCATTTTTCAACACAAGCAAAAGCAAGTTCTCGAGCGATAACTGGCCTTAGCATGGGCGGCCATGGAGCAATGTATTTGGCTATCCGTCATGGCGATTTATTCGGAGCAGCGGGCAGTAGCTCTGGCGGTGTTGATTTTACTCCTTTTCCCAAAAAATGGGATATCAGTAAAGCATTAGGCGATTACCTATTAAACAAAGAAAGATGGCAACAAAATACTGTTTTGTATCAAGTAAATACATTGAAAAATGATCAGTTAGCGATTATTATTGATTGTGGAGTTGATGACTTTTTTATAGATGTAAATAGATCATTGCATCAGAGATTATTAGAATTGAAAATTAACCATGAATACACTGAGCGTCCTGGGGGACATACTTCCACTTATTGGAAAGAGAATATTGATTTTCAAATACTATTTTTTAAAAAATTCTTCTCTAAATCTTGAAATTAGTTAGAATCCAATAAAAATTCTTACATCATTTAATTTACCAAAACAGAATTGTTTTATGGTTTAATAATTATATTCCCGGTTTCCTTGAATGTATTTAGAATGATAATTAGTAAAGTTCGATGATGAAAGAAGTACTGCTTTTTAATGTTTTATTTTTGTAAATTTGTATATTACTTGTAATTCTATGAAAAACTACATTTTTCAGTTTTATTTCACTTTTGCATTGATTTCGTTTTCGCCTTTAACTTGGTCTCAGCTTAACGTATCTGTGAGTGCATCGGCCGCTGGGATTTGTACAGGTCAAACTACTACTTTAACAGCCACTCCATCAACCGGTACGCATCTTTTAAAAACTAATCATACCAATAGAATCATTCATAAAATTTAAAATAAATGTCATTAAAATGTGGAATTGTGGGTTTGCCGAATGTCGGAAAATCAACATTGTTTAACTGTTTGTCTAATGCAAAAGCGCAGGCGGCAAATTTTCCTTTTTGTACCATCGAACCTAATATTGGCACCATAACGATACCTGATCCTCGTCTGGAAAAGTTGGAAAGTATTGTCGTTCCTCAGCGTGTAGTGCCAACCACCATGGAAATTGTAGATATAGCAGGCTTGGTTAAAGGTGCATCAAAAGGGGAGGGACTAGGCAATCAATTTTTGGCAAATATTCGCGAAACGGATGCCATTATCCATGTGCTTAGGTGCTTTGATGATGGAAATATTATTCACGTTGATGGGAGTGTAAATCCAGTTAGGGACAAGGAAATAATCGACATTGAGCTGCAACTAAAAGACCTTGAATCGATCGATAAAAAACTGAGTTCTTTATCCCGAGTTTTAAAATCTGGTGATAAAGATTCGTTAAAAGAAAATGAACTCTCTTTAAAAATTAAAGAGGGATTAGAAAAAGGAATTTCTGTCAGAGGATTAGATTTTTCTCACGATGATTTTGAAATAATTAAGAAATTTCAGTTGATTACTGCTAAGCCTGTACTATATCTGTGTAATGTTGATGAAGCTTCTGTAAAAACGGGAAATGAGTATGTTGAGCAAGTAAAAGCTGCTATTGCCAATGAGAAGGCAGAAGTGCTGGTTATCGGTGCAAAGATTGAGGCGGATATTACCGAGCTTGATACCTACGATGAACGTCAACTATTTTTAGATGAATTAGGATTGGAAGAACCTGGTGTAAATCGATTGATTCGTTCTGCTTATTCCTTACTTAATTTACAAACTTATTTTACCGCTGGAGTAAAAGAGGTAAGAGCTTGGACAATCTACAAGGGAATGACAGCCCCTCAAGCAGCAAGTGTTATTCATACTGATTTTGAGAAAGGGTTTATTCGGGCGGAGGTTATGAAATATCACGATTTTACTACCTTAGGTTCCGAAAATGCCGTCAAAGAAGCAGGTAAATTTAAGGTAGAAGGTAAGGAGTATGTCGTTGAAGATGGCGACATTATGCATTTTAGATTCAATGTTTAAATTATTATTCGCTAACTATGATCTCAGCAAATCAAGCTCATTTAAGGTCCTGGATTCCTGTTCCTGAACATTCAGATTTTCCGATTCAAAATATACCTTTCGGGATTGTTAAAATGGAAGGGAAATCGCCTCGGGTAGCAACTCGTATCGGTGATTCAGTTGTCGATTTGTATGAATTATACAAGCTCGGATGTTTCGAATCTTTGCCTTTTGAGTCTAACGATTTTGAGGCTTCATCCCTTAATTCATTAATGAAAAAAGGAAAATTAGCGGTAAGGGAATTAAGAAATGCCATCTCTACTTTATTGTTGATCGATAATCCCTTCTTGCGCGATAAAAGTGAACTTCATGATTCATTTTTGTATACACTTGATTCAGTTGAAATGCTTTTACCTATTAATATTGGAGATTATACCGATTTTTATTCCAGTAAAGAGCATGCAACAAATGTTGGGGTAATGTTTAGAGATCCTGCTAATGCGCTGCTTCCAAACTGGTTGTGGATTCCTGTTGGTTATCATGGTCGAGCATCTTCTGTAGTGGTTTCAGGGACTGATTTTCATCGTCCTAAAGGTCAAATAAAACCAAACGACGACGAGGACCCAATCTTTTCGGCTTCTCGACAAATTGATTTTGAATTAGAAATGGGTTTCATTACCTTCGATGGTAAACCCCTTGGGGATTCAATCTCTGTTGCTGAAGCGGATGATTATATTTTTGGTCTTTGTCTTTTTAATGATTGGTCGGCAAGGGATATTCAGAAATGGGAATATGTTCCTCTAGGACCATTTCTAGCCAAAAACTTTGTTTCAACGATGTCTGCTTGGATTGTTACCTTGGATGCCTTGCAGCCATTTCGTGTAGAAAGTCCTATTCAATCGCCTAAAGTGCTCGAATATCTTGCGGGTTCTGGAAAAGATTCATATGATATTCAGTTACAAGTTGCTATCGAAACGGAGTCAAATGTAGAAACTGAAATTTGTCAATCCAATTTTAAATATATGTATTGGACAATGGCGCAGCAATTAGCTCATCATACGGTTAATGGTTGTAATGTTCGAGGTGGCGACTTGATGGGTTCAGGAACTATTTCTGGTCCAACGGAAGGCTCATATGGCTCTATGCTAGAATTAGCATGGAAAGGGACTAAACCCCTAACATTAAACGATGGTACGCAGCGGCGATTTATTTTAGATGGTGATACCGTTGTCATGCGAGGATATTGCCAAAATGCTACTGTAAGAATTGGTTTCGGAGAGGTAAAAGGAAAATTATTACCAGCGAAGTAAATGAATGTACTACCTGAAAAGTATGATGTCGAAAGAGAGCGAAAAGAGATACTAGCTGCGTTTCGGGGTTTACTGCGTTCTTTTAAAGATCGAACAAAAGAAGAAACTCGTTTGGTTCGTAAAGCGTTTGATTTGGCTTTAGAAGCGCATAAAGATATGCGAAGGAAATCCGGGGAGCCATATATCTATCATCCTATTTCAGTAGCTAGGATTTGTGCCGAAGAAATGGGACTCGATATTTCGGCTATTGTTTGTGCTTTATTGCATGACACCGTTGAAGATACGCACATTACCTTAGAAGATATCGAGGATATGTTTGGTGAGCGGGCTCGAAAAATAATCAATGGTTTAACAAAAATACCAGAAGTATTCGACGAAAATGCGTCGATCCAAGCGGAGAATTTCAGGAAAATGATTCTCACAATCAGTGATGATTTTAGGGTTGTTTTAATCAAATTAGCCGATCGTTTGCATAATATGAGGACGCTGGATAGCATGCCGGCAGATAAGCAATTACGAATAGCGTCGGAAACAAAATTTTTGTACGCTCCTTTGGCTCATCGTTTTGGTCTGTATTCCATAAAAACGGAATTAGAAGATTTATCTTTAAAATATTGTGAGCCAGAAGTTTATTTATTGATTCAAAATCAATTAAAAAGTACCCAAGATGTTAGAGCACGGTTTATTCGTCGTTTTATGTCTCCTATTAAAGATACTTTACTGCACGAGGGTTATGTCTTTGAAATCATTACACGCACAAAATCGATTTCTTCCATTTGGCGAAAAATGCAAACTAAAGAAATACCATTTGAAGAAGTTTTTGATGTTTTTGCCATTCGTATCATTATCGAAACCCCTCCCGAATTAGAAAAACCAGATTGCTGGCGGATTTATAGCATTGTAACGGATTATTATCAGCCAAGTCCTGATCGTTTAAGAGACTGGATTTCTACACCGCGCGCTAATGGATATGAATCGTTACACACGACTGTTATGTCGCCACAGGGACGTTGGGTTGAGGTTCAAATACGTTCAAAAAGAATGGACGAAATAGCGGAAAAAGGTCTTGCAGCGCATTATAAATATAAGGAATTAAAAAATGATGATAGTAAATTTGATCGTTGGATATCTGAAGTTCGTTCGCTTTTAGAAAACCCGAATACCAATGCTCTTGATTTTGTCAATGAATTTAAATTGAATTTATTCAATGATGAGATTTATATTTTTACACCAAAAGGTGAGCTTCGAGTGCTTCCGATTGGGGCCACAATCTTAGATTTCGCCTATGATATACATACAGATATTGGTGATAAATGCATCGGCGCCAAAGTTAATAATCGTTTAGTTCCCCTAAGTTATCAACTAAATAATGGAGATCAATTGGAGATTATAACATCTTCTAAGCAAAAACCAAATGAAGATTGGTTGAAGTTTGTGGTATCGGCACGCGCAAAACAAAAAATTAAAGCATCGCTAAATGAAGAGCGAAAATTAATAGCGTCAGATGGAAAAGAATTGTTAGATCGAAAATTTAAACAGTTTAACTTAAGATTTAATGCTGAAAACATTACCTATTTAGAAAAATATTATGCTACCGGATCTGCTACAGAATTATATTTTCGAATCGCTAAAGGAAAGATTGAATTATCAAAAATAAGGGATATTCAAGCTGTAAATGGAATTTTTCAATATCCTAAAAAGGAAAATGTTGTCAAAAGGAAGGCTGTTGATGAAGCGTCTATTAATTCTCATGGAATAGATGCAAAACGGGATATTATTTTAATTGGAGATGATTTCAAGGGATTTGAATATCAAATGTCTAAATGTTGTAATCCTATTCCTGGCGATAAAGTTTTTGGTTTTATTACTATTTCTCAAGGAATAAAAATTCACCGAAATAATTGCCCTAACTCGATTCATTTAATGTCGAAATATGCCTACAGGTGTTTAAAAGCTAAATGGAAGGCGCAAAGAGAAGTGGAGCGATTGGCGGCTATTAAAATAGTTGGGATCGATAGGATTGGGCTGGTTAATAAACTTACTGAAATTATATCCAAAGAGAACAAGGTAAATATGAAAAGTATTTCCTTTGATACTGTTGATGGCGTTTTCGAGGGGCACATTAGTGTTTTAGTATTAGATACCAAGCACTTAGAATTACTTATTGGAAAATTTGAGGAAGTAGAGGGTGTTCAAAAGGTCATTCGATGGGATGCTAAGGATATCGATATAGACCTTTAAATTTTTCTACCTATATTTTTAGGTCGTTTTGGTCTCTTTGATACTAACCAATTGAATCCTACAATAAATTTTTCTTCTTCCTTAATTTGATTCATAGGATAAAATACACCGTCGGGCTTATCAAAATAGGTGATGCTCTTTACTTCTCCACTATCTAAAAAAACACGTAAATCAGAGGCGTATAATCGATTAAGACCTAAGCGTTTCTTTGTTATGCTTGAGTCTGTTTTTAGTTCCTCAATGGGATATAAAATTGTCCATGCATTACCATTCATGTCTGCTCGCTGCAATTCGTTGTTATCAAACCAAGCTGTCATTTTACGTCCTGATAATTGGTTGTAATATAAACCACTGTCTAATTCCATAATTGCTGAAGCTTTTCCACTAACGATAGCTTTTTTTACTAAACTATCCATCATAAATACCACTATTGTATCTCCTTTTAATTGGGCATTTTTAGCCCATACAATAGGCGATTTCGATAGGGTGAGCTGTCCGGTTTTGTTATCGTAATATGCCGAATCAGAAATAGATTGCATGCCATTGCTATAAATCTTAACATTTTTGTTCCCAATCATCGCTTTGGTGTTACCAATCGAATCCTCCAATATGGTGAGCGTATCAGAAAGTAAGTAAATACTGTCATTTTCAGTTTTTTGTATGGCTAAGGCATTTCCAGTAATATAAGATTTTCCAATCGATTGATTACTGTAGAAAACATCACTTAAGAGGCGTTGATTATTTTGATTGTCATCTATTTGTACCTTACCTCTT
>ENA-UOYL01000209-UOYL01000209.1-marine-metagenome-genome-assembly--contig:-NODE-209-length-21914-cov-3.143793_pt1 | contig 21914 bp, 19 predicted proteins | sample MGYA00238173_ERZ767189 | MGnify/ENA primary metagenome ERZ767189 (study PRJEB28943, sample SAMN06267163) | marine metagenome | isolation source: Columbia River Estuary | place: USA:Columbia River Estuary... | reverse complement strand
AAAAGGCCTTTGCTTGTGGCCATGTTACACCTACAACTGGATAATTATCATAAGCATTACTATAAAAATAGCTTTTGGCCATATGTTCACCATTTGAAAATGTATTGTCTCTTATCCAGCATAAGGTATCTGGATAAATATTGATTTTTTCTTTAATAATAAAACGTCTTCTATCAGTATGCCCTCTGATTGCATTATGTTGTCCTTTACTATTTGTATAGCCCAAATCTAAGTCTTGGCCTGGATTTTTGAGAATAGTAGTTGTATAAGATGAACTAGAATCTTCTCCCTCATCATCATCTTCTCCCTCTTCTCCCTCTTCTTCATCATCTTCATCATCTTTTACCTCAGGCTTATTATAATTTTTAGTCACATCAAGCCAAATATTTCCATTTTCATCTAGCACAGACCTATGACCATTATTTTTATTATCCTTACCTAAAGGTTCCCTACTAATATTTCTATAGTTATTTTCTACAGTACCTGATGTACTTATTTTTCCTCTTCTAGCTGCCTCTTTTAAATCAATCCAATAATATTCATAGTACAGCAAACGGGTATCTATTTCTTTTCTATTATAATATGATTCCGAACTACTATAATACATATCTGATAATAAGAAAGCAGTAGTAGGATCTTCATACTCAATTGGTGTTGACCAGTTTAACGTGAAATATTTACGGTTTTCTACTCGCCCTCCATTTGGATTTTTTTTATCTTTTTTTGAACTGTAAAGTCTGTATATAGCTTCAACTTCATCATCTGTCAAAGTTGTTTTTATCTCCTCATCCTTTTTTAATGTAGATTTGGATTTATATCCATTCACTAATTCTTTTTCTTTTACATTTTTATCTTTACTTCCCATCATGGTTAAATACGTTTGATCAACATTCGCATTGTTTGATGAATCCATAAATAGCTCAAACGGTGTATTACCACCTTGAACATCAGACCCCATATCCATCATTGTTCGATATGGTTCCTTAAAGAAATTATCAGGTATATTTACCCATTTTTCAATATCATTTGTGTCCTGGTGGCGTCTGTATAGTTTTTCTCTTGCTATAGAGTCACGAACCCAATACACGAATTGACGGTATTCATTATTTGAAATTTCTGTTTGATCCATATAAAAGGCAGGCACAGAAAATGTTTTATTTTGAGTAGTATGCATTCCCATGATATCTTCATCATTATCTCCTGTTTGGAAAGCACCAGAGGGTATGTATACCATTCCAAGTGGCATTTTACTATCTCCAAAAGCTTCTTCAGGATAGTAAGGATCTCGATTTTTAACACCACGGAGTTCGCCCTCAACAGCTGGATCGCAAGCAATTAAAAGTCGAAAAAGGAAGAATAAACAAATTATTTTTTTCATTTTTTTATTTTTTTTCTCTAGCAATAGCCTTATTTGAGATTTATCAATTTTTATGTTAACGTTAAACTATATAAATGGTTACAATCAATTTTAAATAATATTTAATTTATAGCCACCTAGGATTTCGAGAATATGTCATTTTTGGCTCGGGTAAATTAAAGCAATATTTAAATAAAATTTCATGAGATCCTCGAGAAACAGAAGATAACTTATTAATTGTTATATCATAAGAATATCCAACTGTGAATCTTTCAATTGGAGAATAACCAAATAAAACAGCAATTGCATCAGAATTTCTATATGATAATCCACCATATAAAACCTGATCATTAAGTGTATAAAAATACCGAGCGTTTAAATCAAAGGATAATTTAACTAAGTCAGTTCTCATTAAAACTTGAGCATCTATCTTACCATTTAATACATCATCAAATGTTTTTCCTCCCATTAAATAATAATGACGGGCAGTTTGGTAGTTCTGATCTAAACCAGCAACTGATTTTTCTAAAAGTGACTCCGATAAATGTGTTGAAGAAAGTCCCGCATAAAAATCTTTTCCTTGAAAATAGGCTCCAAAATTTGCATCTAAATTCGTAGCAGCGAAACCTGTTGGTAATGAAGGGTCAGTAGTGCTTGTTGGAGGCACCCAATTTGGCTCAATACCATAATTTATAATTCCTATACCAAGTCCTAAGCCCAAAACACCTACGTTTCCAATTTGAATGGGGTATGAATAATTAAGTAATAAATTATTTTGGCGAGAAAAACCAATAGCATCATGATAAAATGCAAGACCAAGTCCACCTTTAAATAATCGAGAAAAATTTCCTTCAATATTTAAGACAGCTGAATTAGGAGCACCATTAACTTTATCCCATTGATTCCTATAAATAGAAGTTGCACAAATACTATTATCCATATCAATTCCAGTTTTACCGGGATTAATACTCATTTTGTCATACATAAAATTCGTTATTAACTTATCTTGTTGCGCAATTAAGCCAGTTAAGGAAAGCGAAAAAAACAATATTAAAACTACATTTTTTATTTGCATAAGTTAGAAATTGAAAATTAAAATAAAAAATAACAACTTTTTTTTTAAAATCAGATTGCTAAAATAAGCATATTATTTTAAAAAAATAAAAATTGATAAAAAAATATTAAGTCTATGTTAATTTTTGGTATGTCTTCCACCATAAATTTGGCAATTCATTTTTCATTGCTTTTTGGTAATCTTCTTTGTTGCAAGGTATAATAAAATGACGTTCATTTTTCATTCCTTTAGTTGACGGATACGGAACCTCCATCCACCAACGCTCTGATTTGTTGCTTTTATAAAAAATTAGTTCATGGTTAGTATCTTGCATAAAAACAGTAAATTTTTTATAATCTTCTTTTGTCCCCTTTGGAAAATCACCAAAACGAGATGCAATTCCATCAATAAAATACCAAATAATCTGCGCTAAAAGACTATCTCCTATTGGCGTATAATTTTTATTATTAAAAATTCCTAAAGAAGATACTTTATCAGATATTCCTGCATACTTAGATATCTGACAAATTTGTTCTGCATAAAAGCCATTTGGTATACCATTATTATCCATAGTTTCGGATGCCTTAATCGCCTCAAAATTTATGCTAATTATATCTGAATTTCTCAAATGCGGCTCTGCTTTTTTAAAATCATCATTAAATTCTCCTAAACGACAGACATCAAAATAAAGTTTTTCAAATAGTTCTAATTCTTTTGGATTTGAATAAGGGACTTGCAAACCTATATTTGCGTGATTAAATAAATAGCAAGGTCTCTTTAATAGCAAGTGGCTTAAGTACCCATTTGCATTTTCTGGAACATCCGGAGACCCTAAATTTAGGGTATGATTTACAGAACAAATATTTATCGTCTGTTCTAATTTTCCATATGCATCATAAAGTGGCAACAAAAGATCTTGACTCCCTCCTATTATTATAGGAATAACCTTTATTTTTACTAATTCTGAAACCACTTGAGAAAGCGCAAAATAAGTATCTTTTAAATCTTGTCCAGGAAGAATATCACCTAAATCATATAAATCACTGTTCCAATTAGCACCGATTTGCAAGTCATAAAATAAACTCCGAAAATTTGATTGATTACTAGGAGGCGTTTGCTTGTTATCGAGACCGCGGTATTCTGGCACATAGATTAAAGCGCAGGAATTTTTTTGTATTTCTGGGAAGGACTTATTATTTGCAACTATTTTTGCACCAATTTGATCATCGTGCCATTTTCCTGTAATATCAATAGGGCTAAAATAGATTGATATATCTTTCATATTATTATCTTACTTAAATTCTATTTACAATTAGTAAGTCAAAGCTAAGAATTAAGGATTTAACTATGTGCTTGTTTAATAAAAGTATTAAAGAGTACCACGTGAATAACTCTATTTTTCAAGAATTTCCTTAATGTTAGGGCGAAAATATAGAGAAGATTTAAGAACCTTACCATCTTCACGGTAAATTGGCATACCATTTATGTCTAATTTAGACATGTTAGAGCGTTGAATCTCATTGAAAACCTCTACTATTTTGTGCTGTAAGCCATGTTTTAAAATAGTACCACAAAGAATGTATAATTGATCTCCTAAAGCATCTGCAACTTCGACAATATCCCCATTTTTTGCAGCTTCAAGGTATTCAGAATTCTCCTCATTCATTAAATTATATCGCAATTCAATATCTTTTTCAGTTAAATCAATTGTTGGCTCATAATTATTTTTAATCCCAAAAGCGTCATGGAAAATTTCAACAGCAGAAATAGTTTCTTTTAATGTCATCGTACTTTATTTTTTATTGCGAATATACTAATCTTTCTGTAACGAATAAAGACAGTAAATTTTAAATATTTTGATGAAATAGAAATAGTTTTATTAAATTCACAAGCGAATAAAATTAACAATGAAAAAAAAAATACTCATCTATTTAATTTGTTTTTGTGCATTACAAATTAAAGCTCAAATAATACCTCAAAACGGAACGATAGCTTCAAGTCCAGAATTTATTGTTTTAAAAAATGTTAGTGTTTACATACGTCCTGGCTTAAAAATTGAAAAAGCAAGCATCTTAATTTCCAATGGAAAAATCATTGATATAGGAAAAAAGATTACTATTCCTAAAAATGCAATAGAATATGATTTAGAGGGAAAAACAATTGTTCCGGCTTTTATAGAACTTTATACTAATATTGGTATGCCGAAAGGAAGCGAACAAAATTATTCCCCACGACCACAAATAGAATCTAGTAAAACAGGCCCATACTATTGGAATGAAGCAATTCATCCTGAAATTGAAGCTCATAATTTTTTCACTGTTGATTCAAAAGCAAATGAAAATTATTTGAAGTCAGGATTTGGTTTTGCAGTCTCTCATGTTCAAGATGGAATTGTTAGAGGAAGTGGGACCTTGGTTTCTTTGGGTGATGAAAATAGCAGTAAAAATACAATCAGCCTTAAATCAGGAATGTTTTATTCCTTTTCAAAAGGGACTTCTACGCAAAGTTATCCCTCATCTCAAATGGGATCTATTGCATTACTTAGACAATCCTTATATGATTTAAAATTTTATTCAGAAAATGAAAAACACGATCAATCTATCTCATTAGAAAGATGGAAAGCAGACATTGGTTTGCCAAGTTTATTTAAAGTCAATGATAAATGGGAAATTCTTCGAGCAGAGAAAATAGCAAATGAATTCCAACTGAAAATGAATTACATTGGATCAGGAAATGAATATGCTGCCTTGAGTTCACTGAAATCAGTAAAAGGAGCACTAATTATCCCTCTTAATTTTCCTGAGGCATATGACGTAAAAGACCCATATCTAGCTCGCCAGATTCCATTGAGCGATATGAAACATTGGGAGCTTGCAGCGTCTAATCCTTCTTTGCTAAAGAATAATGGGAATACAATATGCTTAACCTATAATGGCTCAAAAACTCCCGAAGATTTTTGGAAAAATTTAAGAAAAGCTATAACTCGTGGATTAAAAGTTGACGATGCATTGGGAGCTTTAACAATGGAGCCAGCAAAAATACTGAAGATGGATAGTGAAATTGGAAGTTTAGAGATTGGAAAGATCGCTAGTTTCTCGGTTTATAGTTCTGATCCCTTTACAAGCGAAGCAAGTATTCTAGAATCTTGGTTATTGGGTGAAAGAAAAGTACAAAAAAGCATTTCAGAAAACTCAATTATTGGGCAATATAACATTAATCTTAATGGTAAAAGTTACCGTATAGAAATTTCAGGGACAAATGAAAAACCTTTAGGAAAAGTAGAAACCTTTAAATCTAAAGATACCATTCAACAGAAAGCACTTCTAATTTTAAATGAAAATGACATTACCATTCAATTTAATTGCGATGATGATTCGTACAAGGGTAGCATAAGTCTTCACGGAAAAGTAGCAGGAAAAGGTGGCGTGTTTGAGGGTGACGGAACTCTTCCCGACGGAAAATGGATAACATGGTCTGCAATTCGCAGTGAAAAACAAGTAAAAAAAGGGGAAGAAAAAGAGCTCAAATTAGATACTGCTATGATTGCTAAACCTTGGTTACCAAATTTAGCCTACGGAATGGATTCAATTCCAAAATCCCAAAAGATTGCAATTAAAAATGTAACAGTCTGGACAAATGAACAAGAAGGCATTCTTAATAATGCTACAATTTTTATCGAAAACGGAAAAATTAAAAGAATAGAGATTGATCCTAAAAAAATCGGTGAACTTCCAAAAGACGTGCTCATAATAGATGGAAAAGGAAAGCATTTAACAAGTGGTATTATTGATGAACATTCACATATTGCAATTTCTCGAGGCGTTAATGAAGGAGGGCAAGCAGTTTCTGCAGAAGTTAGTATTGGAGATGTTGTAAATCCTGATGATATAAATATTTACAGGCAGCTATCTGGTGGTGTCACAGCTGCTCAGTTACTTCATGGATCTGCAAATCCAATTGGAGGTCAATCTGCTTTGATTAAATTAAAATGGGGGTTTTCACCAGATGAAATGTTAATTAAAGACGCTCCAAAATTTATTAAATGTGCGTTGGGAGAAAATGTAAAGCAAGCAAATTGGGGAGATTTTAATACTGTCCGTTTTCCACAATCAAGAATGGGAGTTGAACAAGTTTTTTATGATGGATTTACGCGGGCAAAGGCATACAAAAAGGAATGGGAAGATTATCAAGTTAATCTTGGTAAAAAAGGTGCTTCTACTATTTTTGCGCCAAGAAAAGACTTAGAGTTAGAAGTCTTAAATGAAATTCTCGACAGTAAAAGATTTATCAGTTGTCATTCTTATGTGCAGTCAGAAATAAACATGTTAATGCATGTAGCAGATTCTATGGGATTCAAAATAAATACATTTACCCATATTTTAGAAGGTTATAAAGTCGCTGATAAAATGAAAAAGCACGGTGCAGGAGGATCAACATTTTCAGATTGGTGGGCTTATAAATTTGAAGTAAATGATGCTATTCCCTACAATGCAAAATTAATGCAGGACCAAGGACTTGTTGTTGCAATTAATTCCGACGATGCAGAAATGGGAAGACGTTTGAATCAAGAAGCGGCGAAAAGTGTAAAATATGGCGGAATGAGTGAGGAAGAAGCATGGAAAATGGTGACTTTAAATCCTGCAAAATTATTACACCTTGACGATCGAATGGGAAGTGTAAAAATTGGAAAAGATGCAGATTTAGTTTTGTGGACAGGTAATCCATTAAGTATCGAAAGTAAGGTTGAACTTACAATGATAGATGGTTTAATTCTCTACAATAGAAACAATAATTTAGCCCTTGAAGAAAGAAATACGAAAGAAAGAGCTAGATTAATTAATAAAATGCTTGAATCAAATGAAAAAGGGGAAGAAACAAAACCTTTTATTAAGAAAGGAAGACGTCTCTATCATTGTGATACCCATGGTGAAGAAGGCGAAGAATCAGAAAATCAACATTAGTATTATGAAAAATAGACATATAATTTTACTATTTATAGTGTGTCCATTCCTGCTATTTGGACAAGCAAAGAAAATACTATTTACCAATGGATATCTTCACGTAGGAAATGGACAAGTGCTTGAAACTGCTCTTCTTGGTGTTGTTGATGGTAAAATTTCTTTGGTCAAAAATGTACTAACTAGCACATATAAAAAAGGAGATTGGGATACAATCATCGAGTTAAACGGGCAGCATATTTATCCTGCGTTTGTTGCGCCAAATTCCACTTTAGGCTTAACAGAAATTGATGCCGTTCGTGCAACGCGAGATTACGCTGATGTTGGCGAATACAATCCTCATGTTCGAACACAAATTGCTTTTAATTCAGAATCCCGCGTAATTGAAACTGTTAGAACAAATGGTGTACTAATTTCTCAAGCAACACCAAGAGGCGGAAGTATCTCTGGGACATCTTCAATAATGTCTTTGAGTGCTTGGAATTGGGAAGAAGCAACAATACTAAATAACGATGGAATTCATGTGAATTGGCCTGAATCAAACCAAGGAGGAGGACATTGGACAGAACCCGAACCAAAAATACTCAATGACAATTACGTTTCCGAAAAACAAAAATTAGAGGTTTTCTTTGAAATGGCAAGCGCTTATTCAAAAGGCAAAAAAGACTTTGATAGGGATATAAGATTAGATGCTATGAACGAATGTTTTCTTGGCGAAAAACGGGTGTATTTTCACGCAAATGAGTTACAGCAAATACTAGATATTATTGAATTTTCAAAGAAATATAATTTAAAGAAACCCGTAATTGTTGGAGGATACGATGCTTACTTAGTTGGAAATCGACTTAAGGATTCAGGAATCCCAGTAATGTTAATGCGCGTTCACAGCTTGCCTGAGCACGAAGAAGATGCAGTTGATTTACCCTATAGATTACCGGCTTTATTGCAGGCACAGGGAATACCATTTTGCATTCAAAATTCTGGAGATATGGAAGCCATGAATGCACGTAATTTACCCTTCCAAGCAGGGACAGCAATGGCCTACGGATTATCTGAAGAAGAAGCAATACGAGCAATTTCTTTAAGCACTTGTGAGATTCTTGGAATTGATAAAAATTATGGATCCATAGAAGTTGGAAAATCTGCTACTTTATTTGTTTCTAAAGGATCTGCCTTAGATATGCGCACAAATCAAGTTACAACAATCTTGATGCAAGGGAAATTTGTTCCAGTCGACAACTTTCAAACAGATTTATATTTAAAATACAAAAAGAAATACGAGGATAAAGAATAGGGAATATTGTATAAAGAGTCTAACCATGAATAGTTTGCGACTTTCCATAATCAAGCATTAAATCTGCCTCGAACTTTAAAAAATCATTCCAACGCTGTTCCACGTCTATTCCATCGCCATATTTTTTTGCAAAATGCAGAAATGTAGTGTAATGTCGGGCTTCACTCTCCATTAGAGAACGGTAAAATATTTTTAAATCCTCATCTTCTAATTGTTCTGAAAGAATCTTAAATCGTTCACAGCTTCTCGCTTCTATTATCGCTGCAAGAAGCATTTGATTAACAAAAAGTCCTTTTTTTGAACTATTTGACTTACTTCGTCTAAGGAAAACTGATAAATCATTCACATAGGGATCTTTTCTTTCAAAGCCCAATTTGAAACCACGCTCAATTAGCTTTTCGTGAACCATGTTAAAGTGCTGCATTTCTTCTTGACAGATAGCTGTCATAGCTAAAACTAAATCTGAATATTGAGGATATTGAACAATAATTGAAATGGCAGAACTTGCAGCTTTTTGCTCACAGAAGGCATGATCTACTAGTATTTCCTCTAAATTTTTTGAGACAACACTAACCCATCTGGGATCTGTTGCCATTTTTAAACCTAACATTTAAGAATTTTTTTAAGCTCAAAAATAAAAAGGATTATTATATCAAAATTGAAATAGCAAGAAATAAGCATAACTTTGCTAAAATTAATCGTATGTATCGAATATATCTACCACTTATTTTTATCCTTATTGTTCTAATTTACTTAATCTATGGATTCATCGCAAAGAAGGATTCTACCAAACATTTAGCGATTTTAAAAATCACTGCTTTTTTTTCATTGCTATGGTTCGTTCTATTCTTTGTATTTTTATTTTAGAATATTTGTAAAAAGATTATGGGAGAAACAATAAATACATCAAAATCATATTCTATAGAGAAAGAAACCTTAATCAAGGCATTTCGATTGATGAGTACTGCAAAATTTTTAGCAGAAAAATACGAGGAAAATAAAGAGCTTACTTCAAAATATGTTCACGCTACATCTCGAGGGCATGAAGCAATACAATTAGCACTAGGACTGCAACTTAAACCCCAAGATTGGGTTTCTCCTTATTACAGAGATGATAGTATTCTCTTGGGAATTGGTATTACACCATACGAATTAATGTTGCAGGTTTTCGCAAAAAAGGAAGATCCGTTTTCTGGTGGCCGCACCTACTATTGTCATCCCTCATTGAACCGTGATGACATGCCAAAAATCATTCATCAATCTTCTGCTACTGGAATGCAAGCTATTCCTACTACTGGAATTGCAATGGGAATTCAGTACCAAGAAAATACAGGATTAACAAAACCTGAAATAGGAGAAGCACCAATAGTAGTCTGTTCTTTAGGAGATGCGGCATGCACTGAAGGAGAAGTTTCTGAAGCATTTCAAATGGCAACTTTGAAACAATTTCCGATTGTTTTTCTCGTACAAGACAATGGCTGGGATATATCCGCAACCGCCAAAGAAACTAGAGCGCAAGATATTTCAGAATATGCAAAAGGATTTAAGGGACTTGAAGTTAGAACGATAGATGGAAGTGACTTTATTGAATCTTATTCTACCATTCAAGAAGTATTTGAAATCGTTCGAAATGAAAGGCGGCCATTCATTATTCATGCAAAAGTTCCTTTATTAGGGCATCATACTTCTGGTGTCAGAAAAGAATGGTATCGCGATGATTTGGATGAAGCTGCAAAGAATGATCCCTATCCAAAACTAAAATTAGAACTAGAAAAAAAAGGTTTTAGTTTAGCTGAATTTATAAATCTTGAAGCTGCGACAAGAAAATTAGTAGATTCAGAATACGAAAAAGCGCTTATTTCTGAGGATCCAAGTCCTGAAAGTGTAACAGATTATATTTTTGCTCCAACATTAATTTTGGAAGAAAGTGGCGTTCGAGAACCAAAAGGGAAGAAAAAAACTGTAATGGTTGATTCTGCCTTGTTTGCCATGAGAGAAATATTAGAGAAACATCCTGAAGCTTTATTGTATGGCCAAGATGTTGGTGGGCGCTTAGGAGGAGTTTTTCGCGAAGCTGCAACTTTAGGGCAAACATTTGGTGAATTGCGCGTTTTTAATACACCCATTCAAGAAGCATTTATTATTGGTTCAACGGTTGGAATGTCTGCAGTTGGATTAAAGCCAATTGTTGAAGTTCAATTTGCCGATTATATTTGGCCAGGATTAAATCAATTATTTACGGAAGTTTCAAGATCTTATTACCTTTCCAATGGAAAATGGCCAGTAAGTTGCGTAATTCGTGTTCCAATTGGCGCTTACGGTTCTGGTGGACCTTATCATTCTTCAAGTGTAGAATCTATTTTATGCAATATTCGTGGAATTAAAGTAGTTTATCCTTCAACAGGCGCAGATTTAAAAGGCTTGTTAAAAGCTGCTTTTTACGATCCAAATCCAGTTGTAATTTTAGAACATAAAGGATTGTATTGGTCAAAAATTGCTGGAACGGAAGGAGCTATGTCGATTGAGCCAAGTGATGATTATGTGATTCCAATTGGTAAAGCAAGAATCGTTCAAGAAGCTACGAAGGAAAATACCTCAAATGGTACTTCCTGTGGTGTAATAACTTACGGACGAGGAGTTTACTGGGCAGTTGAAGCTTCCAAAGAATTTCCTGGGCAAGTTGAGATTTTGGATTTACGAAGTATTAATCCTCTGGATCACGAAGCAATGAATACCTTGTGTCAATCTCATGGAAAAATATTAATTGTTACTGAAGAATCAATTGAATGTTCATTTGCTTTAGGATTAGCTGGAAGGTTACAAAGAGATAATTTTAATTTCTTGGATGCGCCGATTCAAATTGTAGGTTCTGTTGATACTCCTGCGATACCATTAAATTCTAGTTTGGAGGCGGAATTACTGCCAAATGCCGAAAAAGTAAAAAAGATAATACAACAACTTTTAATTTATTGATTAACTTTAATGTACTTAAACAGCTTTAATCTAACGAAATAAAAAAATGTTGCGATTATTAACTATTATCATTTTATTGTTTTCCTTCAAAATTTGTTATGGTCAAAGTGGTTCTTGTGGAATAGTAGCAAATGTTAACATAATCAATAATTCCATTTGTGAACCTTGCAGCTATGATGGACCACCAATTCTTATTAATGAATTAATGATTTCACCAAATATCGGAGATGGATCAATCTCAGGTTCTGGAGGAAATGGAGAATGGATTGAACTTTATAATCCTGATTTATGTGATTCTATAGATATTTCATGCTATTATTTGGGGAATTCCACTGCTGAAGGAACTGGAGGTTTTAGGCTTCCATCAGGTACAATTATACCTCCTAATGGATTTGCAATGATAAGAGGTGAAAATGCTGCAGCAGTTGCAAGTAATTTATTATTAGCAAATGGAGGTAATGTGGTTGAAATTGTTGTTCCTATTCAAATTACAGGATTAGGTGTCTGCTGCTCTGGAACAAGGGTTTGGTTTCCAAATGCTGGAGGTTGGTTTGCTTTTTATGATGCAAACGGAAATCCAATTGATGCTGTTAGTTGGGGCCCTGGAAATACAGCTTCCTTAGCGGGAAATCCTTGTCTTTCAAATTCAAATTCTTGTAATTCTGCATCTACTCTCTCAAGTTATAATCAAATACCAGACATCTTAAAATTTTATGCAAGCCCAGCGAATGGCAGTGACCATTTTAATCAAAGTATTCGTAGATTCCCAGATGGACAAAATTGGCAAGGTGTTGGGAGTCCGACTTATGCTATTTGCAACGACTCAAATAACTGCCTAACTGGAACAACAGTTGGATTTTGTAATGGTGAAGCAACTGTTACTGTAACTGATTCAACAGGTCTAGCTCCATTTACATTCCAATGGAATGATGATTTGAATCAAACAACCCAAACGGCAACAAATTTATGTGAAGGATCTTACCAAGTTATTGTAAGTGATGCGAATAATTGTACAGATACATTATTGGTAAATGTTATCACAATTCCTTTTGATTTAAGTACAAATATACAACAGCCAGGTTGCCTGCAAAGTAATGGCTCTATTTCTATTGATCCCTATGATCCTAGTTATTCTTATATCTGGACGCCAAATGTATCTTCTTCAAATTCTGCGAGTAATCTTACTCAAGGAACCTATAACATTGTTATTTCTCAAGGTTTCTGTACTTTAGATACGACCATTTTTCTTCAAAACCCAGTTCCTTTTTCTACTTCAGTTAGTGTAAATCAAACGACTTGTGGGAATGATAATGGAGTAATCGTTTTTACGAATACTCCCTCCGGAAACTACACTTATAGTTGGACAAATAATATTTCATTAACAAATAATGCTTCAGGAATTTCCCCTGGAATATATCAAATAAGTATTTCTGATAATTTTTGCGTTTTTGATACCTCAATAGTAATTCAACCTAGTATTGGATTAAATTCAACTGCACAAACTCTCAACTCAAGTTGTGAACAAAACAATGGAGCAATTAACCTAACTATTTCCCCTCCCGGCACCTACTCATTCTCTTGGAATCCGAACGTTAGTAATTCAGCTAATGGAATTGACTTATTAGCAGGAACATATGCAATTTCTTATACTGATGGTTTATGTTCAAATGATACAATCATATCACTACTAACTACTCCATTGCCAACATTAATACAAAGCACCTTTTCAAATCCATACTGTGGTTTAGAAAATGGTAATATGCTTATAAATGGAGCAGTCGGTGGAACAGCACCATACTCCTACTCTTTTAATGGCCTTCAAGTTCAAGAAAATGATTCAATTTTAAATATTGGAATTGGAAACTATCCAATAACAGTTATTGATGGAAATGGCTGCTCCTATACTCAAACAAGTTCTTTTATTATGACTAGTGGAATTTCTAATATTTTTATTCCAAATGTATTAACTGCAAATAATGATTTAACAAATGATTTATGGAAGATTCAAGCAAGTTGTATGGATAAAATAGAATGTCAGATTTTTAATAGATGGGGAAATAAACTATTTGAGTTTGATAATTTAGATTCTGGATGGAATGGTAAAACAAGCGATGGATTTGAAGTTGAAGAGGGAGTTTATTTTTACAAGGTGACTTTCGATTACTTTGGAGATGATAAAGAGGAGGGGGTTTTTCATGGGCATATTACCGTAATTCGATAGAAACAAAGCAAGAAATAGTGTTTCTATTGAATAAAAAAAGGCAAATCATAAGCCGGGTTCTGTAATCTTTGTTGAACGAATCAACGCAGTTGTCTATCATTTATCTAGTTCCAAACTCACGCTTGGAATCCATCAACCTACCCTCCGAGATTGGGCGAGCAACCCTCAAGCCTCGGTATATTTGGTCTTTCAGTTCGTAAGGTTTACCTTGCCTTTGACATCACTGCCAAAGCGGTGAGCTCTTACCTCACCTTTTCACCTTTTCCTTTGAGCGAACTCAAGGGTAGTTTTCCTTTCTGTGGCACTTTCTGTTCCCAATGGATTGATCCACCAAGACCTTCCCGTTAGGAAGTACGACGCTCTGTACTGCCCGGACTTTCCTCTCCCTATTATAAAAACAAGCAGCGATAGACTGATTTGCCTAAAGCAAAGGTAGGGAATTAAAGTTTTATGAATTTAATTTTCTTGCTAGTATTCTCTGAATTCAAAGAAATAAAATAGGTTCCGATTAGAAGTTCAGAGATATCAATTTCTAATTTAGATACATCAATGGAATTTTTCTGTGAGATAAGTTTTCCAGTTATGTCGTAAATTTGATAATCCGAAATAGATGCAGACGATGTAATAGTTAGATTATTTTCTGCTGGATTTGGAACAAGAGAAAAATACAAGCCAAGTCCTTGATCGAATAAACCACTAACGGAATAAGAATCTTGGAAGTCAATAGATTGAATTTGTTCAGAACCATTTGTAATTGAAGTAACAATTTTCAATAAAACATCTTTTTTGCTTTCTCCAATCCATTCGTATTCTACTGTTTGAATTGGAGGTGTGCCAATCCAAAAGCCAGGAAAGCCAGGAATTACACTAACAAAAATCGAATCAATTTCATTTATTAGATGTTTAAGTCTCAAAACATTGTAAGTTCCATTTGGTAAAATTAAGGAACCCCATCCGTCAACAACAGAAGAACGTTGGCGGTGCTGTTTGAACTTAAAATCAGCAACTGGATTAAAATCCACCAAAGTATAACCCCTCGAATTGTAAGAGTCATTATAATCTAAAGGCAAGCTATAGCGGGTTTCAATGGTATCTGATTTAAACGGTACAGCTTGAGAATTAACACTGAGAGAATAGCCAATAGAAGAAATTTTACTAGAAGATGAATGCGTGTAAGCATTCAAATCAGAAATTGCCACAGGTAAGAAACCACTCAATAAATCAATCGGTAAATCATTGTTTTGGGTAAAATAACTTGCTTGGTAATTCTGTGAAGCAAAAAAACCAAAAGTAGCTTGTACAAGTATAGAACCAAACCCAATAGGATTGAAGTTTTTAACGTATTGTCCAGTTGAAGTTAGCGAACTAAAATTCCAGGTATTATTTGTGCCAGTAGTTGAGAAATCTATTCCTTGATCCATTGCTTGACTATAGCGTACCGTGTCATTTGGATTGGCAAAATCTGTTTCCTGTAATGAAATCTGCCCAAAAGAAAAATTGAAATAGAATAAAAACAGAAAAAACTGAATAAAAAATTGAATACTATTTTTCATAAATATGAATTTAAGCAAATGTACAAAAGAATCAAAACAACTTAAAAATAAATACTTAGAATTGAGTGATTTACAATTCACTCTTTGTTCTCATTCTTTTTTTCTGGAACGGGATCATAACCATGTCCGCCACGAGGGTGACATGAAGCAATTCGTTTTATTCCTAAGAATGTTCCTTTAATTGGACCCCAAACTTTTAATGCTTCTATCATATAATGAGAACAAGTTGGAGAGTATCTACAAGAAGCCGGTAAGATTGGAGAAATAAACCATTGGTATATTTTCACCAAGAAAATAAGAGGAGAAATAAGGATGGTTTTTAAGCGCATAGTTCAAAGATACTTTATATTTAAACACTTTTATGTTGCTAACATTATTGTAACAAATTTTACAATATAAGTTTGGAGAGTATCTTTATTAAAAAAATTAAAATACATGAAAACTCTCCTTTCATTACTTTTTCAGTTTTATCTTTTTCAGTTTTATGCACAGCCCTTAAATTCATGGTCAGACGAAAAAATTATGGTAAAAACGGCTGCAGATATAAGTGTAATTATGAATGCTGAGCTAATCTTTAAAGAACGATGGGATCAACTTCCACAAACTCAATTTTGGAAAAAAATCATGCTTTTAACTCCCGATTCTTGCTTAGTTAACATTGCCTCATCAAGAGTCATTCTAAAGAAAATATGTTTTAAAGATTGGATGTTGCAAAGTGATATTGAAAAAGAAAAAACAAAAGTCAATTTGCGTCTAGAATTCGGCTTAAATAAAGATGAAACCATTTTTGTTACATCAGGAAAAAGTGATTTCTTTAAATTCACAAAAGTATATCCATCTTTATCTAAAGGAGTTGCTGCATTTGAAAAATTTGGTGTTGATCCTTGGTATGCACAAGCAATTCTTCTTATAGAAAGTCCTGGTCAAATGAAAAAATCAGTGGCCGGTGCTTACGGTGCTTTTCAATTGATGCCGGATGTTGCAAGAGCGCAAGGTTTAACTGTAAATAACTACAGAGATGAGCGAGAAGATTTCGAACGTTGCGCTTACGGTTCAGCACGGTTAATACAAAGAAGTTGTATACCTTCAGCAAAAAGAATTTTAGATAGCTACTCACTTGATTACAAAGAAACAGATTTATGGTTTCGACTTTTTGTATTACACATTTACCATGCAGGCTCTGGAAATGTTGCAGCTGTTTTGGCAAAAATTCAACCCAAAAAAGGATCTCAGCAAATTATTTTAGACATGTGGCAAAATACTGCTGGAAGTTTTGGGAATAGTTCGCAAAATTACAGTCAACTTGCATTAGCAGCACAGCTTATTATACATGATATGATTTACGAACAATGTGATGAGATTTCTGACTGTACTTCTCGTTAAGCAGAAATAAATTTTATAGAAAGTGAATTGACACAATGACGTGTATTTTTCTCAGTAAAAAACTCTCCTTCAAAAACATGACCTAAGTGTCCGGTACAATTTCCGCAGATAATCTCAACTCTTCTTCCATCTGCATCTTTTACTCTTTTAACATTGTTTTCAAAATCAGCGTCAAAACTTGGCCAACCACAGCCTGAATCAAATTTCGAGTTGCTACTGTAAAGTGGATGCTCGCATCTTCGGCAAATAAAAATTCCATTCTGAGAAAATTTATTATACTCACCAGAATTTGGATATTCTGTACCTTTTGATTCAATAATATACGATTCTTCCTTCGTTAAAGCATGCCAATTTTCTTTTTTAAAAGTCATACACTCATTTTTAAAAATCCATTTTTAACAACAAGCTTAGACGGTAAATTGTTTGTGTATAATCCACCAGTTCCTAAACCCTGCGGTAAAATAATCGGATAATTTCCTGTAAACTGAGAAATTGCATTTAAGCCGATTGATGATTCTAATGCCGATGTAATCCACCACGAAATTGATCGTTCTTCCGCTAATTCAATCCATTCCTTGCAGCCATAAAAACCGCCATGTAAACTTGGTTTAAGAACGATAAACTGAGGGCAGACAAAATCCAATAATGATCTTCGTTCTTCTCTGGTTGAAATACCGATTAATTCTTCATCCAAAGCTAGAGGCAGAATATTTTTTTTACATAAATAAGCAAGTTTTTCTAACTGACCAGATTGAATAGGTTGCTCAATTGAATGAACATCTAAATCTTTTAACTGCAGTAATTTCTCCTCTATTTCATATGGTGAAAAAGCACCATTTGCATCAACTCGGATCGTTATTTGGCTAGCATTAAACTGAGCTCGGATTTTCTCAATTAAAGCTAATTCTTTATTAAAAGCAAGAGCGCCAATTTTTATTTTAATGGTAGAAAATCCTGCCTGAATTTTTGAATCAATTTGCTCTTGCATAAATTCCACATCACCCATCCAAACCAAACCGTTTATAGGAATTTGTGAAAGCCCTTCTGAAAAATTATTTTTATAAATCAATCCCTTCCCTCCATTCAGGAAATCTAAAGCAGCGGTTTCAAAACCAAAAATAAGTGAAGGATATTGCCGGAATCTGCTATAAAAAAGTTGGATATTTTCAGTAAATTCAACTGTTTTTAGTGAGTTTAAATCATTTATCTCTAGCTGATTTTCGATGAATTCAACTACTAAATTAATTAGAGCGAGATAACTCTTTTCATCTTTAAAATCTGGCGATAAACCAGGAATAATACTGAATTCTCCTTGACCACAAGTTCCATTCTCGTCTGATATTTTTAATATCCACGAAGGTTTTTCTTTTAAAATTCCGCGACTTGTTCCACTTGGAATCTTAAAATTCAATACAATTTTATCAATGGAAGCTTTCATGACAATATTTTCCTAAGCATGATGATAGGGTTCATTTCTAATAATTGAAAAGGCACGATAAAGTTGTTCTAAAAAAATTAATCGAACCATTTGGTGCGAATAAGTCATCGCTGAAAGCGACATTTTAAAATTTGCGCGCCTGTATAATTCATCATCAAATCCATAAGCACCACCAACTATAAATGTTATACAATTCGGCATTTCCATTGCTTTATTCTCTAGCCATGAGGCAAATTTATTAGAGGAAAACTGCTGGCCATTTTCATCTAATAAGACAACAAAATCATTTGGTGAAATTTTACTTAAAAGTAAATCTCCCTCCTTTTTTTTTAGAACTTCTGTACTTATATTTTTTGGGTTTTTCACATCCGGAACATCAACTCGAAGAAAATTACAATAATGAATAATTCTATTTTCGTAAATCGTTTCTCCCTCTTTTAGATAGGCAAAATTAGTTTTACCAAGGACTAAAAACTTTATTTTCATGAGATAACTAACTAAACAGCTATAACAGCTTTTACGTCAGGGGCAGATATTTTTAAAGCTTCTTCTAATCCTGCTTTCAAAGTCATTTTGCTCATTGAGCAATCACTGCAAGATCCTAGTAAGTGAACTTTTACAATTCCATCATCTGTAATTTCAACCAACTCCATATCGCCACCATCAGCATGTAAAAAAGGGCGTAATTGAAGTAAAGCGGTGTTTACTTTTTCGGTAATACTAGCTATATTGATTTCAGACATGTCAATTCTATTTTTTAGTAGCTATTAGATTCTTTAATTCTTCTGTAAAGTTATGAACTAATTCATCAAATGCACGAGAAATTGGGGTATTTTCTTGATAAACAGCAGGTCGACCGGCATCACCTGCTTCGCAAACACTTTGAACAAGAGGAATTGAACCAAGAAATGGAACGTTCATGCCTTGCGCTAAATTTTTTGCGCCATCTCTTCCAAAAATATAGTATTTATTATCAGGAAGTTCAGCAGGCGTAAACCACGCCATATTTTCTACAATTCCAATAACAGGCACCTTCAAAGTGTCCATTTTAAACATATTAACACCCCTGCGAGCATCAGCTAGAGCAACTTCTTGCGGCGTACTTACGATTACAACACCATCTAAAGGAACAGCCTGCACAAGCGAGAGATGAATATCTCCTGTTCCTGGAGGTAAATCAATCAACAAATAATCTAATTCTCCCCAATGAGCATCTGTAAACATTTGAGTAAGTGCTTTTGAAGCCATTGGGCCACGCCAAACAACAGCGTTATCCTGATCTGTAAAAAATCCAATTGATAGTAGCTTTACACCTTGTGCTAAAATTGGTTCAATCATTGAAATGCCATCAATATCAATCATTTTTGGTCTGTCACCAACAACATCAAACATAGTTGGCATTGATGGTCCGTAAATATCAGCATCAACAATACCAACCTTAAATCCTTTTTTCTGCAGCCCGCCCGCAAGATTAGAGGTAATTGTAGACTTCCCTACTCCACCCTTACCAGAGGCAATCGCCACAATATATTTTACATCAGGAAGAATTTTTCTTCTTTTTTCTTTTGATTCACTCGGCATACCTTTAACAATGCAATCCACTTCTAAAGAAGAGCCAAAAACGCGTTTTAAATTAAATGAAACAGCTTCTTGCATCCGTTTTCTAGCATGAAGAGCTGGATTAGATACTTGAATTGATAATTCAATACGCTGCTCTAAGATTTTTAAATCTTCAATTAAATTTAAACTAACAATGTCTTTTTTTAAATCAGGTTCAATTATATTTCCTAATACTCTAAGGACCTCTTCACGATTTAATTCCATCTTATTTATTGTTTTTTTTTATTGATTTTACAGATTTATAAACAAAATCAATCACTTTTTTAGAATCTCCAGCCTCTCTATTTGTGAACTGATAATTTATCCCATTCATATTTATAACTGAAAACAAATGGTATGAAGAAGAGTTTACGTTCCCTAATTTTTTTCTAATAGTTCTTTTGAATAACAGTAAATTTTTCTCTTCTTTGAGAATTTCTATTTTATAATATTTATTGTTAGAAAATAATTTTTTCTTGAATTCAGGAAATAAATAAGGATAATCTCCATAATCTTCAATAAAAAGCTCGAAATTTTTGCCGACTGCTATTTTCCACTTATAATCTCCAAGCTCATGAATTACTTCTGGCATGAAAGTAGCTCCTATACCAGCTGTTGCATCAGGAATTTTAATTGAAGCATCAATATCGTACTTACTAAGATTAATATCTTGAAACTGATAATAATCAATCTCATTTATCGGCGGTGTTTCCGATTTACAATTTAAGAGAATAAAACTCAAAAAGAAAATTAATACAGTAAATGAATTTAATTTCATAGCACAAAGATACAGAATTGATTAATAGTTACTTTTTTTATTCAACTTTGTAAAATGATAAAAACATCACTAATTATTGGGACTATATTGGTATGGCTTGCAATTATTTTAGGAGCCTTTGGAGCACACTTTTTAAAAACAATATTGGACACTAATCAACTAGCATCTATTGAAACAGGTATTCGCTATCAACTTATTCAAGGAATTGCAATTGTTATGCTTTCTCTTAATTCAGATAAATTTAAATTTCCACTTAAAAAAATACTTAATAGCATGATAATTGGACTTTGTTTATTCAGTTTTTCAATTTACCTTCTAGTATTTTTTAATAAAATAGGTTTACATCTACCAATCTTAGGATTGCTCACACCAATTGGAGGAGCAATATTAATTGGATCATGGATTTACCTAACAATATGTCTCTTGCGTAAATCCTAATCATTCTTCTGAAGGCATTACTATTGCTATGGTTTTATAAAAACCACATAATTTTTTTTAAAAAATTTAAACTTTTTTTCATGTAATTGTTTCTAATATGAAAATAGTTATTACTTTTGATTAGAAAAGCATCATTATTTAGATTATTTAATAAGCAAATATGGAAAAATTAACAATTGGAAGTAAAATTCCTTCTATTAAATCAAGCGATCAAAATGGCAAAGAAATCAATCTTTCTCAATTTATAGGTAAAAAACTTGTAGTCTACTTTTATCCAAAAGACGATACTCCTGGCTGTACAGCTCAAGCATGCAGCTTACGAGATAGCTTTGAAATATTAGTCGAAAAAGAAATAGTAATTCTTGGTGTAAGTGCAGATAGTGCACAAGCTCACACTAAATTCATTGAAAAATACAAGTTGCCGTTTTCTCTATTGGCTGATACGGAAAAGGAAATTATCAAAGCTTTTGGAGTATGGGGATCAAAAAAATTTATGGGGAGAACATATGACGGAATACACCGGACAAGTTTTTTATTTAATGAAGACTCCACTCTGATTGCTGTTTTAGACAAGCCAAATACAAAAGATCATGCAAATGAAATACTACAAACATACAAATTATGAGAAGGTCGTAAATAATTTACAATCATTGCAGCATAAATTTGTACTATAATAAAAAACAGAATACTTACACATTTAAAAAAATCAATATGTCAAAACAAGAATTAAACACAGAAAAGCTAAAAGCACTACAACTAACAATGGAAAAATTAGATAAAACATTCGGAAAAGGTGCAGTAATGAAATTGGGTGATTCTCCCGTTGAAAAAGTAGAGGTAATTCCAACCGGATCTATAACATTAGATC
>ENA-UOYL01000208-UOYL01000208.1-marine-metagenome-genome-assembly--contig:-NODE-208-length-22058-cov-3.199536_pt1 | contig 22058 bp, 18 predicted proteins | sample MGYA00238173_ERZ767189 | MGnify/ENA primary metagenome ERZ767189 (study PRJEB28943, sample SAMN06267163) | marine metagenome | isolation source: Columbia River Estuary | place: USA:Columbia River Estuary... | reverse complement strand
AATGCTTTATAATTAGAATAATTCAATCCAAAACCACCTACTCCAAAAGAAGCATCTAATTGGCAGCTTCCATACCATTCATTTCCACCTCTTCCACCAGAACCACCATTTCCACCTCCGCCTGCTCCCGGATTTCCAGTATTTGAACCACCTCCACCATTTGCTAAAGGTGCTCGATTTCCATCTTGCCCTGATGGAGCAGCAGCTACTCCTTCCCCTTTTTTTCCGGCATTATTTGATGAATTGGCCCAATTCATATCACCACAATTAAAAAAACCTGTTGTGAAAGTACCTCCAACAAAACCAGCACCAGAAACATTTATGTCGGAGTTAAACGTTATACTTCCAGTCGCTTTAATGGCTACAATTCCACCTGTGGTGCCATTCCAGGGTTGACTAGTTACTGTCCCAGAAATAGTAACATTGTTATACACCGCTACTTTTACCAATTGAACAAAACCACTTACTGTATATGATTTACATAGATTAGACTCAAATGTCAAGGTATTTCCAACTTTTGAAAGAATCGTTGCAAATTCAAAATTTCCAGCGTTATTTAGGTTGGTAATGGTCCCGAAAGCTTGAACATTACCCGTAGTGATTGTGGCGCCTTTCATCTGAATTAAAAGCACATAATCGCCAACATTAAAAGAAGATGCATTAGAGACAGATACTGAATTAATGGAGACATTAGTAACGCTGGTATAAGAATTGACAGTACCAGAAATGGTTTGTGCATTAGTTTGTTGAGCAAAAAAGTAAGAGAAGAAATAAAAAAAAATAATTACGATAAAACGAGAGTTCGTTAACATAAATATTGAGATTAAAACATTTTTAAAGTTGTTTTTTTTATTTGTTATTTTTCATTGAAAACTTCAATAGAAAACGAATAGCTTTCCATAATTTGATTTACAAGCATTTTTTTGCAAGCATCATCTACTTTTTTTGTTGCTTCAGCCTCAGATTTAGCATCAACAAACAGACGAATATGTTTGCCAATACGAACACCATTAATTTCTGGTAGTCCAATATTTTTCATAGTATTAGATACAGCTTTTCCTTGAGGGTCTAACAATGCGTCGTGCGGCATTACATCTATTTCAGCTTTAAACTTCATGTTTCTTTAATTGATAATTTTCGATAAGTGATAAAAGTAAATACAAAAATACAATAATGAGAATTGCCCAAATCCAAAAAAGAGGAATAATTATCAACGAACTTCCAACAAGAATATAGCGGAATTTATTTTCATTCCAAGTCCATGTTTTAAATTTGAGAGAAATTAAAGGGATGTCTGTAACCATTAATACTGAAAATAATACTGTAATTACTGACAAAGTATAACAATCAAAAAGCATTAAAATCCAATTTTCTTGATGTTCCCATTGATTTAAATTAAAGGAAAAATACAGCGGAAAAAAAAGAAAAAATATCGTGTTTAAAGGAGTTGGAACTCCCCGAAAACGATCACTTTGACGTTTGTCTAAGTTAAATTTTGCTAATCGAAACATTGCAAGAAAAGGAATTATTAATGCAGTGAATGGTAAGTATTTTATTGAAGCATTAAAATCATTTGGTACACCATAAATTAATGCTTGAATCCAATCCCATATTTGTATGAAAGCATAATAACTTAATTCTGTATTTTGAAAATTTGTTCCAGATTCTTTTGACAGCAAAGCACTGAAATCGATTCCGATAACGATCATTACTAACATGATAATTCCTGGAGCGATTCCAAAAGTCACCATATCAGCAAGCGAATCTAATTGTTTTCCAAGTTCTCCTTGAAGGTTCATTTTTCGAGCAATGAAGCCATCTAGAAAATCAAAAACCACAGCCGCTAATATAAATAAGGGCGCAAGATCTATTCTTCCAAACAAGGCCAAAATAATTGAGACAAAACCACAAAGCATATTTGCTGCAGTGAATAAATTTGGAATATTGAACATCCTGAACATCCTTTTGTATTAATTTAATTTAGTTAAAGATCATGTAAATATTCTTTGACTATTTTTATCCTACTATTCTGCAAAGAACACAATTTTTTAGCAAAGAAGGTGTTATTGAATATAAAAAATCTTTTTATGCGTATTTTTTTAGGTTTTCTTTTTTGTTTAGTAACTAGTTCTATTAGTTTTTCTCAAACTTCGGCTCCTAAATATTCGAATGAATTTATGTCTCTAGGAGTTGGGGCAGCTTCTTTAGGTTTGGGTTCTGCAGTTGTTGCTTCTTCAAATGATGTAAATTCAATTTATTGGAATCCAGCGGGCTTAACGAATGTAGATAAATTTTTGGAGGTTTCTTTCATGCATTCTGAATACTTTGCAGGAATTGCAAAATACGATTATTTGGGTTTTGCTCATTCAATTAACGCAAAAAGTACAATTGGTTTTGCAGCCCTTCGCTTCGGTGTAGATGATATTCCAAATACTACTCAGCTTATAGATAACAATGGTGTAATTAACTATAATAACATTACAAAATTCTCAGCAGGTGATTATGCTTTTCTGTTTTCGTATGCTCGAAAGTTAAAAACTCCAGGATTAAGCATTGGAGGTACTGCAAAAGTTATTTACCGTAAAATTGGTGACTTTGCAAAAAGTTGGGGTTTTGGTTTGGATGCAGGCTTACAATATCAGCGACCAAAAAATTGGCGTTTTGGACTTATGGCAAGAGATGTTTCTACAACATTTAATGCATGGGTGTTTGACATAAATCAGCAAACAACAGATGTTTTCTTAAGTACGGGAAATGCTTTACCGAAAGATGGTATTGAATTAACACTTCCGCGTTTTATCCTTGCAAGTGCATGTAAATTTGATATTGGTAAAAAAGGAATTAATATCGGCGGGGAAATGGATGTTGATTTAACAACTGATGGACAAAGAAATACTTTGATTCAATCAAATTCTATTTCTATAGATCCACATTTTGGAATTGCTGTAGGCTATAAATCACTTTTTTCTGTTCGTGGAGGCATTTCTAATATTCAAAAATTCAGTAATATTGATGAAACTTCTTATTGGGGTTTTCAACCAAATTTAGGGCTTGGAATTGGTGTTAAGGGTTTTAATTTAGATTATGCTTTTACAAGACTAGGAGCAGCAGATGGGGGATACTATACGCATATTTTTTCCATAAACATGAAGCTTTCAAAACCTGTTAAATAGTTTTAGAAAAACTTACAGCTGAAAACGGCTGTATCATCTACAAAATTCAATTCGCCTCTCCAATCGTCTAATTTTGAAAATAAAATATTATTCATGTCTTCCATTTTTAAAGTAGAATATGCCTTTACGTTGTCAATTAAACGATTAACTCCAAAGTGTTCCCCATCTTTATTTTCTAATTCTACAACTCCGTCTGTATAGAGAACAAAGGTAGTATTTGGACTTAAGGTTAATTTTCCAACATTTACGTAAGGTAATTCATCCAGCATACCAAGTCCGATGCACCCTTCATTTAAAGCTGTAATTTTTCTTCCATGGAGTAAAAATGGTTGATTATGTCCGGCATTTACGTATTTCATTTTTCTAGTATGCGCATTGTAGTGTGCGATAAAAAAAGTTATGAATTTTTCTCCTTTTGTACTTTTCATTACTTTTTTATTTAGTTCTTCCATCAAAAAAGTCATTTCGAAGCGCTGGTATTTAAAAAGTGTTCTTATAGTTGCTTGAAAGTTTGCCATTAGCAAAGCTGCACTAATTCCTTTACCTGAAACATCCGCAATACAAATAATATATTCTTCATCTCCTAAAGGAATAAAGTCATAATAATCGCCACCAATTGCGTGACGAGGAATATAACGTGCAGATAAATCCATTTTCCGATTAGAGGGTAATTCTGATGGAAATAGTAGTTTCTGCATTTCAGAAGCAACTTCTAAATCTTTTGAAATTCGTTCTTTAATAATATTTTGCTTTACTAATCTTTGATTTTCAATTGCTACTGCAATTATATTGGCGAGTGTTTGGGTAAAAGAAAAATGACTTGGTTCCAATTCATGCGACACCGAACTACTTGAGATTAATAAATAAGCAAGGGCTTTGTTTAAGTGAAATACCGGGACAATTGCTTGAAACTCTTTTATAATTGTATTTGTTGATGATTCTACAAGCGTGATTTCCTTAAATCGTTCAAAGTCTTTTTCTACTTCTTTTAGCTCTATTTTCCCTTTGTATCCAGTTTTTACTAAGCAATTCCATTCTTCTTGGTGATGTAGTAATATAAATTTCTTAAATCCTAATTGTTCTTTTAAAATAAATGAAAAAAGATTCAATAATTGCTCGATTGGTAAATTTGAATTGATTGCATTAGTAATTTCAAGTAATGCTTGAAGTTTTATATCCTTCAATTCTATTTGATATTGAATATCTGAGCTTTTAATAAATGACATATTAAAGATCATTCATGAATTTCGGTAATTGCCGAAGTGCTACCATTTCTCTAAATTTTTCTTTTGCTTCCGCGCATGGTGAACCAAAATATGTTTTTCCACCTTCCAAACTTTTCGCAATTCCAGACTGCGCTAAAACAACTGCAGCTTCACCAACAACAATATTACTAGCACATCCAACTTGTCCCCATAAGATTACATTGTTCATAATTGTTGCACAACCAGCTATTCCAACTCCAGCGGCAAAGAGGCAATTTTCACCGACTTTTGTATCGTGACCAATATGAACTTGGTTATCAATTTTAGTTCCTTTTCCAATAGTTGTAACACCAGTTACACCTGCATCGATTGTACAAAGAGCGCCTATTTCTACATCTGAGGCAATTTTGACAAATCCACAGGTATGCATTCGTTCATACGAAGTAGTTTTTTTTTTGTAATAGAAAGCATTGTGTCCAATGACAGTATTTGCTCCAATGATGACATTCTCCCCAATTTCTGTTTTGTCCATTAGGCTTACACCAGAATAAATACGGCAATTTTCCCCAATTTTTACTTTATTACCAATGTATACATTGGGGTAAATAATGGCACTTGGATGAATAAAAGCTTGGTTATCTTCTTTTGGTTCTTCGATTGGACTAAAGTAATTCGTTAGAAAATTAAATCCATCGAATGGTTGTTCCATTATTAATAGCGCTTTTCCAGGTGGACAAGGAACAATTTTATCAATAATGATTGTTGTAGCAGCAGATTGCAATGCTTTCTCATAATATTTTGGGTGATCAACGAAAACAATGTCCCCAATTTCAACCATGTGAATTTCATTTATTCCTGCTACGATATGATTTTCTTCCCCAACAAATTCACAAGAAAGCAAGGTGCTAATTTCAAGCAGTGAATATGGTCTGGTTAATTTCATAGGTAGATTACCTTTCAAAAATAGGGCTTTCTTTTTGTGTTTTTCAAGCGATTTATTCTATTTATCACCTAGCAAATGTTAAAATGATTTAATGAAATGGATTTAATTAGAGATTATTATTGCATTTCAAAAACTTTTAAGTAAATTTGCAATCCATTTTCGAACAGTAATTATAATAAAATGAAAAAAGAAACACATCCAGATGACTACAGATTAGTTGTATTTAAAGACATGTCAAACGACTATTCTTTTGTTTGCCCTTCTTGCTCAATTACGAAAGAAACTATTACTTGGGAAGATGGAAAAGAATACCCTTTAGTGAAATTAGATATTTCGCATAAGTCACATCCATTCTTTACTGGAATTGCTCAATTTGTGGATACAGCCGGTAGAATTGATAAGTTCAAAACCCGTTACGGTCGTCATTTGAAATAAAATTTCAAGAAATAGATAGATATTTGAAGCCTTCATTTGAAGGCTTTTTTTATGTCCTAAATTTTAGCGTAGATCGATTTAGTCTGTCGTTCATCGTTTTTCCAAGTCCGAAGTCAGGTAATTTTTCAATAAATAGAGCCGTAAATTCTCGCTTATCCATTTCTATAATAGCGTCGTATAAATTAGCTGCAGCTTCCTTTAAATCTCCGGATTTACTTAAAATTATCTTATTACTATCATCGATGGAGGGATGTATATCTTTAAAAAATATAAAGCCATTATTTTTCTCTGAATAATCAATACTAGTTTCATCAAAGAAAAAAAACGGAGTTTTAGGCGCATAGTGATGTTCTACCATTCCGCTTGTTATAACTTGTTTTTCACTCGTATTTTTTAATTCTGGAGTATAAGAAAGTTCTGCTGTTAAGTCCTCAAGAGAAATACTTCCTAAGCGATAAACAACAACTTTCATTTCATGAAGGCCAATAATTGTTGATTCCAATCCATTTTCACAGGAACCACCATCTAAAATATACGGAATCTTACCATTGAGATCTTGCATAACATGCTCAGCTTTTGTTGGACTTACCATTCCGTATAGGTTTGCGCTAGGTGCAGCAAGTGGGAAATCTAATTCACTGAGAATAGCATTTAACAAGGGGTGATTTGGAACACGAACTGCTACTAATTCTTGATTTGCTGTTATTTCATTAGGCACAAGTTCACTTTTCTTCAAAAGAATTGTTAAGGGCCCTGGCCAAAATTTATTGGCTAAATTTAAGAGTTCTTGTGGGAAATCAAGCACATAAGGATGAATTTTCTCAATACTTGCAAAATGAAGAATGAGGGGATTGGAATTCGGTCGATTTTTTCCTTCATAAATTTTCTTGACAGCTGCTGTATTGCATCCGTTTGCTGCAAGACCATAGACAGTTTCCGTAGGAATAGCTACTAATTCTCCAGATTTTAATAAGTGAATGGCCTCTTGAATAGTTGTTCCAATTATTGTCTTCATCTCACCAATTACTTTTTTGCAAATATACAGATTTGTTGCTCTTGTTTAGGACGCACCTTTTTTTCTATAATCTTGCTTAGGTCGAATTTCAGCAGTATATTTGCCTTGTTTAAAACTATTCTAAATAAGATGAATTTAATTCTTGCAGATAGTAATGATTTAATTCGAATTGGTTTACGCGCAATTTTATCCACTGAACGAGCCATTACAATTGTTAGTGAAGCTCATAGTGGAGAAGAACTTCTTGCGCAAGTTAAATCATTTGATACTTCATTGGTCTTGATTGATTATACCTCAAGTGGTTTTAATATCGATATTATTCCAAAGGTTTTAAGTATAAATAAACGTATTCGTTTTGTCGCGATTACTGCAGAACAAAGTCCTCAAACGCTTGTAGACGCTCTCCGTTCTGGAATAAGTAGCTATATAAAAAAAGACTGCGATGTTAATGAGATTTTAATGGCAGTGAAAGAAACCGGAAATGGCAACAAATTTTTTTGTGGTCAGATTTTAGAAAGTATTCAGCGCGCAAATATTGATGTAAACGACTTAGATTTTGATTCTTTTTCATGTGAAGCTGTTGTTGTTTCAGAAAGGGAAAATGAAATAATAATCTTGATTGCTGAAGGTTTAACGAACGAACAAATTGCAATTCAGTTATTTTTAAGCAAGCATACTGTTAATACGCACCGAAAAAATATTATGGCAAAATTAGGTGTTAAGAACACTGCAGGAATTGTTATGTATGCAGTAAAAACAAATTTAGTTTCTCCGAATAAATTTCTATTTGCACCTGTTGCTTAGAGTCGGACGATAAATTTTAAATTATATCTTCTAGAAGTCAAATAATTTGGAATTGAATAGTATTTTCCTTCTACGTCTTGAATCCATTGTTTAGAGAGAACATTGTTTATTCCCAAAAGGTTAAAAACTTCAAATGATATTTCTGCTTCAGAAAAATTCTTGTTCCAGAAATTTTGTTTTTTTTGTTTTTTTGAAATTAAAGCATAAGACATCCCAAGGTCTACTCTGAAATAGGACTTCATTCTCAAAGTATCTTTGTAACGCGAATGATCAGGCGGACCATAAGGAAGTCGAGAGCCAAATTGCATGCCCATTTGAACAGTAAAATTTTCAAGACCTGGCATTTGATCTTGGACTAAAGCGCCAAATGTGAAAAACTGGTCTGTTGGTCGTGGAACATATCCAGGATAAATTGTTGCACTGTCAATAATTTCTTGATCTTCGCTGTAACCAAAAATAATTCTTTCCCCTGCTGCATTATAATATTCTTTGTATGAATCGTTTTTTATATCATCCTTGGTTGAAAGAAGTCCTAGTTTAAAAAAAGTTTCTATCCCATCCACAAATTCTCCATGAATATTAGCGTCTATTCCATAAGCGTATGCAACAGCATTATTTTCAGCAAAATAGCGGGTTCTTACATTGTCAATCTCATATGGATTCACATCCCATAGATATTTATAGAAAATCTCAGAAGTTAATTTAAATGGGACTTCTCTTCCCCACATGTTGAAGTAAATATCTGTTCCTGCAACAAAATGCAATGATTTTTGGGATTTAACATTCAAGTTTAAGTTTCCATCAAAAGTTCTAAATTCTCTGTAAAATGGCGGTTGATAATAAAGTCCTGTGGCAAAACGATAACTTATATTTCTTCTAGCAATTTTATTGTCTTTTACCATGTATGTATTTGGAAAAAAAGTACAAGAAATTCTAGGCGTAAAAAATAATTCTTGATTGATACTTGTATATCCTGCTCTAATTCCAAGTGCTAAAGCAAACTTACTTGAAGCTTCACTAATTATTTCTGTAAATAATTGTTCTTGTTTCGAACCATTGACTTTTACCTTTTTACTAATTTCAACAAGTTTATTATTCTTTATTTTTGACCAAGTTGAATTAAGTTGTGCAAATCCCGTAATTCTGTATGTCTGCAGTTGTAATTTTCCTTTTATAGTCTCAAATAATTCAACTTCTGATGAATTTAATTGTGGTAAGCTATAACCTGCAGAATCTACCATTTTCCATTCACTTAAAACGTCATTAAAAACATCTTTTTGAAATTGTGTTCCCCATTTAAGTAAGCTACTCAAATAACTAGTACGTTCATTATTTTTAAATCCTGCGAAGAGTTTATGTTCTCCGGTATGGTAAACACTCAAAATAGTTGCATTTAATCTATTTCTGGCATGGTTTAAAAAAGTGCCAATTCCCAAAACTGCAATTGAGTCTCCATAAGCTTCTTGAGATGGATCGGTTTCTAAGAGGTTGATGTAATATTGACCTTGAATATCAAAATATTCTCTTTCGTCGGAATTAAAAATAGAAGTATAAAAATCTAGTTTTGTCTTTGGACTTGCCTGCCATTTTAGAGCAGCTCCTGCCATCATTGTTTGGAACCTAGTTTGTTCTTGCCCATCAAAATAAATTCTAAATGAATAGGCTTCATTTGCTGTTCCAAAATCTGTTTCTGAAGTTTGGGGAGTAAAACGAAAATTATTGGAGGAATAATGACCAAGTACTGAAAAGATTAAGTTTTCATTGATGTTATAATTGCAGAGAAATTGACCGTCCATAAAAACGGGATTATAGGCACCTTTTGTAGGTAAAGAATTTAAAAAATAACCATTTGAACGATAGCGTGCTCCAACGAGATAATTAAACCGATGATTTACTTCCTGTTCAAGGTGTGATTCGACTCCTAATAAGGATAGCAATCCAGAAGTTTTAAATTTTTGTGGTGTTTTGTAGGTAATGTCTAAAACTGAACTTAAGCGATCACCATATTGTGCGTCAAATCCACCAGCTGAAAAACGAACATCTTCTACTAAAGCTGAGTGAATAAAACTCATGCCTTCTTGCTGTCCACTTCTTGTTAGAAATGGACGAAATACTTGAAATCCATTAACATAGACTAAATTTTCATCATAATTACCTCCACGAACATTATAATTTGTAGTTAGCTCGTTATTTGATGTTGCAGCAGTTGTTAGTGCCAAAGTTCTTTCCACGCTTCCAGTTATCTTCTGCGCATCAATCGTTGGCATTTTTTCAATTTCAAATGGGTTTTGTTTTGTTTTGATTATTGAAACACCAACTTGTTGAAGAATTGGAAAGTAAATCGTTTCTATTTGGACTGTTTTTTTTAATTTTAAAAGGAGACGTCGTGTTTCTTTAAATTCTCCAATTGAATAAACTAAATCCAATGTATCTAAATTATTTATTAAAAAGAAATAGGAACCCAGTGAATCTGTAAATGTCGATTGAACTATTGTTTCTTTCGTTTTAACCATTACATTTTCAAGTGGCACATTATTCTTTCCCACACATTTTCCTTCCACACGAATTCCTTGTGCTAATGAATAAGCACTTAAAGAACAAAATAAAAGTATGTGAAAATAGCTCATTGGGGCAAAGTTATTAATCTAACGATTAAGAGTATCTATTATTTTGAAAAATAGCTGTCTTTGCAGTATTTTATGAATTATGCTTTAACTTTGTTGAATGCTTGAGAAGAAAGAAAAAATTCTTATTGGAAGAAGAGAAACTGCTCGATTGCCAGATTTTGGCTTGGAAAATGTTCAAGTTAAAATAGATACTGGCGCTTATACTTCTAGTATTCATGTTTCTTATTGTAAAGAAAATAATGGTCGCTTAGAAGTTGTTTTTTTAGATGATAAGCATTCGGGATTTAACCCTGAACACTTATTTTTTGATGATTTTCGTATTCGAAAAGTAAAAAGTTCTACAGGAGTTGTTCAAAGTCGCTATTTTATTTTTGGTCAGATTTTTATTGCTGGACTTTTAATTCAAACTGAATTTTCTCTAACAGAAAGGAAAGACATGCGATTTCCAATTTTAATTGGAAGAAAATTATTAAACAAGCATTTCATCGTTGAAACAAGTAAAAAATATACTTATCCAAAAAAAATAAAATGAAAATTGCAATTTTATCTAGAAATCCAAATTTATATTCAACAAAAAGATTGGTTGAGGCTGCTGAAGGTCATGGTCATGTCGCACACGTTATAGATCATTTAAAGTGCAATATAGAAATAGAACAGAAAGGTCCAGCTTTGTATTATGACAATAAATATTTACTTGGCTATGATGCTGTAATTCCAAGAATTGGTGCTTCTGTTACTTTTTTTGGTACGGCTGTCGTTCGGCAATTTGAAATGATGAATGTCTTTACTGCCGTTAATTCTCGTGGTATTATTCATTCTAGGGATAAATTGCGCTGTCTTCAGGTTTTATCTAAAGAAGGAATTGGTCTTCCAAAAACAGTTTTTACAAATTATTCTAAAGATGTTAAACATGTTGTGGATTCAGCAGGTGGAGCGCCTGTTGTATTAAAATTATTGGAAGGAACTCAGGGTTTAGGCGTTGTTTTAGCTGAAAACATGAACGCTGCTCAATCAGTTTTAGAAGCATTTAATGGCTTAAAAGCTCGGGTAATCGTTCAAGAATTTATACGTGAAGCAAAAGGCGCAGATATTCGTGCTTTTGTTGTTGACGGTGAAGTTGTAGGAGCAATGCGAAGACAAGGAAAACCTGGGGAGTTTCGATCAAATCTTCACCGAGGAGGAACTTCGTCAATAATTGAGCTTTCAACCGAGGAAAAATACACAGCCGTTTTAGCAGCTAAAGCTGTTGGTTTAGGAATTGCAGGTGTTGATTTCCTTCAATCTGCTCGTGGGCCTTTGGTTTTAGAAGTAAATTCTTCTCCGGGCTTACAGGGAATCGAGAAAACAACTAAAACAGATATTGCATCCAAAATAATTCAATACATCGAGAGAAATGTCAATCACTAAAAAGCAAGCAGCTTCATTAACTATTCTTGGTGAGGAAATTAGACCTGGAAAATCGTATCAACTGAATTTAGATGTTGCAAAATTACACACACGAACTCCTATCCTTGTTCCTGTTATTGTAAATAGAGCAAAAGAAGATGGTCCGACTGTCTTATTAATGGCTGGAATTCATGGGGATGAGATTAATGGGATTGAAATTGTACGAAGATTTATTTATAAAAAATTAAATATTCCTACAAAAGGAACAATTATTTGCTTGCCAGTTTTTAATATTTTTGGTTTTCTAAATGTTAGGCGTGAATTACCGGATGGTCGCGACTTAAATCGAAGTTTTCCTGGCTCTTCTAAGGGGTCTTTGGCAGCTCAATTTGCCTACCATTTCATGAAAGAAATTGCTCCTCATTGCGATTATATTATCGATTTTCATACGGGTGCAAGTCAACGAAATAATTTCCCGCAAATTCGCTGTGTTTTTTCTGATGAGACGAGTAAAGAATTAGCAAAGGTTTTTAATCCACCGTTCATTCTGCACTCTAATTTAATTGCAAAAACCTTACGCGAGTCAGTTTCAAAAAAGCAGAATAAAATTCTTCTATTTGAAGGAGGAAAGTCTAATGATATTGAAGAAAACATCATTGAAGAAGGATTAAATGGCGCCAAAAATATTATTTCTTCTCTTGGTATGCGAAATTATAAATACGATATTTCAAAAGATCGAACGCCTATTTTACTTTCCAAGTCTAAGTGGTTAAGGTCTCCTATTTCAGGGATGTTCCATATTTTCATTAATAATGGAGTACATGTACAGAAAGGGCAATTGATTGGACATGTGACGGATCCTTTTGGAAAAGCAGAGCGAAAAGTTATCGCCAATTTATCGGGTTATATTATTTGTGTTAATGAATCACCAGTAGTGTACAAAGGTGATGCAATAGTTCATATTGGAAATGAATAATTTATTTTCTAGTTATATTATAATACGAAATCCTAAATTTTATATAGAAACTTATTGTCTATAAAATTTCTTTTATCTAGTTTCCATAATGTTTTTAATGTCTTTTTCAATTATCTGACATATTTGGTCTAGTGGAAGGTCGTTATCATCGTATCCAAAAGGATCTTCAATTTCTTCTGCTAGGACTTCCATACTAACTAATGCATAAAAAACAAAGGTGGTAATAAGAACAGCCCAATAGTCAAAATGATAGAAAACAATTGGAAGAGTAATCACATACATAAAAATAAATTTCTTAATAAACAAGCTATATGAATAGGGGATTGGTGTGTTTTTAATTCGTTGACAACCTCCCAACGAAGCTATTAATCCGTTTAAATTGACATCTATTTGAATCAAATCTCCTTGATTTAAATCTCCCTTTTTTTCTAATTCCTTTAATTTAGTGTAAATTAATTTCATGACTTGCACTGGACTGTTGTCTTTGGTTGAATCTTCGTACTTTTCGAATACTAAATTCTTCTTGTTAGCTCTTAAATTATTTTTTGCATTGTGAATATAAAGTCTAAATAATTCAGCTATTTCCTTTTTATCTTCTTCGTTGCTTATTCTGCATGAAATTTTTAAGAAGGCACTTCGGCAGTCATTAACGATAGCACCCCAAAGCTTTCTTCCTTCCCACCATCGATCGTAGGCACCATTTGTTCGAAAAAGTAGTAGTAAAGACATTACAAATCCGATTAATGAATAGATAGCCGTTAATTCCTTGGTGTAGCTGCTTAATAAATCTTGATGTTCGACTGAAAGCAGATGTAATAAGGAAATAATTATGGTTGCAAGCAAAGAAATAAAAATTAATTGCTTCCAAAGAATTCGAATTGTATCGCTTTTATTCAAAGAAAAAATTAGGCTAAGCCAACTTTTAGGATTGTAATTTATCATGAAGTGTAAATTTGTGGATTCAAAAGTAATTTTTTTTAGCTAACTATTTTGAGTAATTTCGGTTGGTAAATTTACAAAACAAAAAATGAGAAATTCTTTACTTATACTTTTTTTTATTGGTCAATCACTACTTCTATTTTCGCAAACTAATTTTACTCCTAAAACTTTTTTAGGATATTCAATTGGTCAGCAATTTACAAGGCACTATCGTGTTGTCGACTATTTTTCAGCCTTGCAAGCAGCATTTCCTCAAAATATCAAAGTTGAAAAATATGGTGAAACATATGAAAAACGTGATTTGCTATTGGCATTTATTGGTTCTGAAGAAAATATTAATAGACTAGAGGCTATTCGTTTAGCGCATTTAAACAACGATGTTTCTGAAAAAGTATCAATTGTTTGGCTAAGTTATAATGTTCATGGAAATGAAAGTTCAGGAACTGAAGCAGCTATGCAAACAGCTTATTTATTAGTAACAAAAAATAAGGAGTATTTAAAAAATACAATTGTAATAATCGACCCCTGTTTAAATCCAGATGGCCGCGATCGCTATGTTAATTTTTACTACCAAAAGGGTAATTTCCCGCCTGATATAAAACGTTTTAGTGCTGAACACAATGAAACATGGCCAGGAGGAAGGTCAAATCATTATTTCTTTGATTTAAATCGAGATTGGGCATGGATGACACAAATAGAATCCCAACAGCGTATGAAGCGCTATAATCAATGGTTACCGCATGTTCATGTAGATTTTCATGAACAGGGAATAAATGAACCTTATTATTTTCCTCCAGCTGCAGAACCTTATCACGAGGTAATAACTGATTGGCAAAGAAAGTTTCAAAAGGATATTGGAAAAAATAACGCTTCTTATTTTGACAAAGAAGGATGGATGTATTTTTCCAAAGAAATTTTTGACTTGCTTTATCCAAGTTATGGGGACACTTATCCAACTTACAGCGGATCAATTGGAATGACATTTGAGCAGGGTGGGAGTGGAAGAGCAGGCTTAGCTGTAATTACGCAAGTAGGAGATACTCTAACTTTGCAAAATAGAGTAGATCATCATGTTACAACAGGATTATCCACAGTTGAGATGAGTTCAAAAAATAACGATAAGCTCATCAAAGAATACCAATCTTTTTGTGCGAATAAAAATTATAAATATAAATCCTATGTGATTTCAGGTCCACAAAATAAATTGCAGCCTTTGTTGGAATTGATGAAAAAAAATGAAATCAAGGTTAGCTTTTCTAAACCTACAAAGTTTAAGGGCTATAATTTTAAAACTGGTAACATAGAGTCCAAAACAAGTAGTCAAAATGATTTAATTATTTCCACAAACCAAATTAAAGGAACGCTAGTCTCTGTGCTCTTTGAACCTCAGACTAAATTAACAGATTCATTGACCTATGACATTACAGCATGGTCTTTGCCTTATGCCTATGGATTAGAAGCTTGGGCGAGTGAAGTTCTGCTTGAAGGAAATGGTAGTGCTGTTATTTCACATGCTAAAAATAGTCCTAATTCTGATTGCTATGCTTATGTGTGTGAATGGAATTCTATGAAATCAAGTCGATTTTTAGCTGCTTTACAGCAAAAAGGGATCAAGGTTTATTTCACAGAGAAACAATTTATTATTGAAGGGAAAAAGTATGCTCCAGGAACTTTAATATTATTGCGTGGAGAAAATAAAGCAAAAACATTTGATGAAACAATTATTACTCTTTCTAATCAATTAGAAATCTCTTTAACAGCACTTAAGTCTGGATTCGTAGATGAAGGAAATGATTTTGGTGCAAGTAGCGTAAAGTATATTTCAAAGAAATCTATAGGTGTTTTAACAGGAGAAAATACATCTTCTTTAAGTTCTGGAGAGCTTTGGTATTTTTTCGAACAAGAATTAAAATATCCTGTTCACATGCTTTTAATTGAAGATTTGGAAAGCGCTTTGCCGAGCTTAAGCACTTTAATTGTACCAGAAGGTCAATATCAATTTTCAGAAAATAAAGCGGTCTTGGATTGGATTGAAAAAGGCGGGAATTTAATTGTCATGGGATCTGCAGCAGAAAGTTTTGCTGGAAATGACGTTTTTGGACTCAAAATAAAAGATTCAGATACTTCTAATTCAAAGAAGGAAATACTTTTCGGAGATGTTGAACGTCAACAATTAAGTAGTATTGTAAATGGTGCAATTTATCCTTGTAATTTAGATTTGTCTCATCCACTTAGTTTTGGGTATACTGACTATTTTACGCTAAGAATGAATTCAAATGTTTATGAACTTAAAGAGGGCAGCGTATTTAAACTAAAAAAAGGTGCAATTCCCGTAAGTGGATTTGTAGGCTCTAATGTTGCAAAAAAACAAACAGAAGCTTTAATTGCAGGTGTCCATTCTATTGGTTCTGGAACTGTAATTTATTTTCTAGAAAATCCGTTATTTCGAGGATTTTGGGAGAATGGAAAGTTAATGCTTGTTAATTCCATTTTTATGGTGAAATAATCAAGTTTTAAAAATAAGTTTTTAGAACTTTTTTTTAGTATCATTGTTCTAGATTTTAAACTGTTAATATGTTTATATTAGATTATTTTAATAGACTCAACAAAAATTTTCTATCTGAAGAAACAAAGTCAAGAAGTGAAAGGATAATCTTAAAAATAGCTATTGCAAGCTTTGCATTACACCTTGCAATTATTTTTTTAGTTGATTTTGGAATTATTAAAGTGGATTCCTCAGATCTTTTGAGTAATCCAATTGTTGCTATTTATACACCATTTTCTTTTATACTATTGTATGAAGTATATCTTTTAATTTATTATCTCCCTAAATCATTTACTACATATATAAGCAAACAGTATGAAATTATTACTCTAATTGTAATAAGACGCTTGTTTAAAGATCTTTCAAATTTAAAGCTTACTACAGATTGGTTTAGTAATAAGCAGGATTTACAATTTACCTACGATTTAGCCACTTCAATACTCTTGTTTTTTTTGATTTACCTTTTTTATGTCCAAAGTAAAATTCGATTTGCTCCTGTTAAACAAGATAAAAATCATGCTGCAGCAATTTCTTCTTTTATTAAAATCAAAAATCAAATAGCAACTTTTTTAGTCCCTGTATTTCTAATATTAGCAATTTATTCTCTATCTAATTGGTTATTAAACATTTTTTTACCTAAAGAAGATTTAATTAATTCCTTTTCGAATATCAACAATATCTTTTTTGAGCAATTCTTTACTATTTTAATTGTCGCTGATGTTCTTTTGCTTCTCTTCTCTTTCTTTATAACAGACGAATTTCACAAAGTAATTCGTAATTCAGGATTTATTATTTCTACTATATTAATTAGAATATCATTTTCCATTAGTGGTGGCTTAAACAATTTATTAATTATTAGCGCAATTACCTTTGGACTTTTAATTCTTGTAATCCACAATAAATTCGAAAGGAAAATTTCTAATGAATCTTTGAAACAATAATTTTTTTTTTAACATTTTTTAAGGTCAAATAAAGCATGTTATTGTACGATTAACTAAAAGTTAACATTATTGTGTTTAAACTTTTTTATAAAATATTTGTTTTTAATAACTATGATTTTAAATTTGTAACGGCGGAATCCGAAAAGCCTTTAATAGAGTAGGATAAAGTAAACTTTTTTATTATGTTATTATCAGTTTTACCTATTGCAACTGACAACTATGTTGCTTTTACGTTCTTTATCGGAACAATGGCTATGATGGCCGCTTCAGTATTTTTCTTTTTTGAGCTAAGTAACACTAAACCAGAGTGGAGAACTTCCATTCTTGTTTCTGGCTTAATTACTTTCATTGCAGCAGTTCACTACTACTACATGAGAGATTACAACCTTAGTACTGGTGAATCACCAATCTTCTTCCGTTATGTGGATTGGATTCTTACAGTTCCATTAATGTGTGTTGAGTTTTATTTAATCACCAAAAAAGCGGGTGCGAAAATTAACTTGTTATGGAAATTAATTTTTGCTTCTGTAATTATGTTAGTTACTGGTTATTTTGGAGAAGCAGTAGACAAAGGTCATGCAGCGATGTGGGGTCTAATTTCAGGTTTAGCTTACTTCTACATTGTTTATGAAGTATGGATGGGAGATGTTGCAAAACTTTCTAAAGCGAGCAGTCCTTCAGTTCAAAAAGCAGTAAACTCTTTATTGAAGTTTGTTGTTATTGGTTGGGCTATTTATCCATTAGGTTATATGATAGGAACTGCTGACGGACAGTGGTATTCTTTTATGGCAAATTTAGGTTGGGATATGGACATCATTTATAACATAGGTGATGCTGTAAACAAGATTGGTTTTGGTTTAGTAATTTATGCATTGAGCAGAAATAACGACTAATAATTAATAATTACAACTTTTAAAGAGGCTATACGTTAAGTTTAGCCTCTTTTTTTTAGCCAAACAATTAAGGATAAACAAAAAAAGTAGATTTGGAAGGCCCAACAATTGAGAAAAGTAAGGTGTATGATTTTTTATTCATCGGCTTGGGAGCGAGTAATAGTTTAATTTTATTATCCCTACTCAAAAAAAAGTGCTTATCGAATAAAAAAGTTGCAATTATTGAGGCAGATACTAAAGATTCAAATGATAAAACCTATTGCTTTTGGGCTGCACCATCTCATTCAATTGTACTTGAACTTGCACCAATAATTTCTCATTCTTATACTAAAATTGAGGTAAATCAGTCTACATCTCAAAACATTGAAGACCAACCTTATCATTACATTAAAAGTATTGATTTATATAATCATACTCAAGCAGCATTGAAAATAGACAATGCAACCATTTTTAGAGATACTGTTAATCATATTTCTTCTGAAGGTGATATCTATACTGTTTCTTCCATTAGTACAAATTATTCAGCATCTTATATTTTTGATAGCCGTCCGCCATCTCTTAGTGATTTAGGTCAAAAAGAAATTTATCTGCATCAATCATTTTATGGCTTACACATTAAGTGCGAAAATGAGGTTTTTAATGAAGATGAATTTGAAATGATGAACTTTCAAGTGGAACAGGATGCTTTTACACAGTTTATCTATATTCTGCCATTTTCTAAAAAAGAGGCTTTAGTTGAACTCACTAGATTTGGCGAAAAAAAAATAGATGTTGCTTATGCCAAGGAGATTTTAAATAAGATTATTGTAAAAGATTACGGGAATTATGAGATTTTAGCGGATGAAGATGGTTGTATTCCAATGACTACATTTAGAAATTCAGCGAATTCTTCCGAAGGAATTTTACATACAGGCGCCCGAGCAAATTTAATAAAGCCAAGTACAGGTTATGCATTTAAAAAAATGCATGCTTTTGCAAATAAAACATCTGAAGAAATTCTTAAGGGTAATTATAAGCAATTTAACAAGCTTTCTCTTGAAACCAAAAAAAGATTTCGCTTGTATGATAGACTTTTATTAATAATTCTACTTTATTGGCCGGTAGAAGGAAAAAAAATATTTACACAGCTCTATAAAAAGCAAAGCATCAACACAATTTTTTCATTCTTAGACGAGAAAACAACACTTCTTCAAGAATTAAAGATCTTTGCATCTTTACCTATTCTTCCATTTCTAAAAGCAGTTTATATTTTTTTTAAAAAGTATAATTATCTACGTTATATCATTGCATTTTTAGCTGTTGTTATTTATTGGGTTTTTGACTATTTCACACTTTTAAGTCCGCTAATTATTGGTTTAATTTTAATTCCTGGGTTTTTATATGTTGGGATTCCCCATGGTGCCTTAGATCACATACTAATTGCGAGAAAAGAAAAGTCCTTGTTGCAATTTTGTATTAAGTATATTTTAATCATGGGAATCTATTTTATTGTTTGGCAATTTTTTCCAATGTTATCTTTATTATTTTTTATTTTATTTTCTGCTTTTCACTTTGGAGAATCTGAATTAGAAGAAGAAGGATGGAATTTATCTTCTCTTCTTTTGTACCCTAAAGCCTTTGTTTTTGGCTTGTGTATTTTACTATTTATCATTTTCACACATCACACAGAATCGCAAGAAATAATATCATTGTTTAATGTAAACTTCCCTCTGTCTCTTCGTATTTTAGATCAGTCAATTTATGCAGTCTGGATTGCATCGATTTCTTTCCTATATATTTTAATTCAAAGTATCCTTTCAAAAAAATATGCACACTTTGGATTACTATTTTTATTGATTTTGGGAATTAAAACACCTTTAATTTTAGCTTTTGGACTTTATTTTATATTTCAACATAGTCTTAACGCATGGGGGCATTTACAGCATGGTCTAAAAATAGATGGCTTTACATTGTATAAAAAGGCTTTACCATTTACACTCTCCGCCATTTTTTTTCTCTGTGCTATGCTATTTTATAATTCAGTTGCTGTTTTAAATCTAAATGAATTTATTGCTACACTTTTTATTTTTTTATCCTGTATTAGTTTGCCACATTTTTTACTTATGCATCTTTTTTATAAGGTTAAACAGTAGAAATAAATAGCTTATTAGTGTTTTATTTTAGCTTCACTAATTTATTTCGAGACAATATTTAGTTATATTGGTTTTAAAAACTCTTTTCATGTTTTTTTGTAATCTCTTTGTGTATTTCAAAAGAATATCTATCTTTGCACCCGCTGTTCCTACGAGTGGAATTGCTACATAATAATTATTTAACTAAATATTGGCATGTACTTAAACACAGAAGTTAAAAAAGAAATCTTCGCTAAACACGGAGGTTCCGAAACAAACACAGGATCTACAGAAGGTCAGGTTGCTTTGTTCACGTATCGTATTAGTCATTTGACAGAGCACTTGAAGAAAAACCGTAAGGATTTTGGAACGCAACGCTCTCTTCAATTATTAGTAGGAAAAAGAAGAAGTTTATTGGATTACTTAAAAAGTAAAGATATAGAGAAATACCGTGCATTGGTTAAAGAATTAGGATTACGTCGTTAATTCTAAGCACAAATTTATTGATTGGGGGGACATTCGATTCAATTCGACTGTCCCTTTTTTGTTTAAAAGAAGATAGAATTTAATAATATAATATAAATAAAAAGAAGTATGAATTTAGGAATTAAAAGGTCAATCATCACCGGTGGGAAAGAAATCTCAGTGGAGACAGGCAAATTGGCAAAACAAGCAGATGGATCTGTGGTTGTTAGAATGGGAGATACAATGCTATTAGCAACTATTGTATCCTCTCAAGATGCGAAAGAAGGAGTAGATTTTTTACCATTAACAGTTGATTACCGAGAAAAATATTCGGCGGCTGGTAGATTTCCAGGAGGATTTTTTAGACGTGAAGCTAGACCATCTGAAACGGAGATTTTAGTAATGCGTTTGGTCGACAGAGCACTGCGACCTTTGTTTCCAGATGATTATCATGCTGAGGTTCAATTAATGATTCAATTGATGTCGTATGACGGCATTCATAATCCTGATGCCTTGTGTGGTTTTGCTGCTTCTGCTGCAATTGCTGTTTCAGATATCCCGTTTAATGGCCCAATGTCAGAAGTTCGTGTTGGTCGTGTTGATGGCGAATATATTTTAAATCCAACTATGGCTGAAATGGCTATCTCTGATATCGATATCGTTATTGCAGGTACAATGAAAGACATAAACATGTTGGAGGGAGAAATGCAAGAAATTTCTGAAGAAGACTTAATCGAAGTTTTTAAAATTGCACACGTTGCTATTAAGGAACAATGTCAATTTCAATTAGATTTAGCTGCAGAAATTCCAAGTTCGCAACCAAAGCGCACATATTCGCATGAATCTCACGACGAAGCGGTTAAAGCGAGAGTTTATGATTTAGCCATGGAAAAATGTAAAGATGTAGCTCGAATGGGCTTAGCAAATAAAGCAAAACGAACAGAATTGTTTGATGAAATCAAAGCGGAAGTTAAAGCAAGTTATTCTGATGAAGAATTAGCGGAAGTCGGGAAATTTATTTCCCCCTACTTTTCTGAAGTTAAAAAGAAAGCAGTTCGCTGGGTAATGTTAAATGATCGCAAGCGATTGGATGGTCGTCAATTTGATGAAATTCGTCCTATCTGGGCTGAAGTTGATTATTTACCAATGGTTCACGGTTCTGCAGTATTTACAAGAGGTGAAACACAATCATTAACAACTTTAACCCTTGGTGGTAAAATGGATGAGCAATTAATTGACGGCGCGACGTTTAAAGGAACTGAGCGTTTTATGTTACATTATAATTTCCCTCCATTTTCTACAGGTGAAGCAAAACCTTTACGTGGAACTTCTCGAAGAGAAATTGGTCATGGAAACTTGGCACTAAGAGCGCTTAAGCCAGTTCTTCCAGATGATAATCCTTATACTATTCGAATTGTTTCTGATATTTTAGAATCAAATGGTTCTTCTTCTATGGCAACTGTTTGTGCAGGAACTTTAGCATTAATGGATGGCGGAATTCAAATCAAAGCACCAGTTTCAGGAATCGCAATGGGTTTAGTTGCTGACGAAGGTAAATTTGCTATTCTTTCCGACATCTTAGGGGATGAAGATCATTTAG
>ENA-UOYL01000207-UOYL01000207.1-marine-metagenome-genome-assembly--contig:-NODE-207-length-22060-cov-3.620525_pt1 | contig 22060 bp, 25 predicted proteins | sample MGYA00238173_ERZ767189 | MGnify/ENA primary metagenome ERZ767189 (study PRJEB28943, sample SAMN06267163) | marine metagenome | isolation source: Columbia River Estuary | place: USA:Columbia River Estuary... | reverse complement strand
CTTATATATGATCTTAGTGATAACTCTCTCCAACCTAACATCGACCTCTTCTAGGTTCTTGTGCGAGCCATTAACGCCCCCAGTGTTCTCATGTCGTCCTACTCCTAGGACTGCCCAGCGCTCCGACGTCCATAATCTTAGGCGGATAAACCCTCCCTTCCATTTGCTAAAGTATTAGATAACCACCACTTAACCATCCACTCTTTTGATTTAGGATCGGCATGACCTCGTCGCGCTTTTCTCAGTCCTCGATCGGGCAAAAGATCATCATGGCCGTGACGGGCATTTTATTAGTGCTCTTTGTTTTAATTCATATGTTGGGCAATCTTCAGCTTTATGCCAATGACGGGGGGCAAGCCCTTAATGCGTATGCCCAGATGCTCCATGATCTCGCCGGCGGTTACGGAATTTGGATCGCTCGAGGAGGGCTCTTGCTTCTCGTGGCCCTTCATATTTGGTCGGCTTTACAACTGACCTTAATGAATCGAAGAGCTCGACCCATTGATTATGAACAACATGCGTATAAAGAATCTACCTGGGCGGGAAGAGGGATGCGTATCAGCGGCATCATCGTAGCCATCTTTATCGTCTTCCATTTGCTTCACCTGACGGCTGGAAAAATCATCCTTCCCGCACTCAATATTCCGCTGCTTGCGGATGGCGGTATGAATGTATTTGCCAATGTCGTCCAGAGTTTCCAAATCAAGTGGGTGGCGGGGTTCTACATCGCCTCCATGCTCGCCTTAGCCCCTCATTTAGCCCACGGTATTTGGAGTTTGCTTCAAACCTTAGGTCTTTCACATCCCAATTTCAATGCCACACGTAAACTCATTGCCGGGTTACTGACGGCCCTGATCATTTTGGCGAATATTTCCTTCCCGATTGCCGTTCAATTAAAGCACGTGACCCTCCCTTCCTCCCTCGTGAGTTCCCGATGAAGCTCGATCCCAGAATTCCTACCGGCCCCCTGACGGAAAAATGGAGCCATTATCGCGAGCATGTAAAACTCGTGTCCCCAGGGAATAAGCGAAAGTATAAAGTTCTGGTGGTGGGTTCCGGTTTAGCCGGAGCATCCGCTGCAGCCAGTTTAGGTGAACTCGGTTACCAGGTGGAATCTTTTTGCTATCAGGACTCCCCGCGTCGCGCGCACTCCATCGCGGCTCAAGGAGGCATCAATGCTGCCAAAAATTATCATAACGACGGAGACAGCGTCTTCCGACTTTTTTACGACACCATCAAGGGCGGTGATTTCCGGGCTCGTGAAGCCAATGTGTACCGATTAGCACAAACCTCAGTTCATATCATTGATCAATGCGTCGCTCAGGGCGTTCCCTTTGCCCGTGAATACGGCGGCTTGCTCGATAATCGTTCTTTCGGTGGCGCGCAAGTGAGCCGTACGTTCTATGCGCGAGGTCAGACCGGCCAGCAACTGCTGATCGGCGCTTATCAAGCCCTCGAACGTCAGATTGGCCTCGGGACCGTTAAGATGTTCGCCCGCCATGAAATGCTCGAGCTCATTGTGGTGGACGGCGTCGCTAAAGGCATCGTGGTTCGTGACATGGTCAGCGGAAAAATCGAAAGCCACATGGCGGACGCCGTGTGTCTCGCGACGGGCGGTTATGGCAACGTCTTTTATTTATCGACGAATGCGAAAGGCTGTAACACCACCGCGAATTGGCGTGCATATAAAAAAGGCGCAGCCTTTGCTAATCCTTGCTACACCCAAATTCATCCCACCTGTATTCCGGTCAGCGGCGATCATCAATCCAAATTAACACTCATGTCTGAATCGCTTCGTAATGACGGACGCGTCTGGGTCCCGAAACGTAAAGAAGATTGCGGTAAACATCCCTCCGAGATTCCCGAAGCGGATCGCGATTATTATCTCGAACGCAAATACCCGAGTTATGGCAATCTCGCGCCTCGCGATATCTCCTCGAGGTCGGCCAAAGAAGTCTGTGACGAAGGTCGCGGCGTCGGTCCTACCGGTTTAGGGGTCTACCTTGATTTTGCGGACTCCATTCGTCGCTTGGGCAAACATAAAATCCAAGAAAAGTACGGCAACCTCTTTGAAATGTACGAACGGATCACCGATGAAAATCCTTATGAAGTCCCCATGCGTATTTATCCCGCCGTGCATTACACCATGGGCGGTCTCTGGGTGGATTACGAACTCATGAGCACGGTCCCCGGGCTTTTTGTTCTGGGTGAAGCTAACTTCAGTGATCACGGCGCCAATCGTTTAGGCGCGTCAGCCCTCATGCAGGGTCTTGCGGACGGTTATTTTGTCTTGCCGTACACCATTGGAAATTATTTAGCGAACGTCAAGCCCACCGATCGTCCTTCGGCCGATCATACGGAAGCTAAAAAAGCGGAACAAGCCGTTCAAAGTCGCATCGAAAAACTTTTATCCATTAAAGGTAAAACAACACCGGCGCATTTCCATCGTGAACTCGGAAAAATTATTTGGGATTACTGTGGCATGGCGCGTAATGAAGCCGGTCTCAAGAAAGCGCTAGCCTTAGTTCAAGATCTCAAGAAACGTTTCTGGTCCGATGTCTGCGTCCCCGGCAAAGGGGAGTCCCTCAATCAGGCCCTCGAACATGCCGGCCGCGTAGCGGACTTTATTGAACTCGGGGAACTCATGTGCCGCGATGCCCTCCAACGCACCGAATCCTGTGGCGGTCATTTCCGTGAGGAATGGCAGACCTCCGACGGCGAAGCCAAACGCGATGATGATCGTTTCTGTCATGTCGCGGCCTGGGAATATCAAGGCGAATCCCAAGATCCGCTTCGCCATGAAGAACCTCTTCATTTTGAAAACGTCGAACTCGCGACGCGTAGTTATAAATAAGGAAACTTCCGATGAAACTTAAACTTAAAGTCTGGCGCCAACCCGATGCCCACACCCCGGGCCGTATGGTGGACTACACGGCAGAAGCTCAGCCGGATATGTCGTTTCTCGAAATGTTGGATGTCGTCAATGAAGGACTGATTCTTAAACAAGAAGAACCCATTGCCTTTGACCATGATTGTCGCGAAGGGATTTGTGGCTCGTGCTCGATGGTCATTAACGGACGTCCTCATGGGCCCCGCGACCGAACCACCACCTGTCAACTGCACATGCGCAGTTTTCAAGATGGTGATACTGTCGTGGTCGAACCGTGGCGCTCTTCGGCGTTCCCCATTCAAAAAGATCTCGTCTGTGACCGCAGTTCCTTTGACCGTATTATTGCCTCGGGCGGCTTTATTTCCGCTCCGACGGGCAGTGCACCGGATGCCAATGCCTTACCGATTCGTAAATCCGATGCGGATCGCGCCTTCGATGCCGCGGCGTGCATTGGATGTGGGGCCTGTGTGGCCGCGTGTCCCAATGCCTCGGCGATGCTCTTTGTCTCCGCGAAGATTTCCCATCTCGGTAAATTACCCCAAGGTCAGCCCGAACGTTATACCCGAGCGCTCAGCATGGTCGAACAGATGGATGCGGAAGGCTTCGGCTCTTGCACGAATCACGGGGAATGCGAAGCGGCGTGCCCTAAAGGGATTAGCGTGGAGAACATTGCTCAAATGAATCGCGATTTCTTAAAAGCTTCGGTGTCGCAGCGACCCGAAGTGGCTTCCGGCGGCGCCGGCTAAATCGTTTTCCTTTGATATTTTTCAGCCCTCCACGTGAGCAGCAAAACCGGTAATCCTAGGATCGCCGTGAAGATAAAGAAGGGTGCATATCCCCAATGAGATACATACACGCCGGAGAATCCGGCTAGAAACCGGGGAGCTAGTTGCATCAACGACGCTAAGATCGCATATTGTGTGGCGGTATGCTTGGCATGGGTCAAGGAAGAGAGATAGGCAATGAACGCGGCACTCGCAATACCCGAAGAAAGATTATCCACGGAGACGACGAGCATGAGGGCCGTCAGATTATGACCCCAATGACTTAAACCGGCGTAGAAGAGGTTGCTTCCCGCCGCCAGAATCGCGCCCACGGTCAGCATGCGGGGAATGCCGAAGCGCAGCGAGAGGACACCGCCTAAATACGTGCCCCCAATGGTCATGATGACCCCATAAATCTTACTCACGGTGGCGACTTCTTGTTTCGTAAAGCCTAATGATTGATAAAAGTTATAAGCCATGGCGCCCATGACGACATCGCTAATGCGATAAATCGAGATCAAAGCCAAAATCCAGATCGCTTGTTGTTGATAGCGGCGAAGAAAATCGGCAAAAGGATTCACCAGCGCTTCTTTGAGCCAATCCCAAAATCGGCCAACGCGAATCCGTTCTTGCGCGAGGGGTTCCGGTGAAACGAGCACCGTCACGATCCCTACCAACATGGAGATCGCCATGACGACATATCCAAAACGCCACGCGGCGTGATCATATCCTTCCCCCTGCTGCTGCCAGGCGGTTATCCAAAGTAAACCTGCACCCGACCAAATCATGGCCAGGCGGTAACCCGCTTGATAGGAGGCCGCCAGAATACCTTGCTCATTGGCCGGAGCCGATTCAATTCGGTAGGCATCCAAAGCAATATCTTGCGTCGCGGCGGCAAAGGCGACCACCAAGGTGCAACTGATGACGGCCATGAGTTGGGTGACGGGATGAAACCAACCGATGCCCAAGAGTCCTGCTGCGATGAGCACTTGCGTCGCGAGCAACCAGCTTCGTCGCTGACCTAGGAGTCGACTCAAGAGCGGAAGGGGTAATTGATCGACGAGCGGTGACCACATCCACTTGACCGCATAGGCCAAGGAGACCCAGGATAAAAATCCAATCGTGGAGACGTTGACCCCGGCTTCACTCAAGCGGAAGAAAAGAGACCCCGCTACTAAGAGATAAGGAAGTCCCGCCGCAAAGCCCAGCAATAAAATACGAAGGCTCGTCCCTTTGAAATATAAAGACCACGTGGGAGAGGGGGCAGGCGACATGCTTTATATTATCGACTGAGTATTAGCGAGCCTCGGGACCTTTTGTCAGAAAGTCAGGATCTGGGGTCAATCCTAATTGAGCCATGATGGAGATAAAACCGGGGTGAAGTTCCGCCAAAAAGGTTAAAGGGCGTTGATCCTTGGGATGCAGAATGCCGAGAGACCACGCATGGAGCATGGGGTGGGGAATCAACGTTTGATCGCGTTGATCATTTTTCCATTCGGAGGGTCCTGCATAAAGCGGGTCGCCCAAGAGAGGCATATTGGCATGAGCCAGATGGGCACGAATTTGATGAGTGCGGCCCGTCAAGAGTTCGCAGAGCATGAGGCCCACGCCGTTGGAACTCTTAATAAGGGTGAAGCGTGTTTGTGAAGGGCGGCCGCCGGCTTGCACCGTCATGCGCAGACGGTAACGACGATCTCTAGCAATGGGCTGATCGACGAGCCATTGCTGAACATGGGGCATCCGTTTATTCAAACGCACGAGGGCGAGGTAGAATTTTTTCACAGTTCGCTGTTTAAATTGTTGTTGGAGAGAAAGCTGAGCTTCCCGTGTTTTGGTCAGACATAAACAACCTGAGGTGAAACGATCGAGGCGATGGACGAGACCCAGTAAAGGTTGCTCCATGTCCTCATCATCGATGTCCTCAGCCGAAGAAGAGGCGGGCATCGGACACGCTTGCGCATGAATGTGGCCTAAGAAGGCATTCAAAATGGTGCCATCAGGGTGACCGGGTCCCGGGTGAACCACGCGGTCGGGTTCTTTATTGATCACGAGAATAGAATCGTCCTCGTGAAGGATCGTCAGGGGAAGATCCTGAGGCTCCACGTGTCCTAAATCCTGAGGTGCGTGAGGCTCAAAGCCCTCGAGATGATCTCCCGTGACGAGCGAAGTCGAAGTTTTGGTCATGACCTCACCGTTGAGGCGAATCACCCCTTCTTTAATGGTGGCTTCCCACTGAGTCCGGGAGAAATCTGAAAAAGTATTGGCTAAAAACCGATCACAACGAGGGTGATCCGCTTCAAGAACAATCGAGAACGTGGGGCGTGTCATGAAGGATTTTTTCGTAGACGGTTTCGGCCGTAGAGCCAAACACTGAGACCAAAAAGAATAAACAGAAGAGCGGTCAGGCGACCGGTGGATAGTCCCTCGACGTTCCACCAAGTGCCTCGAGCTAGATCGCCGCGCCACGTTTCAATCACAAATCGTCCGACACCCTCGAGAATAAAATAAGCTGCAAAAAGTTGTCCTTTAAACTGACGACGCGGCCAAGCCCAAAGAAGAATCCCTAAAATCAAAAAATTACTAAGGCTGGCGTAGAGTTGTGTGGGATGAAGTGCGATATCTAAAGGCGTCCCTGCATACAGGGCGGCAAGGGGATTCGTAAAGATAATGGCAAAAGGGGAGTCGGAGGGGGTACCAAAGCAACACCCCGCCATCAGGCAACCCCATCGACCAATCCCTTGTCCCAAAGAGAGCCCCCCCACGAGGGCGTCTCCGATCGAAGCGACTTGATCGAAGTTCATTTTCCGTACTTTCCAGATGAATACCCCGACGCCCGCAATGACGGCCCCGTGGACGACACCTCCCGCACGAAGGGTACTGAGTGAAAAGGCTTCTTCAAAGGTGATAGCTCCGGCTTCGCCGAGGGGGGTGAGAAGCCCTACGACGACCAGGAGAATTTTGGCTCCTAGGACGCCGGAAATCAGAAGTGCAAAGGTGAGATCGGAAATAAAGTCAGGAGGGTGTCCATCGCGAACCCCTAGGTGACGGGCCAAGAGCGAACCGGCCCAAAACCCCACGATCAGAATCAATCCATAGGTACCGATGGGAAGCGGGCCAAGATCAAAAAGAATGGGATGCATTACATTCCTTGCTTAACAAAGGGATTGAGGCGAACAGGAGGGGGATCGAGACTCGCTATGTCAAAACTTAACACCTCTCCGTAGGGTTTCAGAAGGGGGATCAACGTTTGAACGACGAGAGGATTAAATGCTCGATTAAAATCCTGAGCTAAAGCCATTTTAGGAGTGCCTTTGAGAATAAAGACCCGAACTCCGGATGCTTCTTCCTCTAAAAGATAAGCGTCACTCAGTAGAGGGGCGACGGCTTTCATGACTTCCTGGCGAACGGCGCCAGGTAGGGGCGTACGGTTCATTTCACCGACTTGATTGGCATAAGGATTTCGGACGCTGTAGAGTCCGTAGACCGTGAGTATGAAAAAAGCCACGAGGATGCTGTAAAAGAAACGTCGCCAACGTCGATCAAAGGCTTGATCTTGGGGCTGAGGAGGATGTTCGAGAGGGGAGAAAGTCATAGGATAATAAAAGAGACGATACCGAAGGAGTGGAAGAGATGATGCAGGGCCTGTCAGCCCAGGAACTCGCGAGCCGACTTCACGGCACGTTAGTGAATTGTCCTCCAGAACGGCACTTAACTAAAGTTCAACCTTTAGAAGAAGCGGATGGTGAAGGCCTATCTTTTTTAGCCAATGCCCAATATCTCTCCGATGCTAAGGCGTCTCAGGCTGGATTAATTTTGTGTCGCCCCGAGGATCACTTGGGTGCTCAAGCTCAACTCCAAGTCCCGCATCCCTATCTTGCATTCGCCCATTGCATTGAATGGCTCCACCCGGAAGAAGAATCCGATTGGCGGGGCGCCTCAGGCACTACGCCTTCCATTGACGCCACGGCTCAGATTGCGCCCGGTGTCCAAGTCGGCCCGCAGGTCTCCGTCGGCAAGCGCGCGCGTATTGGCGCTCGCTGCGTTTTGTATCCCGGCGTTCACGTGGGGGATGATTGCGTCCTCGGTGAGGATTGTATTTTGTATCCCGGTGTCATTCTTTATCGAAAATCGATGCTCGGTGATCGGGTCCGTATTCACGCGAACAGTGTGGTCGGAAGTGACGGCTACGGTTACGTCCTTCACGAAGGTCGTCATCACAAAATTCCCCAGGTGGGTTGGGTTGAAATTGCCTCCGAGGTCGAAATTGGATCCTGCGTCACCATTGATCGAGGTGTACTAGGTGCAACGCGAATCGGCCAAGGCACCAAAATTGATAACCAAGTTCAGATTGCCCACAACGTTCAAGTGGGCGAGCACTGCTTACTCGTCAGTCAAACCGGCATTAGCGGCAGTACGACCTTGGGCAACTTCGTCACCCTCGCTGGAAAAGTAGGCGTGGTGGGCCATATTCATATCGGGGATCGTTCGATGGTGGGAGGCAATAGTGTCGTCACCAAAGATTTATCCGCCGACTCTTTTGTGACCGGTTATCCCGCACGACCTCATGCCGAGTGGTTAGCGGCGCAAGCATCCTTGAATCAGCTCGCTAAGAAACATAAAAAATAATCTTATTGTGAGTTCGTTAGGATTCTAGAACGACAAAGGCGTAGGCGATGTGATCGTCGTGGGTCACGGAAGCATGCAAACGCGTGACCTTCCGGTTTTCTAATTGATCTTTCAGGGTGCCCTCCGACCATAAGCGACCGTTGAGGTACCGCAATTCTTTCCAGTGCCATCCATCCATTCCCACGCCCAAGGATTTCCCAAAGGCTTCGCGGAGGGCCCATCGGCCCGCGAGTCGTTCGGCGAGGCGATCGGGGTGCGACTGGAGTAAGTAGAGCGCTTCTTCAGGCGCTAAGATTCGGCGACAACATTTTTCAGCGCCAAAGCGATCGATCATGCGTTGCCAGCGCCTTGCGGGGCAGACGTCCATCCCAATTCCGTGGATCACGAGAGATCCTTGATGAAAAATCGATCACAATGGGAATGTCCGGTGCCACCCATGGATTTTGGGATCGATACAAACCCATGGGTGGTGTACAAGGCTTGAGCGGTCTGCATGTTTGAGAGCGTTTCGATATAGCATCGCTTGAAACCTGCCGCGGGAGCTTCCCTAAGGCAGAGTTGCAGAATCGCTTTACCAAAACCTTGACCCCGAACCTTAGGATCAAAATACATTTTTTGAAGTTCACAGGTATCGATCGGCCCCTCGTCGAGGGGCGCAAAGCCTCCGCCTCCCCATATTTCACCCGCGGTATCCTCGATCACCCAAAATTTTCGTTGAGCCGTGTTATAGAACGCCGACAGCGAATCGAGTTGAGCGTCCGCCATAGAAGTAAATTGCTGGCGATCGGGTGGGACAAATTCGGCGATGGTCGTTCGAATCACGCGGGCTAAGGCCACATCGTGACGAGGTTCCAGGGGTCGAATCTGATAAGTAGACATGTTTTAAGAGAAACGCGGAGGTCGTTTTTCCAAAAAGGCCCGAATACCTTCTTGGGCGTCCGGACTTTTCATGAGGCGTTTCATTTCTTCGCCTTCGGCAAGGAGTAAGGATTTAAAGGAAGTGGCGTCGAGTCCTAAATTACGTTGAGCCGATTGCTTGATACTGGCTAAAAGATGTCGCGGTGCGCCAGCAAGGCGAGCCATTTTCTTAGCGACCACCATTTCGAATTGATCAGAAGCGATCACTTCGTTGACTAATCCTAAATGGAGGGCTTGATCCGCCGTGAGCGTGTCCCCCGTCCACATAAGTTCCATGGCTTTCGAGGGAGAGACCATACGGGAGAGTAAAACACTGCCACCCCAATCAGGATGGAGACCAATCTTAGCAAAGGCCATGGAAAAATTAGCTTGATCTGAAGCCCAGCGAAGGTCTGCGGCCAGTGCGAGACTCATGCCGGCGCCCGCAGCGGGCCCATGAACGAGGGCGATGACGGGTTTAGGAAGCGTAAAGAATCCATAAGCAACCTCGGTACCCAATTGAAGAAGTTGATACATCTCATCAATTCGTTTGTCTTGAATGCACTGAGCCATCCAACCGATATCTCCGCCCGCACAGAAGGCACGACCTTCTCCGCGAACAATGAGTGCCTTGACGTCAGGATCGGAGGCTTGACGAAGGGCCTCATGAAAGCCTTCGATCATTTCTGGGACAAGCGCGTTGAGTCGATCGGGACGATTCAGGGTCAAAATACCTAATTGATTCTGGATTTTAAATTCAAGAGGCGCGGACATCTTTTATTTCCTTTTTTGACGAATAGCGTCTAGGAATCCCTTGAATAAATTACGAGCGGCTTCGCCCGTGGGACCCTCTTCGCGAGTTAGATTTTCTGGATGCCATTGAACGCCCACAATAAAACGACTGGGATCCGAAGATTCAAGGCCTTCAATCATAGGCCGACCTCCCACGAGATCCTCTTGGTCGACGGCGCTGATAATGAGCCCCTTGCCGACTTCTTTCACAGCTTGATGGTGACGGCTGTTGACATCCATGCGGGGAACTTTGATTTGAAGTAAGTGAGCGAGTTGAGAATTGGCCTTCACGGACACGCTGTGGGGAAGCACTTGTTTTTCATCGGAGTATTTACCCACATACGTGCGAGCAAGAGGAACGCCCTCATCGGGAAGATGCTGATACATGCTGCCGCCAAGAGCCACATTGATGATTTGCTGTCCTCGGCAGAGTCCTAAGATAGGTAGGTTTTTTTCTTGAGCGTGGTTAATGACCTTAATTTCTAAATCTGTTCGAGCATCATCGGGTTCTGCTTTTTCATGGAGCGGTTCTTGAACGTCCCAATACTTAGGATGAATATCGGCTCCCCCGGTGAGCAAAATGCCTTCAACGTCATCAAGGTTCGGTAGAGGATCTTGAGCAGTGATGAGCACTATTTTCCCCTTCCAGCCAGCCTCTTCTAAAGCCTTCTGGGAAGTCTGTCGGGCCGCAGATGGATCACTACAAATCACCAGAATGCTGGAGTCCATTCGACGCCCCTTTGCTTGTCCTAAGTTTATCGAAGTTAAGGCTTTAGGCTGAAGGGGGAGCGTCGTAAATCCCAAACATACACTTGTCGAGATTCGCGCTAGAAACCCAAGAGATAGAAGGCGCATGAGGGGGAATCCTTAGAAGTCAGTCTTTATTAATTCCTAACTTATGAAACAATACTTTACACCCTTAACCCTATCTTGGGGCAGGGCCATTAAATCAGCGAAGAGCTTCGCTGGAAACAGGAGCCAAAATGTCGGCATCGATGAACAAAGTGATCCTCATTGGGAATCTAGGTAAGGATCCCGAAATGAAAATGACCGCGACAGGAACTCCTGTCTGTCGTTTTAGTTTAGCCACGACCGAAAATTGGAAGAATCAGGCTGGCGAAAAACAAAGTAAAACCGAATGGCACACGATTGTGGTGTGGGGTAAGCAAGCTGAAATTGCCGAGAAATACTTACGCAAAGGCAAGCAAGTGATGATCGAAGGTCGTATTCAATATCGCGACTACACCGATGCTCAAGGGGTCAAAAAGACGATTTGCGATATTCGTTGCGACAATTTTGTAATGTTGGGTCGTATGGATGATGGAGCCCCCCGGACGGAAGCCATGAAGGGCGGGTCCGACTACGAAGAGACCTCCTCGCCCGTGCCTCCTTCCGCCAGTGCTTATCCCAACGAAGACATCCCCTTTTAATCGATAAATTTCAAATCCTCAGGAGTACTTAAAATGCAACGCTCACACATATTGTTATGCATGACTTCGGCCCTCGTCGCTCAAGCGATTCCGCAAGCTTCGACCCCAGCCCCCACGCTATCGCTTGCAAAGCGGATTGATGCAGAAACGGTGCGTCTCGATAACTTGAAACTGACGAACCCTGCACAGGCCCTTACCGAAGCCTTGGCTTTGATCCCGGATCCGCTCCCCACCTTCGATAAATCTAACATTCAGGCCACCCGACAATCCCTCATGGATCAATTAGCCGTCGTTCAAGTGAAATTCATGGCTGGCACGTATGCCCGTGAATGCGGGAAATGGGAACAGGCAAGCAGTCTCTTCAAAGAAGCCGCTGAATTAGCAACGGCTACGAAAGCGCCGACCAAAGAGGGCGTGGCGCCTTCTCGAAAGCAATGGGAGGATGCCGTCGCCGAAGCCAAAATTAAAATCGCCGAAGTGGAACCCCGATTAGTTGCCTTTGACGACAACCCAAGGTTTAAAGAACTCGGGGCTAAAGCGGATCGCACCATGGATGAGAATATCGAATACGAAAAATTTATGGCCCAGAAGGCGGATCTTATTCAACCTCTGCAAGTATGGAAAAACAACATTGCCATTGCCCCTAAAGCCCTTGCCGTCTTTGATGATTTAGAAAAAGGGCCGGACGCTTATATCGAAGCCTGTAATAACAATGTACAGAAAATGCAGAAAGTCATCGTAGCTGAAAAAGGGGAACTAAATCGTTTTGATGAAGATGCCAAAAACCCGATTATCAATTCCAAGCGCCTCAAGCCCTTGGCCTTTTACATCAATCAGAAGATCCGCCAAATGTCAGAACAAAAAACGGATCGTCCAACTTGGCTCTTAAATCTTAATCGCTACCTCGTCTTAGATCCCGGCAACAAAGAAGTGCTTAAAAAAATTGACTGGGCCATGGGCAATACCGCTCCTTCCAAGAGCAAGTCTTAACGAACCCCGTGACCGTTCGATATCTATGGGGTCTTCTGGCCTCCGCGGTTGTATGGTCTCAAAGCCCCGCGCCACTCCCGAGCGTGTTCACTCAAAATATCGGCCACTGGGAAACCTTGTTAGATAAAGGACTCTCCACCTCGGTTCGCAAAGAAGTGCTGACACACATTGAAAAACGAAAGATTAATACTCCTTCGGACCCCAACGAGAGCTTGGCCTTGATCGCCCTCAAGAAAGTCTTGTCGCGCGCCTTTATTCTCGAAGGCAATTGGGAAGACGGGTTGCGTCACTTGGATGAAGTCCTTGAATCTAGTCGGGACAATATACAAAGCGTTGAGGAGATTTATGCCAAGCTCAAAAATGATAATGAAAATAAAATCAAGACGTCACAAGAGTCCATTGATAAGTACAATCCTTATCTCCAAGATCTCCAATCGATTCGACAGCTGACGCTCGACCAAAAAAAACGCAAACAGGAATTGGAAGTCTTTATCAGTGATCAGCGAGCGGCCGTCACGCAGTCCATCCAAAATATTGAGACCATGAACCAGACGCTGAAGGCGCTACGACAAGATAAAGACGTGATTGCAGAACGCATTCTCAACTGGCGCGTCCTTTTAGAACAAGAAAAAAAAGATCAGAAGAAATATAAGTCGACAAAAGACTTTATTAACGCTCGGATTCAACAGATCAAAGCAGACACGAGTAAACCCCTCTTTGACCGACGCGCGTATGCCGCACGACTGGTCCAACTCGACCCTGCGCATGTTCCCGCCCGAAAACTATGGGGCACGCTTTTGAACACCTCGATGCGACGACGGTAGGATGGCCATGACCTGGAACGATGATCTTGCCGAATTAAAAAAGAATCTACCCGCAGCCCCTCTCGCACCCCCGGCCGTACCGAGCGCTATGAATAAAGTGTCCAAGAAGACCAAACCTAGTGCGCCGGCTCCGCTCGGGGAAGAGGATCAACTTTTTTTAGCGGCGATGGGACTTAAAGCCGCTCCGACGTCGACGGCAAGTGCGACCCCGGCCCCCCAGAGTCTGAGTCTGGCCGATGAGGATCAACTTTTTTTGGAATCGTTGCCTGGCACCCCGCGTCGCAAGGAAGTACTCCCGCCGCCGCCGTCACGACAAACCGAGCATTTAAAAAAAGTTTTATCTTCTGAAAAGTCTCTAGCAGAAGAAGTCAAAGAGCCGACGCCTGCTTCAGAGCCCCTTCAGGTCGCGGTGTCTTCGTCACCTCAACCCGCAAGTGAAATCCATTTGGCTGCTGGCATGAGTGTCGAGGTCGATGCGCATTTGGATCTGCGCCACTTTACCGATATCGATGGCCTCCTTCGACTCCAAGAAAGAATCGAGGACGGAGTTTTCTTGGGATGGCGACATCTTTGGGTGGAGTTTTCTTCGGAAGGCTCCCTGAAAGCAACGGTCTGCGACCATCTGAAGTCGGGCTGCTACGCTTCGATTCGTCAGTTTGCGGGGGCGCCCGAGCGTATGGGGGGTAACCACGCTCTCATTCTTTACTATCTGCCTTCGCTCTGAGAAGATCATAAGTTGGTCCTTTAAGGTGTCTATGAGTTTATTAGTCGTCGGAAGTGTGGCTTTTGACTGTCTCGAAACCCCCTCGGGTAAACGCGATCATGTCCTCGGAGGTGCGGCGAGTTATTTCTCCCTTGCGGCGAGTGTCCTGACCGATATCCAACTCGTTGGAGTCGTCGGGGATGATTTTACGGAACTCTATTTAAATAAATTCTCCGGTCGTCCCATTGATCTGGCTGGCCTCGTCAAGCGCCCCGGACAAACCTTCGTTTGGAAGGGTCGCTACGGGGCTAATATGAACGAGGCCGAAACGCTGGACACCCAACTCGGTGTCTTTGGGGATTTTGATCCCGTTTTGCCGCCTCATTTTCAAAAAGCTGATTATCTCTTCCTGGCCAACATTCTTCCTCGGCTCCAAACCCGTGTCATGGATCTCATGGCGAAGCGTCCAAAGTGGATTGGTCTCGACACGATGAATCTTTGGATCAATACGGCTCGGGAAGATCTCTTGGCAGTTTTAAAACGCGTGGATATTCTTTTGATTAACAATAAAGAACTCGAACTTCTCGTGCAGGACTCCACGCTATCCCTCGCTCAGTCTTATGAACGCGTCGCGGCCTTAGGTCCTAAGATCGTCGTCGTTAAAAAAGGCAATCAAGGCGCTGAACTCTTTTGTCCCATGGGACAACTGCACATGGAGGTTCATCCGGTCGATAAAGTGGTCGATCCGACGGGAGCCGGAGACTCGTTTGCGGCAGGATTCCTTGGCTACCTGGCTCAAAGTGGCGCCCCCCTCACGGATTTCCAAGCCCTCAAGACTGCCTTGATGTATGCCAACGCCATGGCTTCATTTACGGTTGAAAAATTTGGACCCGAATCGCTCGAGACGCTCACGCACGATCAATTACTGTCGCGCGTTAAGTTTTACCAAACCTAAACCGGATCCATCCTCAGAACCACCCGCGACCCTCGCGTAGGAAGTTGATACGGATGAGGGGTACAGGACCAATGAGCGGGATGTTCTTCGTTGATCCAGTCCTGACTTTTGAGTGCTAAGAAAAAACCTCCGGGGAGCGTATGTCGATCCATCCAGGAAGCGAGTAGGCGAGGGGAGCCGACCGCTTTGGCAACACCGACGAAAGCATGAAGGGAAGGGATCAACTCCGCTCGACCATGAAGGGCTTCTACGTTGGCTAATTTTAATTCCAGAATCACTTGTTGAATGAACAGCGTCTTCTTTTGAGCCGCATCGAGGGCCGTGATGCGCAGATCCGGGCGTAGGATAGCTAAAACAATAGCTGGAATCCCCGCCCCCGAACCAAAATCCACCACATGGGATCCCGCGGGTACGGTTTCGAGATGGGGCAGCAAAATGGAGGCGTCGAGAATCAGTTCTTCAAATCGATCAGAGGGAGCCAAACTCGTAAGCGCGTGAGTTTGATTCCATTGATCTAGAAGCGCTAAGTAGCGCTCAAAGATGGATGGATCGATCTCAGGTATTAACATAGGTTCATTTTAGAATGGAGCGAGCGTATTCTCTAGCCCTTATCCCTTAGCGGAGCTCGTGTCTGTTCGCAGTAAGGTAATCCCTGCTCCTGTTTGTTAATTATTAAAAAGGTGTATACATACAAGTCATTCAAAAGACACAAAGGTATCACTACCTGGTCATTGGAATGGGCTACTCTAGGTCTCTTGAATACTTTTCTGACTGGAGAGCAACATGAAATTTGGAAAACCTATCTGTACTGTGGCACTTGCTGCTATGGCATTGTCCACCGCCTGTTCTAGCTCTAACAATGACCTTGAAACCATCCCCGTCGCCACTCTGGTTGGTCGATATGCCGTCAATGTGGGCGCTGGAGTTTCTGAAATCGTTGCTTACCATGCGGAGAGTCGATCGGTTTTCATCACGGTGGATAGCAGCACTACGCCTTCATCCTTCCAGCGCATTAGTCTGCGTGGACTCACCAGCATGCCATCAGGAGCAGGGATAGCTAATCCGGTAACTGCAAGCAACCTAGAAAGCGGAGTGGTCGTATCGGTCGCAACACACGTCAATGGCACCACCTTCACGGCTGGCGGCGTTCAGGCCCTGGCCATCAGCGGCAACTTGCTTGCCATTGCCGTGCAGTCCAATCCCAAAACCTCCAACGGTGTGGTGGCCTTTTATCGTCTTGATGCTCAAGGAAACGCGACTTACCTGAAAAAAGTCACCGTCGGAAGCTTGCCTGATGGCGCGTCATTCACGCCCGATGGAAGCAAGTTAGTGGTGGCCAACGAAGGCGAACTCAGTGCCACTTTCACCACCGACGGAATTGATCCACTAGGCACTATTTCCATCATTGCTATTACTAACGGGACTCCTGCGGATACCGCCACTACCCTTGATTTCACCGCCTTCAATGTGGGTGGTACCCGTGCCAGCGAATTGCCAACTGGGGTACGAATTGGCCGCGCTGCTGCCACTGTAGCTCAGGACATAGAACCAGAATTTGTGAGTATCCGCGCGGACGGTACGAAGGCCTATGTGACGCTGCAGGAAAATAACGCTGTAGCCGTGGTCGATCTCGCTACTAACAGCATTGAGCGCATTTTTCCTATGGGCTACCAAGATCATTCCTTGGCTGCCAAAGCCCTGGCACCTTCCGACCAAGCCCCCACCACCGCTCCATTTGTACTTAAGAGTTATCCCAATCTACTAGGTATTTACATGCCCGATGGCATTGCCAGTTTTACAGCCAATGGGACATCCTACTTCATTACAGCTAACGAGGGTGATGACCGCGACGACTTCTTGGGGACTGCCTCCGCTGAGACCGCGCGGGTGTCCACCTTGAGTTTGGATTCCACAGCATTTCCCAGCGCTACCGCTCTGGAGCTAGCCCGCCTGACCGTTTTTAAGACCATGGGGCTAAACAGCAGCAACCAATTCACCAAGCTCTATGCTTTAGGCGGCCGATCATTCTCGATATACAACGCAACAACGGGCACCCAGATCTACGACTCGGGCAGCGACCTGGAACAGCGTACTTACACGACTATACCGGGAGCCCTGCTGAGTAAATCTTCGGTTGTTGGTCGTTTGGATAACAAAGGCACCGAGCCTGAGAGCGTGATAGTTGGTCAGATCAACGGTAAGGCCTACGCGTTTGTAGCTCTAGAACGCGCGAGTGCCATCTTGATGTATGACTTGAGCGACCCAACCGCCCCAAAATTTATCCAATGGTTTCAGAACACCACTGATATGGCAAATGGCGACATTGCGCCAGAAGGCCTCAATTTTGTTCCGGCTGCGCAAAGCCCGACCGGCTATGCCCTGTTGATTGTTGGCAATGAAGGTAGCGGCACCGTAGCTGTCTGGGAAATTAAGTAAGCAACTTTCATCCCATCATCACACGCCCTCGACCTCGAGGGCGTGTGATGATGGGAGGCTGCTAGTCTTCAAATTGCCATCATTAATTTCTATTTTGATCGAAGTAGGCGATGAGATGACGGGCCATGAAAGTTCGTAGCAACCTGAGAGCAGGTCAACACCAAGCTAATGCGATAGATGGAATGTCCGCGCCACTCCCTAAGTCCAGGATGGATCTATCCCAAATATCAATAGAGATTCATTTTAGAATGGAGCTAGCGTATTGTTGAGATTCATTGGTATGGAGATATCAGGTGCGACGACCCCCCAAAGATTTTTGGCTTGATATTCAAAATCGAAGTGGTCTCCGTGCACCTAACAAGCATCTCCTATTTGAGATCGTGATGAACATCGTTCAAAAAGAGTCCCCTCAAACGCAAGGTGTGGGGTTGATCTTCGTAGACGACACTGAGATGAAGCGGATTAATACAACACACCGAAAAAAAAAGAAAACCACCGACGTCTTGAGTTTTCCTTCTCATCTTCCCAAGGGCGCGTATCCCTATTTAGGCGATGTGGTGATTTCGCTCTCGTTGGCACGTACCTTAGCAAAGAGCGCAGGGGTCTCCACGACACGCTATTGCTCGACCCTTTTGATTCATGGTCTTTTACATCTCTGCGGCTACGATCACGAGAAAGATAAGGGCGAAATGATGAAGCGTCAGGCGTATTGGGAGCGACGCGCCCTGAAGAGCGATCCTTTGCCGATGGGACGACCCTAGTCTCTGAGCCTCAGCCTCAAACGCTCCTTTATTAGTAGAACGCTAGGCCTTCAAGCGATAAAATAGGAGGTTCGGACCCCTGGGGTTCTTTGGAGTCTTACGTGCTGAATTTGTTAGGATCACTTGGCTTAGGGTTGCTGCTTACGCTGGCTTTCTATTTTCTGAACGTCACGCTTTGGTTCGGCATCCCCTTTGGCTTAGCGGCTGGTATCGCCCTCTTTATTTATTTAGGACGCCAAGTTCAGCAAAAATTAGAAGCCATCTTTAAGCGAGCCGGGGAACAACTTAATCGCCAGCCCCCTCTCTTTGAGAAAGCTATTGAAACCATGAAAGAAGGTTATGTCTTCTCGAACCAGCAATTTTTAGTTCGAGGCTCCATCGATGGACAGATTGGCATGGTCCAATACTTACGCGACAAGGAAGACGAAGCCATTCCGCTATTGAAGTCCGCTTCCATGCAGCACTATATGGCGAAAGCGATGCTCGCGGTTATTGAATACAAAGAAAAAAACTATGCCGAAGTGCATTCTGTGATGAAACTCGCTATTCGCGCAGCGAAAAAAGAAAGCATGCTCTACGCCCTCTATGCTTACTTTCTGAGCGGTAAAATGAATGACCGCAATGAAGCGATTGCAATTTTAAACAAAGGACTCAAGGTCCTGAAGAACGATGAACGCCTTTTAAATAATCGCAATGCCCTCCAGAACGGTAAAGAAATGAAGATGAGTGTCTACGGCGCCGCTTGGTATCAATTTAAGATCGAGCGCCCAAAGATGGTGATGCAACCTCCTCCTTTTGCCAGGATGTCGGGCAAAGGGATGAGACGCTAAGATAATTGAAGGAGTCTCCATGGGTCGCGGACATCTTTTCGTTGGAAAATCCCTCAAGGACGCCAAACGTGGGTCCATGTGGACGAAGATCCTAAAAGAAATCACCGTAGCCGCCCGTCTAGGAGGCGGGGATCCCAATGCGAACTCGCGTTTGCGTCTCGCCATTGATCAGGCCAAGCAAAATAATATGCCTAAAGATAATTACGAGCGCGCCATCAAAAAAGGTACCGGCGAACTCGAAGGCGTGACCTATGAAGAAATTGTTTATGAAGCGTACGGCCCCGGGGGCAGTGCCATGATTATCGAAGCGATGACCGATAACAAAAATCGAACTACGCCGGAGATTCGAAGTTACTTTTCTAAGATCGGTAGTGACCTAGCCGCTCAGGGTAGCGTGCATTTTCTCTTCACGCGTATGGGGCAGATCATTATTGATCATGCTATACCCGAAGAAAAGCTCATGGAAGTGGCTCTCGAAGCCGGGGCAGAAGATATTGTGCTGGATGGCCAAGTCTGGATCGTGAAAACGACCCCTCATGATTACGAGACCGTTAAGAAAGCCATTGATCAGGCTCACATCCCCACCCTCGATGCCAAGATTGTCCAGTCGCCTTCGACCACGATTCAACTCGAAGGCAATACGCTGGCGCAATTCCTAAAACTCGTCGATGCCATTGAAGATAACGACGATGTTCAGCACGTCTGGCATAACGCCGAATACGACGCCCACTAAAAGTTAATTGGATTCCTCTTTCAGTTCAATCATCTGGGCTTGAAGAATCGGTTCAATTTGATCGAGGGCTGTGGCCTCTAGATTATCTTCACCAAAGTCGCTGAGTTGAGGAAGATCGACGAGGGAGTTGAGTCCGAAGTGAACTAGGAATTTCTGCGTGGTGACGTACATCATGGGGCGACCGACTACGGGCTTTCGACCCGCCATTTCGATCAGTTCGCGTTCGAGTAATTTCTCAACCTGAGTAGAACTCGATGTAATCCCTCGAATGAGATTAATTTCGGTAATAGTAATGGGCTGACGGTAAGCAATGATGGCTAGGGTTTCGATTTGAGCGGGCGTGAGCCGTCCGCTACGAATAATCGTCGCGAGTTTCGACATGAGGTCTTTATAGATGGGAGCGGTCGTCATGCGCCATCCGCCTCCGACTTGAACGAGCTGAACGCCCGAAGGAGGCACCAGTCTTTTTTGGAGATCCTGAATGCCTTGCTCCAGAATCCCTTCGCTAAAACCCGTAAGCTCGACCAAGCGTTTCATCGTCAAGACTTCCCCCGCCACGGTGAAGATGGCTTGAAGGGCGCCGACGAGATCGCCACCATCTTCCCAAAGAGGGACGATGGGCGGTGTGATCGATACTGGACGTTGGGGCTTCTTTTTACTCACGCTAGACTCCTCGCATCCCAGGACAACAACTTCAAAAAATTGTAGCACTTAAGGGTCGAGATTTTGTGACCTAACTCCCGGCGAAGGGGGTTCCAAAGAGACCCACCGCCAACTCGGCCCAAATCAAGACAAAGGCAAAAAGGACCAAGGCGAGAAGGGCATATCGCTTATTTTTATTCTGCACTTTGCTCCGCACTAGTTCTATTCCCAGTCCCAGAACGAAGAGGAGAAAACCCCCAATGACAAAATCGGACAAAGTCCATGGAAATCGAAAGATCAACGGAATCAACAGTAGAAGGAGGGGATAGACCATTCGCTTGGACATGCCTACACTCTATCGAGTTCATGAAAAATGGCCAAGCACCCGGATTTTTTTTTAGTTTCGATGCCTTATTTTAAAGAATCCGCGCACCTAAACGTTGACCCACCTTAATGGGCCCCGATGTCCGATGGGCGCGCCACTTAGAAGCCCCCGAGCCTCCAATAAGAACCACGACGGTTGACCCAAACTCAAATTGTCCGATTTCATCACCCGCTTTAGCTTGGCGATCGGAGGCCTGCTGCCACTCTGGGAGAATCCTAATGTGGCCCACATGAGTGGCTCCCACAAAGACTAAGGCGATCTCTAGGCCCTCTGCTGTCTTAAGTCTCAGAACAGATCTTTTGTTTTTGACGTAGAGTTGATCGACATGGCTTACTGCCTTCTCATTGACCGGCCATAAATCCCCATCAATCTCTCGAAGTGATGTTACCTGCGCTTCGCAGGGCATATGAAAACGATGATAGTTATAGGGGGCTAAATAAAGCGTCATGAAGGAACCGCCCTCGAAGACCTCAAGATTTGATTCGTTGAGAAGCAATTCTCCTAGGGCATAGGTTTTTCCCTTGGCTTGAAACAGCGCACCTTGATGAATGCGTCCTTCGCTCAAGATCGTGCCGTCCACGGGACTATTCAGGTACCCGGGGGCAGGAGCCTCTTGAGGACGAAGACCGGGTTTTAGTTTTCGAGTAAAAAAGTCCTGAAGACTGGTGTACTCAATCAAATTTTTTTCAGCTTCGTCGACATTGACTTGGTAGTGATTTACGAAAAGACCCAAAGCTGGTTCACGGAGTAAACGAGGCAAGGGCAGGGACGCGAAATGACCGGCCAACTGAGATCCCCAAACGCGAGGGTAGAGGGTCATCCAACCCATGGGTCTTTGGCTAATCCACCAAATAGCAGCCAGCAAGATCAGAACAGATAAAAGCCGCTGCATCATCTATAGGTTCCTTTGTCTTTGATCATTCTAGCAACCCCAATGGTAAACTAAAAAATCTGAACTGGAGAGATGGCAGAGTGGTCGAATGCGCCTGACTCGAAATCAGGTTTGCGGGCAACCGTAACGGGGGTTCGAATCCCTCTCTCTCCGCCAGTTTGATTAAAAGCCAGGTGAATTGATGTAATAGATCCAGGTAGGATAACTGTTTGCCTCTATTTTATTGATCAGTCATATCTCGAAATACCACTAAAATACTGCATAACCATCAAGCTATAGATTGGAAATGGATAAATGCTAGAAGGACGGAGATTAGTGATGATAATAGCTCCTCACTTTATGCCCCTAAAGGTTGGACAGACTGGATTCAAAATGGTCTAGAGACCTTACCAGCTATGAGAGATAATATTATAGAACACGCCACATCTGAGGATTTGTAGGAACTAGAACTATAGAATCAACAATCATATTTCATAACTATGGAGCGATCGTATGCCAAGATTAGAAACA
>ENA-UOYL01000205-UOYL01000205.1-marine-metagenome-genome-assembly--contig:-NODE-205-length-22305-cov-2.818832_pt1 | contig 22305 bp, 19 predicted proteins | sample MGYA00238173_ERZ767189 | MGnify/ENA primary metagenome ERZ767189 (study PRJEB28943, sample SAMN06267163) | marine metagenome | isolation source: Columbia River Estuary | place: USA:Columbia River Estuary... | reverse complement strand
ATTTCAACAACTGCAGAGTGCAACGCGTTGTTGGTGTACACCGGAGCAGAGCAACCTTCGATGTAGTGAACTTTTGAGCCTTCGTCGGCAATGATGAGCGTGCGCTCAAACTGGCCGGCCGAATCGCTGTTGATACGGAAGTACGCCTGCAATGGCATTTCGCATTCCACGCCTGGTGGAACATAAATGAACGAGCCACCCGACCACACCGAAGTGTTCAGTGCGCTGAACTTGTTGTCGCCCATTGGAATAACAGAACCGAAGTACTGCTTTACCAAGTCTGGGTATTCGCGAAGTGCGGTGTCCATGTCGCAGAACAAAATGCCTTGCTCTTCTAATTCAATACGGTTGCGGTGATACACCACTTCCGAGTCGTACTGCGAAGTAACGCCTGCGAGGTATTTGCGCTCGGCTTCAGGAATACCAAGCTTTTCGTACGTCTTCTTCATTTGCTCTGGCAAGTCTTCCCACTCATCGGTTTGAGCAGTTGCTGGCTTCAAGTAGTAAAAGATGTCTTGGAAGTCGAGTTCAGGCATGTTCACGTTGAACCACGGCGCCATTGGCTTGCGCTCAAAAGTTTGCAGTGAGCGCAGTCGCATGTCGCGCATCCACTTTGGTTCGCCCTTCCACCACGAGATCTGTTCAATTACTTGCTCGTTCAAACCCTTTTCAGGCTTGAAGGCGTACTCTGCTTCGTCGCTCCAGCCAAGTGAGTACTTGCTGAGATCGAGGTCAAATGCAGTCATATTGGGCTCCCTGAGCGGTTGGGGAATTACTACTACCGCCATAGTAACAATTACTAAACCCCATGCCACATCGGGCTCACAGATAGCGTGACTATCTCTCATGGAACGCTTTGGCCTTGTCGGCTTGCCCAACGCTGGCAAGTCATCTTTATATAACGCACTCACGAACGGTGCCGCCTTGGCAGCCCCGTACCCATTTGCCACAAAGGACCCAAACATTGGTGTGGCCAAAGTGCTCGACCCACGTCTTGAAGCACTTGCCGAAATGTCGAAGACCCAGCGCACCGTATACGCAACTGTTGAAGTAGTTGACATTGGCGGACTCGTTGAAGGTGCAAGCAAAGGTGAAGGCCTTGGCAACAAGTTTCTTGCCAACATTCGCGAAGTCGATGCAATCGTGTTTGTACTTCGCGCGTTTGTTGACGACGACATCCCTGGTCCGTCCGACCCGCTTGAACATTTACGCGTTGTTGAAATTGAACTTGCACTCGCCGACTTGGAAACCGTGGAGACGCGAATTAATCGCGCCCAAAAAGCAGCGCGCATGGATAAGTCACTCGGCGACGAGATGGGCGCCCTTGAACGCGCGCAGGCTCACCTTGCAGAAGGTCGCCCGCTCTACCGCGCTGCACTCAGCAAAGACGATCTCGAGCTTCTTGCACCACACTTCTTGCTCACCACACGCCAAGTACTTGCAGTGGTCAACGTTGCAGAAGATGCACTTGACTCCATTCCAGAAATGGAAGCACGTGTGCGCGCAGAACTTGCGCCTCCAGGCTCGGCAAGCGAACACAACATTGAAGTGTTGGGCATGAGCGTGCAACTTGAAGCCGAAGCAGCACAACTCACCGGACAAGATCGCATCGACATGCTTGAAGCACTTGGCCTTGGTGAAGGTGCACTGCCCCGCATGATTCGTTCTGCATACCACCTACTTGGTTTGCGTACGTATTTCACCACTGGCGAAAAAGAAACTCGCGCATGGACATTTAACGCTGGAGCAAAAGCGCCAGAGTGCGCAGGAAAGATTCACTCCGACTTGCAACGCGGATTCATTCGCGCCGACGTCATTGCATGGGACGAACTGTTGGAAATTGGTTCGTGGAACAAAGCCAAAGACGTGGGCAAGATTCGCGTTGAAGGCAAAGACTACGAAGTGGTCGACGGCGACGTGCTCGAAATTCGCCACAACAGCTAGGCAACTATGAACACCGAACTTCGTGCAGCATGGCTGGTGCGATCGGGAGATGTATTAGCCAGTGCCGATATCGCCGACACCCCACAGTCGCGACGTAAAGGCCTCATTGGCCGCACTTCAGTTGAAAACGCAATGGTGATTCCGCAGTGCAAGTGGATTCACACCATTGGCGTAAAAGTGCCACTCGATGTTGCCTATTTGGATGCACTCGGAACCGTAATTAAGACAGAGCGTGTTAAGCCGTTGCGCATAAGCGCGCCAGTAAACCGCTGCAAAACAGTTGTTGAAGCAAGTGCTGGCTCCTTCGAACGCTGGAACCTTAAAGTTGGCGATGTGATTGAAGTGAGGAACTCATGAGTTCGGGAACACTCACGTTGGTGGCAACACCAATTGGCAACCTCAGCGACATTTCACCACGCGCAATTGAAGCGTTGCAGGCAGCTGATGTGGTGTGCTGCGAAGACACGCGCCGCACAGGAATGTTGTTGCAGCACCTTGGCATTTCTGGCAAGAAATACATCGTCATTAACGAGCACACCGAATTTGATGCCTGTGACGAAGTAGTAGGCAAACTGCTCGATGGAATTGAAGTTGCATTGGTCAGCGACGCAGGTACTCCTGGCATCAGCGACCCGGGCGAACGACTGGTGAAAGCAGCAGTACTTGCCGGCATCACGGTGTCGTCTATTCCCGGACCATCTGCACTCACCATGGCGCTCGTGATGAGCGGTTTATCTACTTCACGATTTGTGTTCGAAGGTTTCCTTCCACGCAGCGGTGGCGAACGAAGCGACCGCATTGCCCAACTTGTAGACGAGCAACGCACCGTGGTGTTGTACGAAGCACCGCACCGGCTTGAGCGAACACTTGCCGACCTTGAAGTTGCATGCGGCTCGTTGCGCCGCGTCGTGCTTGCCCGCGAGCTCACCAAGATGCACGAAGAAATGTGGCGCGGAACGTTGCACGATGCACATAAGCACTCGAAAGCCGAAGAACCACGTGGCGAATACGTTTTGATTCTTGAAGGCGCGAAACCACCTGCGCCACCAACCGATGAAGAATTGAATCAAGCGTTGCGCGACGAATTGAATACTGGTGCCAGCAAGAAAGACGCTGCTGCACGCGTTGCTGCGAAATATGGTGCACCAAAGCGCAAGGTGTACGAACTTGCGCTCATGATCAAATAACGATCAGAGTGGAATTAAACCAATCTGTCGCGACTGAGCGATAAGCACTCCGTTTTCATCCCAAATAATTCCGTCTTCTTCAAACATTCCACCTTGAATTTCTTTGGTGTTGAATTCGCAGCGCAATGGGCCAGGTGCAGGCACTGCACGAATATGCACGGTGAACTCCACCGTTGGCACCCAGCCTGGAACTGCAAGCAAGTTAAACACCGGCGGCGGAAATGCATCGGCAGCAAGCAACGTGGACAACGTGTCGTTAGGGCGATTGTCGGCAAATGCGAACCAGCCACGCACTCGAGGAATGCCATTGGGCTGACCAATTGCAAAACCACGGTCGTCTGGGTGCAGCCTCATGTCGAGTTTGCTCATCAATGCAAGTGGCACTGCCTCGCCAGTCTCGGTTCGACGCATGCATTCTTCAAATGAAGGAAGGTCGCATAGCGGAATTCCATGATGTTGCATTCCGTCATCAACTGCTGGCGCTTCACTAAACGCGCCAATGGCTCGCACTGCTTCACGACCACCGAACATCATCGATGCACTCACCGTGGTGAACCTGCGACCTTGCTTAATCACCTGAGTGTGAATTTCGAAATCTCCTGGAGGCAGCGGAGCAAGGTAATGCAGCGTGATTGAAATTGGATCTGGTCTGTTTGCAGCACTACGCATTGCACTTGCAAGTAACGCCATCACATATCCACCATTTGCGTTTCCGCGAATGTCCCAACCATCATGCACTGCACCCGAGTACACGCCATTGCCATTATCAGTTACTGCTGTTGCTAAATCAAAGGCAAAAGTCACCCAGTCAGACTATTAGTGTGGATACGTGACAAAGTTCAGCGCGACGACCCCTATTTATTACGTCAACGCCAAGCCACACTTGGGTCACGCGTACACCACCATCGTGGCCGACGCCGTTTCGCGCTGGCACCGCCTGCTTGGCGAAGAAGTACACCTGCTTACGGGCACCGACGAACACGGCCTGAAAATTCAGCAGGCTGCCGATGCCGCTGGGGTTTCGCCGAAAGAATTTGCCGACTCCATTGCCCCACTGTTTGCCCAGGCCTGGGACCGCCTGAACATTACGCACGACGATTTCATTCGAACCACCGAGCCTCGCCACGCTGCTGGCGTGAAGAAACTACTGCAGGCATGTTTTGACGCAGGCGACATTGAAGCCGACATGTATCGCGGTCAATATTGCGTTGCATGCGAGGCGTACTTTATTGAAGAAGAACTCATTGAAGGCAAATGCCCTATTCACATGATTGAAACCACATACGTCGAAGAAGAGAATTACTTCTTCCGTTTGTCACGTTTCGAAGATCGCTTGTTGAAATGGTACGAAGATCACCCGAACGCCATCACTCCTGGCTTCCGCATGAACGAAGTACTCGGTTTCATCAAGGGTGGGCTGAACGATTTCTCGGTGAGTCGTAAAACACTTACCTGGGGAATTCCATTGCCGTGGGATCCATCGCATGTTGCCTACGTATGGTTCGACGCGCTTGCCAACTACATCACTGCAGTTGGCTATGGCACCGACGAGAAAGCATTCGCCGAGAATTGGCCAGTGGATTATCACTTCATTGGCAAAGACATCATTCGTTTCCATTGCGTGTATTGGCCAGCAATGCTCATGAGCGCAGGCATCGAACCACCAAAGGGCTGGGCTGTTGGTGGCTGGTTGCTTGTTGACGGCGAAAAGATGAGCAAAACCACGGGCAATGTGGTGAACCCGCTCGACCTCATTGACGTAGTTGGTGTTGATGGCTTCCGTTATTACGTGTTGGCCGAAACCACATACGGCAACGATGGCGACTTCAGCGATGAAGGATTAATCAAACGCTTTAATAGTGACCTTGCAAACAACCTTGGCAACTTAGCTGCACGCGTTGCAACTGTCGTTGAAAAGAAGTGTGGCGGTGTTGGCCCTGCGTCTTCCGCAAACAGTCCGCTTGCAGAAATTGCAGCAACTGCTGTTGCAGAAACTTCGCAAGCGTGGGCTGCAGTGCAACCAAGCAAGGCACTTGAAGCCACATGGAAACTGATTGGCGCAACGAATTCGTACCTTGAAGACAACGAACCGTGGAAGATGGAACCAGGCGACGCAGTGAACGCCGTCATGGGCGACGCACTTGAAGCACTGCGTATCGTCTGCATTTTGTCTAACCCGGCATTGCCTACGACAACACAAGAAATTTGGAACCGCATCGGTCTCACTGGCAACATCATCGACTTGCGAATTAACGCAGACACCAAGTGGGGTCAGTACACAGGTGGCACGCAAGTTGTGAAGGGCCAGCCACTTTTCCCTCGACTGTCCGTATGAACCCAACTCTTGAGTGGATCGATACGCACTGCCATGTGTACGAAGACAACATTCCGGGCGGACAAGTAGGCGCAATTGCTGCAGCACGCGAAGTTGGCGTGAGCAAAATGATTGTGATTGGCACCGACGCTGACACCACCGCACAAGCAATTGCCATTGCTGCACAACATGAAGACGTGTGGGCAACCGTTGGCTTGCACCCGCACGATGCAAAGAACGGAATTGACACCGTTACTTCGTTTCTTGGCTCGGACAAGGTGGTGGGCATTGGTGAATGTGGACTGGATTATTACTACGACCATTCCGACCGCACCGTGCAACGCGAGGTGTTCGCTGCACAAATTCAGTTGGCTAACACGCACGATCTGCCATTGGTTATTCACACGCGAAATGCGTGGGATGACACATTCGACGTACTCGATGCCGAAGGCATTCCTGCACGAACCATTTTCCATTGCTTTACTGGCGACGAAGCCGAGGCACGCAAATGCGTTGAGCGCGGTGCATATTTGTCATTCAGCGGAATCGTTACGTTCAAATCAGCAGAAGATGTGCGTCGTGCAGCACAGTGGTGCCCAATCGATCACGTATTGCTCGAAACCGATGCACCGTTTCTTGCACCTATTCCGCATCGCGGAAAACCGAATCAACCAGCACTCGTGCCAATTGTTGGCACATTCATTGCCGACCTTCGCGGCGAACCCGTTGCACAGTTTGCACAACACACCACACGCAATGCTTGCCTTGCGTTTCCCGGCATTGCTCCGTAGCGTTTAGCCAGTGGTTCTTTCGGTTTACGAGCGTCGACGAATTGGAGCTCTCTCTGTTCTCACGTTGTTCGCACTCACCGTGTTTTCTTTCGCAGCTGGCGGCGCATCATCAAGTACTTCCACAACCACCACCACTGTTCCTCCAGTAGTGGAAGAAGAAATTCCTGAATCAGTCATTCTTGGTGGACCTCCACCCATTGCGCCATCGGGTTCCGCGGCAGTCGCTTACCCAGCAACAAGCAATAACTCCATCACGGGTCGCGCAACTTTTACCGAGCTTGGTTACTCGTCAAACCCCGTGTGCTTTTCTGCAATCACTCCCGTTGGTGCACAACTCACCATTACCAACATCAACAATGGTCGCTCTATTAAGTGCACCAGTGCATTCGGTGTAAACGTTCCAGCAGGTGTCACCGTGCAGTTGAACTCAACACAGTTCACACAACTCGCCGACCTCATTGATGCACCAATTCCCGTAAAGATCACCTGGTGACGCACTCTCACAACGACATTTCACACCTGCTCACCAAGCACGGTCTTGCACCACGCAGAGCATTTGGCCAGAACTTTCTTATTGACCCAAACACTGTGCGCAAAATTGCACGACTCGCCAACGTCGGACCAAACGATTTCGTACTCGAAATTGGTGCAGGACTTGGCTCACTTACCCTTGCTCTTGCCGAAACCGGCGCAACAATTGTGGCTGTTGAAATTGACAATGGAATCGTTGAGGTGTTGCGCGAAGTGGTGAAAGACCTTCCAAACGTTGAGGTATTGCACGCCGATGCGATGCATTTGGACTGGCGCCCGCTCGTTGCCCGCTCGCCCAAGTGGCATGTGATTGCCAACTTGCCATACAACGTGGCTACTCCACTTGTTGCCGACCTACTCGACGACGCACCAGCTGTTGATCACTTGTTGGTCATGGTGCAAAAAGAAGTTGCTGAACGTTTCGTTGCCAAACCGCGCACTCCTGCTTACGGTGCGGTCAGCGTAAAAATCTCGTATTGGGCTGATGCATTTATTGCTGCAGACGTTCCTGCCACAGTGTTTTTGCCAAAGCCAAACGTGTCTTCAGCAATGGTCGACATCCGACGCAAAGCAACGCCCGCTGTTGACAACGTAGACCCGAAGAAACTGTTTGCACTCGTGCGCACTGGTTTTGGTCAACGACGCAAAATGTTGCGCCGCTGTTTGTCCAACATGGTTACTCCCGCACAGTTTGCTGCTGCTGGTGTTTCTCCAGAGTCGCGCGCAGAAGAACTTGATGTGGCCGATTGGGGCAGACTGTGTATTGCAACTCAGGAAGCCTGACATGACCCACATCATTGCTCCAGCGAAACTCACACTGTCGCTCAAAGTCACTGGCGTGCGCGAAGATGGTTTTCATCTCATTGACGCCGAAATGGTGTCACTTGACTTACACGACGTACTCACCATTACTGAAGGCGAATCGGGAATGTCGGTGAGCGGCACATTTGCAAGTGGTGTCCCAACAGATGACAACAATCTTGTGGCACGTGCATTGCAACTTTGCGGGAAGAATGCGCACATTCATATTGAGAAAAACATTCCGCATGGCGGTGGACTCGGTGGAGGTTCATCCGATGCGGCAGCGGTACTGCGTTGGGCTGGTTACTCCGATTTCGTTGCAGCCTCGCGACTTGGCGCAGACATTCCGTTCTGTTTGCACGGTGGCCGCGCACGAGTTACAGGAATCGGAGAAATTCTTGAGCCACTCCCATTTGTTGCCCGCGAGATCACACTTGTGGTGCCACCGTTTGGTGTCTCTACTCCTGCTGTCTACAAGGCATTTGATTCGCTTCATGCACACCACGACGGACCAAACGATTTAGAGCCTGCCGCACTTGTTGTGGAGCCTCAACTAGCCCTGTGGCGCGACCGCATTCGTGAAGCAAGCGGGCAAAGCCCCGTATTGGCGGGAAGTGGTGCAACCTGGTGGTTAGACGGTGCGCATCCACGCATTCATGAAGCGTTAAGCGAAGCAACCGTCGTTGTCACCCACACTCGCTCTTCATAGTTCCAAAGGCGAGGGGCGAAAACTGGGTTACTTGCGGCGCTGGTGGCGGGTACGACGAAGCATCTTCTTGTGCTTCTTTTTGCGCATCCGCTTACGACGACGTTTTACAAGTGAACCCATAGCGCACAGCACGCTAGCGGGAACTAAGACCAAATAAGCAAACGGCGATTAGATTGAGTACCGTATTGCGGTCGCTCCGGGGTCGTTCAATGGCAGGACAACGGGTTTTGGTCCCGTATATAGGGGTTCGAGTCCTCTCCCCGGAACTCGTGAAGTATTGCGAAGAAAGCCGAATCGGCCCCGCGATCTATGATGGCAAATATCAGTGCCGACATATTTCTTGAGGGGGCCTCGTGAACAAATCAATCGACAAGGTCACCACGAAGCGAATGGCGTTGTACTCGGGTCGCACACACCCAGTACTTGCTGAAGAAGTAGCGCAGCACCTCGAAGTGCAACTGGGCGAAGCAAACATTGTTGAGTTCGCAAACGGCGAACTTCGTCCGCGCTTTGGTGAATCAGTTCGCGGTGGCGATGTGTTCATTATGCAAACGCATTGCGGACACGAAGGCCGCAGCGTGAACGACTCCATCATGGAACAACTCATCATGATCGATGCTGCATATCGCGCGTCGGCTAAGCGCGTTACTGCAGTGTGCCCGTTCTACGGATACGCCCGCCAAGACCGCAAAGCAGAAGGCCGCGAGCCAATTACCGCACGCCTTATCGCCGACATGTTTAAAGCTGCAGGTGCAAAGCGCATGGTGTCTATCGACTTGCACAGCGGACAGATTCAGGGTTTCTTTGAAGGCCCTGTCGATCACCTCACTGCAATTCCAGTTCTTGAAAAGTACGTACGTTCAAATGCGCGTGACGGAGTGGTAATCGTTTCACCAGACGCAGGTCGCGTAAAAGTTGCAGAACGATTTGCACAGCATCTTGCCGACATGAACGCAGACGTTGCATTCATTAACAAGCGTCGTCCAAAGAACACCGCAAACGTTGCTGTTGCCAAAGAAGTCATCGGTGAAGTTGAAGGACGCTTGTGCATCCTGACCGACGACATGATCGACACCGGCGGAACCATCGTGAGTGCCGCCGAGTTGCTTATCAATCGTGGCGCAAAAGAAGTATGGGCAATGGCTACTCACGGTGTGCTCTCTGGCCCAGCCATCGAGCGCCTTGAAAACTCGCCAATTACTCGCGTGGTGCTCACCAACACGCTGCCTCTTCCAGAGGAAAAGCGAATCGCCAAGATTGAGGTGCTTTCCGTGGCCAAAATCCTTGCTGATGCCCTGTCTGCAGTGTTTGACGAAACCAGCGTCAGCGACCTGTTTGACGGCGAAAACCAGTCCTAACCCCCACTTCGCAATGGCCTTGGGCGGCTGTACACTGACCAGCCGTTGTATCTGCTGATTTTCACTATGTAAGTACGGAGTTTTGAACATGACCACCACATTGAAGACCAACGTTGGCCGCACGATCGGTAGCCCAGAGGCTCGTCGTTTGCGCGGAGCCGACCACATTCCTGCGGTCATTTACGGAGCAGGCATGCAACCAGTGGTAATCACTGTTGAACGCCGCGACTTGCGCATTGCATTGTCGGGCCCAGCAGGCACCAACACCATTCTTGAATTGCAAGTTGCTGACAAGACGTACCCAGCAATCGTGAAGGACATGCAGCGCGACCCAGTGAAGCGCAATGTAAGCCACGTTGACTTCATGCAGATTGACCTCTCGAAGGAAATCGTCATGTCGGTTCCAATTCACCTCACTGGTACAGCAAAAGCTGTTGTACAAGAAGGCGGACTCGTTGACCCTGCAGTTGACCGCGTAGAAATTCGCGCAGCAGCAAACAACATTCCAAACGAACTCGTCATCGACGTCACCGACATGAATATGCACTCCATCATCCGCATGGAAGACATCGTGTTGCCAAAGGGCGTTACCGCAGTGTCCGACCCAGACTTGGTTGTTGTCACCGTGTTGGTAACGAGCTCACAAGTTGACAAGCCAGTTGCAGCCGCTGCTGGTGAAGCCGTTGCTGGTGAAGCTCCGGCAGCCGGTGCTCCTGCTGCCGGCGATAAGCCAGCCGCTTCCTAGTTTGTATGGCGCTGTTCGGTCGCGGAGAGCGACACGAGCGGCGAGGTACTCCTTACAACGCACTCGTTGTAGGCGTAGGTAACCCAGGTCGCAAATACGAAGGCAGCCGACACAACGTTGGTTTCGATGCAATTGAATTGCTTGCATCACGCTTCAACACCTCAATGAAGTCATCGCGCGATCGCGCAATGATTGCTGAAATCAATGACGAGGGAACTCGATTCGTGTTGGCCATGCCAACTACGTATATGAATGAATCGGGAAATTCCGTTGGCCCACTTGCCCGCCGCTATGCAATTGATGAGCCATCGAACATCATTGTTGTGCACGACGAACTGGACTTAGAGCCTGGAGTGGTGAAAATAAAAATCGGTGGCGGCCTTGCAGGACACAATGGTCTGCGCAGCATTTCATCGCATCTCAAAACTCAAGACTTCGTGCGCGTTCGCATTGGCGTTGGAAAACCACCGTCGAAAGAAGATGGCGCAGATCACGTGTTGTCTCGCGTGCCAGCCAACGAGCGAAAAGTACTTGATGTTGCTGTGGAAATTGCCGCCGATGCAGTGCAATTGATTATTTCGCAAGGCGCACAAGCCGCAATGCAACAAATCAACGGCCGATAGTCGGCGCGTCCAGCATGTTGTTGCACGACCTCGCGTTTACTGCCAGCCAAGAGCCAGCACTCGCTGCAATTGGCGGACGTAACTCGGTGCTTGCGTGTGCCGAGCAGTCGCGCGCAGCAATCATTGCCGCACTAAGCGCCAGGTCGCCTGAAAGCACTCTGGTAGTCGCGGCTCCAACGGGAACTGCTGCACAACAACTACACGACGACATCGTGCAATTTCTTGGTGCAGATGCCGCCTTGATGTTTCCTGCGTGGGAGACACTTCCATTTGAACGAGTAAGCCCAAGCGTAGAAACCATGGGTCGCCGACTTGAAGTGTTGTGGCGTTTGCGCAGTGAAAACCCTCCGAAGGTTGTGCTCGGTTCGGTTCGTGCACTGTTGCAAAAACTTGGACCAGGTGCAACCACACTGCAGCCAATCATCATTAAACCTGGCGACGAAATTGATTCTGAACAGTTGCTTGCCAAATTGGTGCACGACGGATATCGCCGTGAAGAAATTGTTGAACATCGTGGCGAAGTTGCTCGTCGTGGCTCAATCATCGACGTATTCCCCAGCACTGCAGACACACCAATCCGAATCGACCTGTGGGGCGACGAAGTAGACCGACTCACATCGTTCAATGTGAACGACCAACGCAGCACCGACGACTTAGTACAAGCAATCATTTTCCCTGCACGCGAACTGCAACTAGACGAAGCAGTAACCGAACGTGCACGTGCCTTGGTTGCAAGCGAGCCGTGGGGCCGTGAGCACTGGGACAGACTCGCCGATGGTTTCAACTTCGAAGGCATGGAGAGCTGGCTGCCATGGTTAATTGAACGCGAACAATTGATCACCGATGTTTTGCCCGCATCCAGCGAACTGATTTTTGTTGACCCAAAGCGAATGCGTGACCGCGCGAAGGATTTGCTTGCGGAAGAAGACGATCTTGCGAAAGCACTGGCAAGCACGTGGGCACGTGACGCTGAGAGAGCTTTCCCGCGCCTGCACTTAGACATTGATCAACTGTTTGGGCCATCGCAGTCATTGAATGCACTATCGCTTTCGCTTCCTTCTGAAGCAATTGATGCGCCAACCGTGCAGTCAACCGGTTGGGGTCAAGCAACAAGCGACGCTGAAGCAACTGCCAAACGCGTTCAACAACTGATAACCGATAAGTGGACTGTGGTGATTGCTGCAGAAGGTGAAAGTTCAGCGCAGCGACTAATCGAAGTATTCACACAAAACGGTGTCATCGTTCGCGACCTCAGCAAGAGCAAAGAAGCAGACCTCAGTAAACCCGGCACGTATGTGGTTGTTGCTCCTCTGCATCACGGCTATTCACTGCCGCAAGTAAAACTTGCTGTCATTGCAGAAACTGACCTCACTGGTCGACGCCGCACACACCGCCAGCCACGTGCCCGCAAGCGCGACACCACCTCGGTGTTCCAAGACTTGAAGCCAGGCGACTACGTCGTTCACCATTATCACGGCGTTGGAAAATACGAAGGAATGGTGAAGCGCACAATTGGTGGCTCCGAGCGCGACTACCTACTTCTTGCTTACAAAGACGGTGACAAGCTCTATGTTCCAACCGACCACATTGATGCGGTTCGTCAATACATCGGCGGAGATTCGCCAACGCTGCACCGACTTGGTGGAAGTGATTTCGCGCGCGCAAAACAGCGAGTGCGTTCGGCAGTTCGCGAAATTGCCCAAGAACTTGTGGTGCTGTACCAGCGACGAGTGAACGCAGTTGGCCATGCATTCGGTGAAGACACACCTTGGCAACATGAAATGGAAGGTGCATTTCCATTCGTTGAAACGCCAGACCAGCGCACCGCCATCGAACTGGTGAAGAGCGACATGGAACGCAATGTTCCAATGGACCGCTTGGTCTGTGGCGATGTTGGCTTTGGCAAAACCGAAGTGGCCGTGCGTGCAGCGTTCAAAGCAATACAAGATGGCAAACAAGTTGCAGTACTCGTGCCAACAACTTTGCTTGCATCGCAACATGCAAATACATTCGCCGAGCGTTTCCGCGGCTATCCAATTCGTGTCGAATCCCTTTCACGCTTTCTCACTAACTCGCAAGCCAAAAAAGTGCTTGCTGGAGTAGCCAGCGGCGACGTGGACTGTGTCATTGGAACGCATCGCTTGCTGCAAGAAGGCGTGAAGTTCAAAGATCTTGGGTTGCTCGTTGTGGACGAAGAGCAACGCTTCGGTGTGACGCATAAAGAAATGATGAAGAAGATGAAGACAAACGTTGACGTGCTTACGCTGACTGCAACGCCAATTCCGCGCACACTTGAAATGAGCCTTGTTGGAATTCGCGATATGTCGTTGCTACAAACACCTCCTGCTGACCGTCAGCCGATTCTCACCTTTGTTGGCGAAGATGACGAGCGAGTGTCTACCGAAGCAATTCGTCGTGAGTTGTTGCGTGATGGCCAGGTGTTCTGGGTGCACAATCGCGTGCAAAGCATTGAACAACGCGCTCAAGAGTTACGCGAACTTGTTCCAGAGGCACGCATTGCAGTTGCGCACGGCCAAATGGATGAAGGCCGCCTCGAGCAAATCGTGATCGATTTCTGGGAAGGCAAGTTTGATGTTCTGGTGTGCACCACAATCATTGAAAGCGGCATCGACATGCCAACCGTGAACACACTTGTCGTTGAGCGCGCCGACTTGCTTGGCCTTGGACAGTTGCATCAAATTCGCGGACGCGTAGGCAGAAGCGGTTCACGCGCATATGCATACCTATTCCATCCGCGCGACAAGGTGTTGTCTGAAGACGCATACGAGCGATTGAAGACCATCGGTGAAGCAACCGAATTGGGAAGCGGTTTCAAAATTGCGATGCGCGACTTGGAAATTCGTGGAGCAGGAAACATGTTGGGCGAAGCACAAAGCGGTCACATCGCAGCCGTTGGATACGACCTGTATTGCCAGTTAGTGACTGAAGCAGTGTCTGAAATGAAGGGCGAAGATGTTCCGCCAATCGTTCCGGAACTCAAACTGGACGTTGCCACCAATGCGTACTTGCCTACCGATTACGTTTCCAAGGAAGAGTCGCGTCTTGATGCGTACCGCAGGCTCGCAGCCGTCACGAAACAAACAGACGTCGCAGACATTCGCGATGAATGGATTGACCGCTACGGCCCACTTCCCGAAGCGGCGCTCGCACTCATTCGCGTTGGGGAGTTGCGTGCCGAGTGTCATCGAATTGGTCTGCGCGAACTTGTCGTTGCCGATGGTCGTGCGCGGTTGTTGCCAGTTTCACTCAAGGCAAGTCAACAAATGCGCCTCACTCGCATTGCAAAGAGCAGCGACTGGAATGAACAAACTAAGCAACTCAGCGTCACGCTCCCCCGTGCCCCACAAGGCAAACAAGCAGATGCAGGAACCGTTGACTATTTGGTGTCGTTCCTGCAGGAACTCTTTGACGACAACTAGGCTTTACTAAATGTCACGCACCCCCCGTAAGTCATTTCGTTCACTCACCGTTGCATGTATTGCAATGATTTCTCTCGCTAGCTGCGGTGGAAGTTCAAAAAATGATGCCGCTTCTGTAGACGGCTCGGCAATCGCAAAAACAACTCTTGAGACCGCGCTCACCCAGCTTTCAGACGCAGGTCAAATCGAAGTTGTAGATGGTGTCGTGCCAATGGACGCAATTCGCTCCGTGCTTGCAGCGATGATTCGTGGTGAAGCAACCAAACAAATTCTCGCTCAGTACAACGTAACTGTGACCGACGCAGACACCAAGGCAGTCATCGCCCAGATTTCGCAAGATGCTGGCTACGACACGTTGGGCCAAGACTTGAAAGATCTCATCATTGGCCTGAACAGTGGAGACCTTGCACTTGCCCGCGTGAAGGCGCCTTCCGAAGCCGACATTGAAAAGATGTACAACGAATCACCTGCATCTGTTGGTGCAATGTGTGCTCAACACATCTTGGTAGAAGATGAAGCAACCGCAAACGAAGTAATTCAAAAGCTCAACGACGGTGGCGACTTTAAAAAACTTGCCGGCGAATACAGCACCGAACCAAACGCTGCGACTACCGGTGGCATTCTTGGCTCGGCAGATGGCGATTGCATCCCACTCTCCGATTACCAATCACAGTTTGACTCGGCGTTCACAGCGGGTGCACTCACTGCAAAAGTTGGCGTTCCAACCGGCCCAGTGAAATCAAGTTTCGGTTACCACGTCATCATGATTCGCCCATTTGCCGACATCAAGGCATCGCTTGCGCTCATGATGTCAAAGTCTCCGGGAATGTTGTTGATGTCAGGCGTGCTTGCAACACGTGATGTAACCATTGCGTCTGAGTACGGTCGCTGGGACACAGCAACCGGAAAAATCACCGACCTGTAAATTGCAAACAACATGAGCAATCGCACTTCGGTTGGTCGTGTTGTCATTATTGGTCTAGGACCAGGCCCGCGTAACACCGTCACTGAAGCAACGCTGCAAGCAATTGCTTCAATTCCGCACCAATTTGTTCGCACCCGGAAACACCCAACTGCAGACTTGCTCCCTGCTGCACAGAGCTTTGATCATTTATACGAATCGTTGCCAACGTTTGACGACGTCTACGCGGCAATAACCGAAACTCTCATTGCCGCTGCAAACGAACATGGCGAAGTGTTGTACGCCGTTCCTGGCTCGCCACTGCTTTTGGAAACGAGCGTGTCGCAACTTCGCGCCGACAAGCGAATTGAAGTGCAAGTTCTTCCAGCAATGAGTTTTCTCGATCTTGCGTGGGAAGCACTTGGCATCGACCCAGTGAACGCAGGAGTTCGGTTGATTGATGGTCATCGTTTCGCCGCAGAAGCGGCAAATGAGCGCGGGCCGCTGCTTGTTGCTCAAGTGCATGCCGACTGGGTGCTATCCGATGTGAAGTTGTCATTCGATGATGCAGTTGGAGATGAACCGGTAGTGCTGCTGCATCACCTTGGACTTCCCGATCAACGCATTGAACACACCACATGGCAAGAACTCGACCGCGTACTTCCTGCAGACCACCTCACCACGTTGTACATTCCTCAACTCGCCCAACCTATTGCCGGCGAAATGGTGAAGCTGCATCAACTTGCACGCACACTGCGTGAGCAATGCCCTTGGGACATCGAGCAAACGCATCAGTCGCTTATTAAGCATCTGCTTGAAGAGACATACGAAGTGGTTGACGCGATTAATGATCTCGATGCCGACAACCCAGCAACCGATGACGCACTGATTGAAGAACTTGGCGACCTCTTGTACCAAGTGGAGTTTCATGCCACGATTGCCGAACAACAAGGCAGGTTCACCCTTGCCGATGTTGCTCGCTCCATTCACGACAAGTTGGTGCGCCGACATCCACATGTGTTCGGAGATGTTGTTGCCAATAGTGCAAACGATGTGGTGAGCACATGGGACGAAGTGAAACGCCAAGAGCGTCAAGCAAACGATGCGAAGTCGGACTCTGTATTTAGTGGAGTTGCAAAAGCAGCGCCTTCGCTTTCCTATGCAACAAAATTGCAAAAACGTGCAGCCGATGTTGGTTTTGATTGGCCCAATGCAGATGGCGCGTTCGACAAGATTCGCGAAGAGTCTGCCGAAATTCGCGAAGCCATTAGTCAGCAGGCAGACCCAGAAGCGGTGCGCATGGAACTTGGCGATTTGCTGTTCAGCGTGGTTAATTTGTCTCGCCATTTGGGCCACGATGCCGAGACCGCACTGCGAGAAGCCAGCGACAAGTTCCGCAAACGCTTCGAAGACGTTGAAGCGCTTGCTCTCGAACGAAACATTGACTTACATGCTGTCGACCTAGCCACGCTTGACGCACTCTGGGATGAGGCCAAACTTCGGAAGTGAACGTGAATTAGTGCGCTGACTAGCGTGTAGCCATGAGCACAATCAAGCAAGTAGTCGGTCGCGAAGTTTTGGACTCCCGCGGAAATCCAACCGTTGAAGTTGAAGTCACGTTGCAATCCGGCGCGCGCGGTCGCGCAATTGTTCCTTCAGGTGCATCTACCGGCGAACACGAAGCAGTCGAGCTTCGCGATGGCGGAACTCGCTACCTAGGTAAAGGTGTGCAAAAGGCAGTTGGCAATGTAAACGGCCCAATTGCTTCTGCATTAGTTGGCGCAGATGCTTCGAGCCAACAAGCAATTGACGAATTGATGCTCGCTCTCGATGGCACAGCCAATAAATCAACTCTTGGAGCAAACGCAATTCTTGGAGCAAGCCTTGCCAACGCACACGCGGTCGCAAACGAGCGCGGTCTGCCGTTGTACAAGTCAATTGGAGGCGACGCAGCATGCGTTTTGCCTGTGCCAATGCTGAACGTGTTGAACGGCGGAGCACATGCCGACAACAACGTGGACTTACAAGAGTTCATGGTGATGCCAATTGGTGCGTCTTCATTTTCGGAAGCACTGCGCTGGGGCGTCGAGACGTATCACACGCTGAAGTCCATTTTGCATAAACGAAACATGGCGACTGCAGTTGGCGACGAAGGCGGATTTGCACCAAACCTTGCAAGCAACGAAGAAGCAATTGCAATTTTGGTCGAAGCAATTGAAGCAGCAGGTTTCACACCCGGCAAAGACATCTCCATTGCACTCGACCCAGCAATGAGTGAGTTGTACAAAGATGGCAAGTACCACCTAACGGGTGAAGGAAAAGTGTTGACGAGCGATGAGCTCGCTTCATGGTGGGACATGCTTGCCAGCAAATACCCAATCGTGTCTATTGAAGATGGAATGGCAGAAGACGACTGGGCCGGATGGTCAACGCTCACCCAAAAACTTGGTAACAGGATTCAACTTGTTGGAGACGACCTATTCGTCACTAACGTCTCGCGCCTGCAACGCGGCATTACCGAACATGTTGCCAACAGCGTGTTGGTGAAGGTGAACCAAATTGGCACATTGACCGAAACGTTGAACACCATTGCACTTGCCTCGAGCAACAACTACACCAGCGTCATGAGTCACCGCAGCGGAGAAACCGAAGACGCCACCATTGCCGACCTTGCTGTGGCAACAAACTGTGGCCAGATTAAAACCGGAGCACCTGCACGCAGCGACCGTGTTGCCAAATACAACCAGTTGCTCCGCATCGAACACGAGCTCGGACCCAAAGCCCAGTTCATGGGCAAGGCTGCACTCGCACCGCGCAAGTAGCGGGCTCCATAACGGAGATGACGCTATTAGGTCATCGCTGAAGGCCAGAATAGAGGGATGGTAACCACCGAGATTCGACTTATTCGCAGTCGCAAACTCCGCGTGGCCAGCACCCCGCTCGCCATTGCCGTCATCGTTGCACTCGTGGTTGCAATGTCGGTGTTTCCCGTTCGGTCGTATATCAACCAGCGCAATCTCATCGCGCAAAAAGAAATTGAATTTGCCCAATACGAAGACGTCATTGAAAACTTGCAAGACCAAGTGACGTACTTACAAACTGAGGCAGGTCTGCAAGACGCCATTCGCACCCAACTTGGCTACCTGCGCTACAACGAACGACGCTTGCCAATGATGGATATGCCGGCACTTTCTACGGCCCTCCCCGAGCGCTGGCCGTACACCATTGTTTCCACCATGTTGTTGGTGCGCAGTCTTGAATCTGCGAAAAAAGCTGCCCAGGGCGAGATCTCCCTGCAGCCGTTTACCCCCTAACCTGTCTCGAGACAAATCGATAGGAGTAGTTGTGGCTGGAAGCATTCTTGGAAACCGTGTTCTTCGAAAAGAGGACCCAAAGTTTCTCACCACGGGTGGCGTATATGTAGACGACATCAATAACGAACCACTCCTCGTCGGTGCGCTTCACGCAACGTTTGTTCGTTCCACGGTTGCTCACGCCAACATTGTCAGCATCGATGTATCAGACGCACTTGAGTCTCCAGGTGTTGTCGCTATTTACACCGCTGCAGATTTAAACCTCCAACCAGTAGCAGCCACATACAACCCGACGGCCAAGCGCACGTTGCTTGCAAGCAACAAAGTTCGTTACGTCGGCGAACCTGTTGCAGTTGTGCTCACCAAGCTTGCGAACCAAGGCGAAGACGCAGCGGAAAAAGTAATTGTTGACTACGACACTCTTGAAGTATTGATCGACATCGAGCAAGCAATGACCAGCACCACGCTCATTTACGAAGAGTGCGGCAGCAACGTCGTGTTTGATAGCACAGCCATTGGAATGCCAGACAATACGGGCGACACAATGTTTGCTGATTGCGAAGTTGTCGTAAAAGGTCGCTATGTAAACCAGCGAGTTGCACCATGTCCACTAGAAGTTCGCGCTTCTGCTGCAGCATGGGACAACGACGGTCGACTTATTCAGTGGATGTCAACACAACATGCACAAGGTGCACGTGACACCATCCAAGCCGCCAACGGACTTGAGGCTGGAATGATTCGCGTCATCACGCCAGATGTTGGTGGTGGATTCGGTGCAAAGATCGGCGCATATCCAGAAGAATTAGTTCTTGGAGCGGTTGCCAAAAAAGCAGGTCTCCCAATTCGCTGGCTAGAAACACGCAGCGAGTCCATGACCGCTCTCGGCCATGGCCGTGCACAAATTCAATACGTCACCATCGGTGGAACAAAAGCCGGCAAAGTAACCGCGTATCAAATGCACGTGTTGCAAGACTCCGGCGCATGGGTCGACCTGGGCGCAATTCTTGCCCCATTCATGACCCGCCCAATGGCTTCGGGTGTGTACGACATTCCAACGATTGAAATTCGCACTACTTCAGTTGCCACCAACACCACCCCGGTAGTTGCTTACCGTGGTGCAGGCCGACCAGAAGCGACCGCAGCGATTGAGCGAGCCATGGACATGTTCGCAGCCGAAATTGGAAAAGATGCCGCAGAAGTACGCCGCATGAACTTGATTCCAAAGTTCCTCGAGCCACATGCAACGGCAATTGGCCAAACGTACGACGTTGGCGATTACGAAGAATCGTTGAACCGAGTTCTTGCAGCAGCCGACTACACCAAACTTCGTGCAGAACAAGCAGCACGTCGTGCAAGTGGAAGCGTGAAGCAACTGGGCATCGGCGTCAGTGTGTACGTAGAAATCACCGCTGGCAACAGCTCGGGAGAGGCTGCAAAGATCGAAGTCACACAAGATGGACGCGCAGTTGTGTACACCGGAACTTCGCCACATGGTCAAGGCCATGTCACGGCGTGGGCAATGATCGCCTCCGATACAACTGGAATTCCAATGGACAAGATTGACGTGGTGTGGGGCGATACCGACCTCGTGCCAAAGGGTGGCGGAACCATGGGTTCACGTTCACTTCAACAAGGTGGCGTTGCCGTGCACGTTGCAGCAGGTGAACTTGTTGAACAAGCTCGCAAACATGCGGCCCGCTTACTTGAAGCCAACGAAGAAGACGTGGTGTTTGACAAAGCAGCCGCAGCATTCCATGTTGCAGGCACACCGGCCGTTGCAAAGTCGTGGGCAGATTTGTCCATTGCGTTAGCAAAAGATGGCGGACTCATTCAGGAAACTGACTATGTCTCACAAGGCGCAACGTTCCCATTTGGCGCTCACGTTTCAGTTGTTGAAGTAGACACCGAAACTGGACAGGTAAAATTGTTGCACCACGTGGCGTGCGATGACGCGGGCAAAGTTCTTAACCCGCTGTTGCTTGAAGGTCAGATTCATGGAGGTATTGCCCAAGGCGCGGCACAGGCCTTGCTGGAAGAAGTTCGCTACGACAGCGACGGAAACCCAATTACTTCAAACTTTGCTGACTACGCATTTATCTCCGCAGCGGAATTGCCAAGCTTCGAAGTCATTCACATGGAAACCCCAACACCACGTAACCCACTTGGTGCAAAGGGCATCGGCGAATCGGGAACGATCGGTTCAACTCCTGCAGTGCAGTCGGCAGTTATTGACGCACTCGCCCACCTTGGAGTTCGTCACATCGATATGCCAACTACCGCTGAGCGTGTGTGGTCAGAAATTCAAAAGCACAAATAGCCCTTCGGGTAGTCCAATAACCCTTAGCCCGTCTGAACATGGGGCCGCCAAATCGCCACTAGACACGGATGCCCCAGATAGGGCATGATGAGGCGCGGGGCGTTCGCAATTAATCAGAGTTGCAAACACAAGTGTCTTAGGGGGACTCGATGAAAGTCAGTATCACCGTCAACGGTAAAAAATCAGAGCACGACGTTGAACCACGAACATTGTTAGTTCATTACGTTCGAGAAAATCTCGGACTTACCGGAACGAATATTGGTTGCGATACCTCAAGTTGTGGAGCATGCACAGTGCACCTCAACGGCGAAGCAGTGAAGAGTTGCACCATTCTTGCCGCGCAAGCCGATGGATGTTCAGTAGACACCATTGAGGGTTTGAGCAAAGATGGCGTGATGCATCCAATGCAACAAGCATTCATGGAAAACCATGGATTGCAGTGCGGTTACTGCACACCTGGAATGGTGATGGCAGCAATTGGATTGCTGAATGAAAACCCCCACCCAACTGAGGAAGATGTACGCCTCGGTCTTGAAGGCAACCTGTGCCGATGCACCGGTTACCACAACATTGTGAAGTCGGTGTTAGCAGCAGCAAAGTAAAGGGGAACGTCATGACAATGACAGACAATCGTCCAAACACGGTGATCGGCACACGCCTTCTTCGCCGCGAAGATCCGGCCCTCCTCACTGGTGAAGGAAAATTCACCAATGACCTGAACATTCCAGGCGCGTTGCACTTAGCAATCAAACGTTCCGAACATGCGCATGCTCGCATCATCAAGATTGATACGACACAAGCAAAGGCACTTCCTGGTGTAGTCGCGGTATACACAGGCGCAGACCTTCAGACGCTGTGGGCAGCACCTATGCCATGTGCATGGCCGGTTACTCCGGACATGAAGAACCCTGCCCACTACCCACTTGCCGTGAGCAAGGTTCATTATGTTGGCGACGGCATTGTGGCAGTTCTTGCCACAAGTGAAACCATTTCGCGAGATGCACTCGACCTCATCGATGTCACCTACGAAGTTCTTCCAGCAGTTGTCGACCTAGACGAAGCACTCAGCGACAAAGTAATTTTGCACGAAGAACTTGGAACGAACTCCAGCTACACCTGGCCGTTACTCATTGAGTCAACTCCTGGCTGTGTTGAAGAAGCATTCAAGAATGCGGCATACACCGTAAAAGAGCGTTACGTTCAGCAACGACTGATTCCAATGGCTATGGAGCCACGAGCAATCGCTGCTGTGCCGCAACCATTTGGTGGCGACGTCACCATGTATTCCTCGACTCAAATTCCACACATCTTGAAAGTGATGGCTGCTCTC
>ENA-UOYL01000204-UOYL01000204.1-marine-metagenome-genome-assembly--contig:-NODE-204-length-22335-cov-2.484365_pt1 | contig 22335 bp, 17 predicted proteins | sample MGYA00238173_ERZ767189 | MGnify/ENA primary metagenome ERZ767189 (study PRJEB28943, sample SAMN06267163) | marine metagenome | isolation source: Columbia River Estuary | place: USA:Columbia River Estuary... | reverse complement strand
CAGATGCACGATGTGCCAAAAATTTCTGGCGCTTTGTTCGACCTGGGTGTTTCTTCGCCGCAGTTCGACGAAGCAGATCGTGGGTTTTCGTATCGCAATGACGGTCCACTCGACATGCGCATGGACACCACACAAGAGTTCAGTGCACTCGATGTGGTGAACGGTTACGAAGTTCAGCAACTGGCTGACGTGTTGCGCGATCATGCAGACGAGCGTTTTGCATTCCGTATTGCCAAAGCAATTGTTGCGGCACGTCCGGTAATGACTACTTCTGCTCTCGCAGAGATTGTTGCAAATGCAATTCCTGCTCCAGCCCGTCGCACGGGTGGCCACCCTGCAAAGCGCACATTTCAAGCAATTCGTATCGAAGTAAATAAGGAGCTCGAAATTTTGCCGAGGGCAATTTCGGATGCAATTGCTGCCACAGAAGTGGGTGGCCGAATTGCTGTGTTGTCGTATCACTCAGGCGAAGACCGCATTGTGAAACAGGCGTTCCGCGATGCAGAAACTCGTCCAGGAGTAACCACTATCGCATCTCCATTCCAACACCACTTGTCCTCGGGCAAGTTGGTGAAGAAGGTGCGAGTTGCAGAACATGCATCTGCAGAAGAAATCGAACGCAACCCTCGCGCATCATCTGCGCGGCTCAGGGTTATCGAAAAGGTCGGCTGCTGAGATGGCGTTAGCGATCAACACAGAGCGGGTGCCGCAACGGCAACCACGTGGTGGACAATCGATACCCCCTGAACGCCATCTCACAGTCATCCCTGGCACGTCGAAGCGAACCATTTTGTTCTTTAGCACCATGGTGCTTGGGCTTTTTGTGGTGGTGTCTTCGGTGATTGGATTGCAGGCCTACATCGCTGGTCAGCAACTGAAGTTGGATCGCCTGACGAGCGAGATATCACTCGCACGTCAATACCACGATGAACTTCGCCAACAACGTCTTGCTTTATTGGCTCCTGAATATCTTCGTGAACAGGCGCAGGCGCTCATGATGACGCCAGGCCTTGGTTCAAACTTTGCTGAAGTGCCGCAAGACGTTGTGGCATCAGTTGTGATTTCGACGGGGAAGATGGACCAAGCATTTGCCAATCCATCAAACATCACATCACTTAACCCACTTGCAAATTTGGGTACTTCTCAAAATGGGGCGACGCAACCATGAGCATCGCCGCCGGATCACGTGGGCGTCGTCATGAACCACAGCGCGCGGGGGACATCGCTCGTGCAGCTGCGCGACACACTGTTCGCACGCTGACTGAAGATCTCAAGCCTGGAAAGATTTCGCATCGCTTGGCATATGTGCGCATTGTTGTGTCGTTGTTGCTGTGCGCGATGCTGTTGCGCACGGCATATTTGCAAACGGTCGGGTCGGGTCAATACCGCGACGCAAGCATTTCGCAGCGCACTCGAGTGAACGTAGTTAAAGCAGAACGCGGATCCATTCTTGACCGCAATGGACTTGAACTAGCAATTCCAATTCCGATGCGCACAGTGTTTGCAGACCCGCGCGAAGTAATTGACCCAATTGGTACTGCCCGTGCAATCGCCGCATTGCTGGCAATGTCGCCGGAGGCCGAAATTGCACTTGCAGAAAAACTGCAGGACAAGACATTGAGCTTTACCTACGTTGCGCGTCAGACTTCACAGGAGGTAGCTGACTCGCTCATTGCTTTAGGTCTTCCAGGTGTGTCGTCACGTAGGGAAACGGGCCGCGAACTAACAAGTGAAGGTCTACGCGCGCTAGTTGGACGTACCGATCCAGACGGTCTTGGAACGTCTGGACTTGAAATGCAATTCGACATGTTGCTCGCTGGTGTGAATGGAAGAGAAGTGCGTGAAGTGAGCGCGAAGGGCCAATCAATTCCGGCAACGCAGGACGACAGCGTTTTGGCGATCCCCGGCAAGACATTGGTGACAACTATTGATCGCAACATTCAGTTTCAAGTTGATGGCATCTTGGCGCAGCAGGTTGCACGACTACAGGCACGAAGTGGCACTGCAATCGTGATGGATTCTGCCACCGGTGAAATCTTTGCAATGTCAACATTGCGTTTGAATGAAGATGGTACGTACTCAGCAGATTCGGGCAATATTGCAGCAGTTGAAGCTAACGAACCTGGGTCGGTTGCGAAAGTGTTCAGCATTGCCGCTGCGATCAATGAAGGAAAGGTCGATTCAACGACGGTATTCAATGTTCCTCCAACGTTTATTGCAAACAAAGGAACAAAGTGGCAGCAGCCAATTAATGATGCCTATCCACACGGTCTAGAAGATATGTCAGTGCGAAAGATTATTGTTGATTCGTCCAACGTAGGAACGTTGATGATCGGTCAAACCATTGGACCAGACAAACTGCATGACTACTTGAAGTTGTTCGGTTTCGGAGCGAAATCGGCGATTGATTTCCCTGGAGAGACCAAGGGAATCCTGCAATCGGCAGACAAATGGGCGGGTGCCAAGAAATTCACTACGTCATATGGTTACGGTTACTCAACAACGGCTTTGCAGATGATTGCTGGGGTAAACGTGGTTGCAAATAATGGAAATTATGTCGCACCTCGATTGGTGACGGCAACAGTGACGAAAGACGGATTAAGTGAGCCGATCGCCGCGACCGAGCAGCACGCTGTAATAACTCCCGAAACTGCAGCAACCATGCGAGCATTAATGTCCGACGTCGTATGTTTCGGAACTGCAACACTCGGAAAAGTTCCTGGCATGACTGTTGCTGGCAAGACGGGTACTTCCTATAAGCGCCAAGACAACGGAACGTATGTTGCCGACGACGGGTCGCGGTCGTACTTCGCAAGTTTCGTCGGGTTCATCCCTGCGCAACAACCGCGCTTTACCGTATTGGTGTCAATTGACGAACCTAATGCAGACTCGATGGATCGCTTTGGTGGAACTGCAGCAGCACCGGTGTTTGCAAACATCGCGCAGGTGTTAATTAGCGAACTAGATATTCGTCCAGATGCAGCCGATCTCGGTTGTCCAAAAGAGCGTCCAGCAGAGCTCGGACCAAAGCACTAGCCATGGGTGCATCGCCGGCCGCGCCCGGCCAGATGACATTGCGTCATCTGGTGGAAAAAGCTCAACTTAGCAAGCACGGGTTATTGAGTGAAGTCGTTGGCGAAGATGCTGTAGTTGCCGATGTCGTACATGACTCGCGTCAAGTTGTTGCAGGTGCGCTGTTTTGCTGTATCGGTGGCGAGAACGAAGACGGTCATGACTTCGCAGAGCAGGCGGTACGTGCTGGTGCCACTGCGCTTGTGGTGGATCATGTGTTGCCAATAGACGCGCCGCAAGTAGTGGTACGCGATACTCGGATGTCGATGGGTCTTTTGGCGGCGGCGCTGCGCAATTTTCCAAGCACACGAATGCATGTAGTTGGCGTAACAGGAACGAATGGTAAGACGACTACCGCACATGTACTTGCAGAGATCTTGCGCGCACACGGATGGAATACCGAAGTTATTGGAACTCTGACGAGTGCACGAACCACTCCAGAGTCAACCGACTTGCAAAGACTGCTGAATGAGTACGAAAACACTGGGGTTCAGGCGGTGGTGATGGAAGTGACGTCGCACGCACTTGAGCTTCATCGCGTAGCGGGCACAACATTTGAAGTATCCGTGTTTACGAATCTGTCCCAGGATCACTTGGACTTCCACTTCACGATGGAAAAATACTTTGCGGCAAAAGCAAAATTGTTCACTGATGGTTATTCCGCATGCGGTGTCATTAATCGTGACGATGTGCATGGACGATTGCTTCTCGACACCATAACTATTGATTCAATGTCGTACGGATTGAGCGATGTCACCCAGGTGCGTATGGACGCTCGCCATATTGAGTACGAATGTGATGGTGTCCATATGCATGCCCAATTGGGCGGGCAGTTCAATGTGATGAATTCGCTTGCTGCAGTCTCTGCTGCACGAGCGCTTGGAGTTTCGCTTACAGAAATTGCTGAAGGACTGAGTCGCGCAACTGCGGTGCCTGGTCGATTTGAATCTATTGATGCTGGTCAATCCTTTGACGTAGTTGTGGACTATGCACATACACCAGATGCGCTTGAGCGAGTGCTTGATTCTTCTCGTTCACTCATGAGTGAAACTGGAAAATTGATTGTCGTGTTTGGTTGCGGTGGCGACCGCGATGCGCAAAAGCGTCAGCCAATGGGCGAAATCGCTGGGGCAAAGGCAGATGTTGTGATTATTACTTCTGATAATCCTCGATCCGAGTCTGGGGCCGAGATCGCAGCACAGATCAATGCTGGAGTGAGAGCATCTGATTCGCATAAAGTGCTGTGCACTGAATTAGATCGTCGCGCCGCAATTGGCAAAGCGTTTTCTCATGCTCAACTTGGAGATGTTGTCGTGATTGCAGGAAAGGGTCACGAAAGCACTCAAACCATTGGAACAGAAACTTTTCCATTTAACGATGCGCAAGTCGCTCGTGAACTTCTAGGAGCTCAATCATGATTGCCGTGTTAATTGCTGGTGCTGTTGGAATGCTGGTGTCGCTAGCCGGCACGCGTGCGCTTATTTCATTTTTCCAGCGCCTAGGTAAAGGTCAACCGATTCTCGGTGCTGAAGACCATGGCCCAGTGCATCAAATGGCAAAACAGGGAACACCAACTATGGGTGGTATTGCCATTTTGATTGCTGGCTTCATTGGTTGGCTTGTTGCTCACGTGCGAGTCGGACTTCCATTTTCTGACCAAGCAGCAATTATTTGGCTCACGGTATTTGTGTTGGCAACGGTTGGTTTTCTTGACGATTATTTGAAAGTTCAGCGCCAACACAATCGCGGAATCTTTTGGAAGAAAAAAGGCTGGATCACATTCGGAATTACCGCAGTGTTGATGTTCATTTTGGCTTCCACTACTGGAGTTGCTCAAACCATTTCATTCACTCGTGCACTCAGCCCAGGATGGGAACTATCGGGGCCATTGTTCATCGTGTGGACCGCTGTCATGGTGTGGAGCACTACCAATGCGGTCAATGTCACCGATGGACTCGATGGACTCGCAGCAGGCTCGGCGTTATTCGGGTTTCTTGCTTTCACGATTATCGCCTACTGGGCATTTCGTAACCCACGTATCTACGACATGGTGAACCCGCTCGATCTAGCCGTGCTCTCTGCAGCGCTTGCAGGCGCATGTGGTGGGTTTCTGTGGTGGAACGCAGCACCCGCTCGAATCTTTATGGGTGATGTTGGCGCACTTGGGTTAGGTGCTGCACTTGGCACGCTGGCTGTAACAACAAATACGCACTTGATGTTGCCAATCATCTGCGGCATCAACGTGTTCGAAGCCGGTTCGGTAGCGGTGCAAATGGGTGTGTTCAAGGCATCGGGTAGGAAGAAGCGTTTGCTGAAGATGTCGCCAATTCACCACCACTTTGAATTGAGTGGTTGGCCTGAAACCACCGTCATTATTCGCTTCTGGATCATTTCAGGAATTTGTGTTGCAACAGCAGTCGCAATCTTTATTGCCGATTTCACCAACCAAGTGTCACGATGACCCAAACCTCCGCGTCAACCTTCGTATTTGGGTTGGCTGTAGCTGGGCGTGCTGTTGCTACTTCACTGCGTGAACGCGGCATCGAGGTTGTGGTTGGCGATGACAAGTTGACGCAAGAGCATCAAACATTTGCTCAGTCGATTGGCGCACACGTAGTGGACATTGCTCGCGATGGGGAATTGCAGCGTGTGATGAAATCGGTAGACGTACTTTCTCCAGCACCTGGAGTGCCTGAAAACCATGCTGTCATTCGATGTGCACATGAAAATAGTGTTTCCATTCAGTCGGAAATTGAAATTGCCTATCGTATGGAACATCTTCGTAGTGGTGGTCCACGACCAATGGTGGCAATTACCGGAACTGACGGCAAGACCACAACAACGTTGATGGCAAATGCAATGCTGCGCGCGGCAGGTTTGCGCGCAGAAGCAGTTGGCAACACTGAAGTGCCGCTTATCGAATCACTTGCTACCGATGCGCAGGCTTTCGCAATTGAATGTTCAAGTTTTCGTCTTGAACACACCGAGCAGTTTCGAGTGCCAGCTTCGGCATGGTTGAACATTGCGCCAGATCATTTGGACTGGCACAGCAGTTACCAAAAATATTTTGATGCCAAAGCAAAGATGTGGGCGAACTGCCTACCAACCGATGTTGTAGTTGCCCCTATCGATGATGTCAACATTTGTGCAGTGGCGCGTGCGAGTGGAGCTCGCGTAGTGACTTTTGGTGCTGATGCTGGCGACTACCGCGTAGTTGATAACGATTTATGTGGACCTCTTGGTTCGATCATGAGCATTTCGCAAATGAAGCGCTCGTTGCCACACGATGTAACGAATGCACTCGCCGCTGCTGCTATTTGCATGGAGAGCGGGTTAGCGAGTGCAGAGCATGTAGCGCACGCCTTGGAGCATTTCGAAAATGCTGCGCATCGAATTCAGTTCGTTGCTGAGATCGATGGAGTGCGTTGGTTCAACGATTCGAAGGCAACCAGCCCGCACGCTGCGAGCGTTGCATTACGTGCATTCGACAGCATCGTGCTTATTGCTGGAGGTAAGAACAAGGGTCTCGACCTTTCGCAGATGGCCTGTGAACCACAGCGAATGAGGGCGGTTGTTGCCATTGGTGCAGCAGCAGATGACATTGCTCAAGCGTTCAGCGGGGTGTGCACCGTAGAGAAAGCCGACAGCATGCGTGCCGCAGTTGCGCAGGCGCGCCAACTTTCGCGCACTGGAGATGTGGTTGTGTTGTCACCGGGATGCACCAGTTACGACTGGTACTCAAACTACGGTGAACGTGGCGAAGATTTCATGAACTGCGTACGTGAATTATCAGGAAACCATCGCTAGGAGGGCACTGTGGCAACAAACGTTTCAACTTCGCTTACACCGGCTCAGCGTCGCCGCGCTGTGCTCGACAAAAAAGGTGTTGGCACAACGCGTCGGTTAACCACCGCAGCTCCAAACAAAGTGTTCTGGGGAATTCTCGCCGTTACTTCCTTGCTCACCGTGTTTGGGTTAATGATGGTGCTGTCGGCAACTTCTTTTGAAGCCGTGCGTCGAGATGGCTCGCCGTGGGCCATGTTCCAGAAGCAATTCATGTGGTCAATTTTTGGTTTGTTTGCTGGAATCACCACATACCGCATGCCGTATCACCAGTGGCATGGCATTGCTAAGTACGCGTTGTGGGCATCGTATGGACTGATGGTGTTGCCGATGATTCCAGGTTTGGGTTTGGAAATTAACGGCGCACGTGCATGGGTGGCACTTGGCCCTATTCGATTTCAGCCTTCGGAAGTGCTGAAGGTAACCATGTTGTTGTACTGCGCCAGCGTGTTGTCGCGCAGGCGTGCAGAAATGGCAAATTGGGAACGCACTCTTAAGCCAGTGATGTTTGCATGGGCGATCACTGTGACACTATGCGTGTTTTTACAGAAGGACCTTGGTGCCGCGATCGTGTTCACGTGCATCGTGATGGCAACGCTGTTCATTGCCGGTGCACCGATTCGATGGATGGCAACGATGACCGGAGCGTTCACCGTCGTATCGCTGGTGTTGATCGCCTCAAGCTCGCGGCTGCAAAATCGATTCTTCGCTTTTGCTGACTTGGAAGGCAACAAAGGTCACTGGGCGTATCAAGTATGGCAATCGGTGTTGGCCATTGCCAATGGCGGCGTCACCGGAGTTGGAGTGGGGCAGGGAACAGGCAAGCAGGGGTGGGTTCCACTTGCGCATAGCGATTTTATTTTTGCGGTTATTACCGAAGAGTTTGGACTGATTGGAACTGTTGGAGTCATTGGTGGATTCATGGTGTTGTTGTCGCTTGGCATGCAGGCGGCCAAGGGTGCTCGCGACCATTACGGAGCATTGCTTGCTGGTGGAATTACGTCATGGCTCTGCGTACAAGCACTCATCAATATTGGAGGCGTTATCGGTGCAATGCCAGTAACCGGACTTACCTTGCCACTTATGTCATACGGTGGTTCTTCACTGTTTATGACGATGGCAGCTGTCGGTCTGTTGCTGAACGTTGCGCGTAATATGAAGTAGGTCATGGTCGCCCCCACTTCAACTACTTTTGCCGTAATTACTGGGGGCGGAACCAGCGGGCACGTTGTTCCTGCAATCGCTATCGCAGAGTTGCTCGTTGATGCCGGTCACGACATGTCGACACTGCACTATGTGGGTTCAAATCGCGGAGCTGAAGTTTCCATGATTCCAGCGCTCGGCTTGGCTCATACGTTTCTTGCAGTTGACGGTTTGCAACGTGGACTTTCAGTGTCCAAAGTAAGACGCAATGTGTTGATGGTGCCAACGATGTTGCGAGCTCTCCATACAGCGAAAACCCTGCTCACAAAAATTGAGCCGCGTGTAGTTATTTCTGTTGGGGGATACGCAAGCATTCCTACATGTCGCGCAGCCCGCAAACTGGGCATTCCAGTGGTCACGTGTTCCTATGATCGCCGACCGGGTCTTGCAACATCGCTGCAATCGCGGTACGCGGCTGTGTCTGCAGTTGCTTACGAGCCAAGTAAATTGCGCAATGCAGTTGTCACTGGTGCTCCTGTGCGACGGAACTTGCGAACTGCCGATGTTCACGCGCTGAGAAATAGCGCTCGTGATTCGCTTGGAATTTCTGCAAGCGCACGTGTAGCAGTGGTGATGGGTGGTTCGCTTGGATCAGCCGTGCTCAACTCTGCGACCGAACATTTAGTGCAGAGCCTGCGCGGAACTGAACATACGTGTGTCATTCATATTGCTGGTGAGCGCTTTATGAATTCGGTGCAACTTCCGGTCACCCTGCATCACGGCAACGGGTCGTTGTCGTATTCGCGTATTGCTTATTCGAACGACATGATCACAATGTACGCAGCTGCTGACGTTGTGGTGTGCAGGGCGGGTGCAAGCACCATTGCCGAGGTGTCAACTGTTGGAGTGTGTGCGGTGATCGTGCCATGGAAAGACGCAGCCGAAAATCACCAGTTAGTCAACGCAAAGTGGCTCACCGACCGCGGGGGCGCGGTATTGCTTGAAGAGGAAAATCTAAGTGCACACGAGTTTTCGCAACTGGTGACCGAGTTGCTTCGCGACGACGATCGCAGATTGGCATTTGCTAGTCGCGCCCGCGAATTGGGTGAGGTGCATCGCAAGAGTGCAATGGCCAGTGTCATCGAACATGCAGCACAGGCGCAATTGTGATGTCTCCTAATGCGCAAATCAACCTTGCAACGAAGCAACGCATTCATGTTGTTGGTGTTGGTGGCCCTGGAATGAGTGCGATCGCCCAAGTGCTCATTGAAATGGGTCATGTTGTATCAGGCAGCGATATTAAAGAGTCTGAAATAATTGACCGACTGCGCGGAATTGGCGTTGTCGTCAACATTGGCCATGATGCCAGTGTTGTTCATCAATGTGATGCAGTGACCGCATCAACTGCTATTCCTGCCAAAAATAGTGAATTGTTAGAAGCACTTAACATCGGAGTATCGGTTCTCACCAGAGCAGAAATGTTGGCTGCAATTTGTAGGCAAAAACTTTCCGTTGGAATTGCGGGAACACATGGCAAGACCACCACTTCGTCAATGCTGATGACGGTGATGCGGGCAGCGCAGATGCGTCCAAGCTTCATCATTGGTGGAGATGTGCGTGGAGTGGGCAGTGGTGCTGCGTGGGATAGCGGCGAATACCTCGTTGTTGAAGCCGATGAAAGTGATGGAACGCATGAGCAACTACCGCTTGGTGCTGCGATCGTCACCAACATTGACGTTGACCATCTCGATCACTTCGCAACGTTTGACAACTTGGTTGAGAGTTTTGGCAGATTTCTTGATGGCTTACAAGGCCCAAAAGTGGTGTGCGCAGATGATCAGTCGCTCGTACATCTCGCATCCACACGCGAAGTAGCGACGTTTGCTCTGCATGCTCCTGCATTGTTTACCGCCCGCAACGTGAAGTTCCTAGATGGCGGGTCAACTTTTGACGTGCTCCAGCATGAAATTGCGGGCGATGCGGGAGTTGTGCTGGGGGCGGTGCAGTTGAAAATGCGCGGTGAACACAACGTGTCAAACGCATTGGGAGTGATTGCGCTCTCGATGCTTCTTGGAATTGATTTTGTTATGTGCGCGACAGCACTGTCTGGGTTCTCTGGTGTGGCTCGAAGGTTTGATCAACGAGGCGCAGACGACGGGGTGGTGTTTGTCGATGACTACGCGCATCTGCCAACTGAGATTTCTGCGGTGCTGTCTAGTTGCACTGATGCATCCGACACCTGGACTCGGGTGGTGGCTGTATTCCAACCCAATCGGTATAACCGCATGCAGCACATGTCAGACGCGTATGCCAACTGTTTTGCACATGCTGATCACGTGGTCATCACCGACATCTATTCGTCAGGTACGGCCCCGATTGCTGGAGTTACTGGCAAACTTGTCGTCGATGCCATCGTTCGCGAAAATCCACAAGCGTCTATTGCATGGAAACCGACGCGTGCTGAATTGATCGAGCACCTTGCTGTTGAATTGCGTTCTGGCGACATGTGCATCTCTATGGGTTGCGGCGATATCGAATCGCTTCCCGATGAAGTGATGGCCGCGCGTCGCGCATTGCGAGGAGGCTCGTGAGCACGCCGCACCAACTTCGTCGTCCAGCATCGCCAGAGGCAATTGATCATGCATTCGGCCTGTTCAATGCAAAAGCCAAACGCGATGTTGACTTGTCGCAATACACCACTTACAAAGTTGGTGGCACTGCTGCACTGCACATGACCGCTGTATCAATTGACGATTTATACCTCGTGAGTGCCGTACTTGCCGAAGTTGAACTTCCGATTTTGGTCATTGGTCGCGGAAGTAATTTGCTCATCTCCGATTCCGGATTTCACGGTTTGGCATTAACCATTGGTGGGCTCGCCGATTATGTCGACTTGCCGAATCGGGAAGAGGACCCCAACGTTGAACCGATTGCATTGTTCGGAGGGTCCGTTGCGCTTCCCGTTGCTTCGCGCCAAAGCGTTGCGCGCGGACTTACGGGTTTTGAGTGGGGTGTAGGCGTTCCAGGGTCAGTTGGTGGAGCCGTGCGCATGAACGCTGGCGGCCATGGTTCGGACATGGCGTCCTCGCTTACATCGGTGCGCATGTTTCATTTACGCAAAGGGCTTGAAGCTCATGTGAATGCAGTAGATCTTGGGCTTCGGTTCCGCGGCTCAGCGCTAGATGATCATCATGTGGTGCTCAGTGCAACCGTTGATCTTGAGTGGTCGAAGTCCCAAGAGGCATCGGAAGCCGAATTGCAGGAAGTGGTGCGCTGGCGTCGGGAGAATCAACCAGGTGGACAAAACGCGGGCTCGGTGTTTGTTAACCCTGAACCGGGCAAGGTGTCTGCTGGGGAAGTGATCGACGAACTTGGAATGCGTGGACTGCGCGTTGGTTCGGCTCAGGTTTCTGAAAAGCACGCCAACTTTATTCAGGCAGATGAAAATGGCAGCGCGCACGATGTTGTTGCGCTGATGGCAGAAATACGTCGTCGGGTGCGCGATGAGCGAGGGTATGTGTTGCGCAGCGAGATTCGACTTGTTGGTTTTGAAGACGCAACTGATCCAGCAATTGTGGAATTGCTCAACAAAGATTCCGAAGTTGGTGTTTCTACCATTCGGCTTGAACAGGTTTTTGATAAATCTTCCACTGCGAATGAAACGACCGATGGAACGATCCCGGTGTCGGTGCTGAATGGCGAAGTGATTCGAATTATCGACTCAGATGTATCTGAAGAAGTACTTGAGGAACTGCGAGAAGCCTTTGGTCGCGATGCAACTCGTGATATCACCCGCGATGCGACCATCGTTCCCATTACCAGTGCAACAGCCAATCCACCATCGCCAACGAAGGTTCACGATGCAGAACCAGTGGTGCCAGCCGAACGCGTGGTGATTGTGGATGACGATTTACGAATCGTGACCGACGACGACTTCCCAGCAGACACCATGTCACAGAGTGTGCATCGCGCCCCAACATCGACTCGCGTTGCAATTTTAGACGACGAGCTGATGCCAGATAGTGATGTCGATGGCAGTTCAAGCGGTGCAGTCATTATTGACGGGACGGCATGGACTGATCTGTCGTTGGCTCGTCGTGCAATTCGTGGCGCAAAGCAGTTGGTCAAAATGCGCGGTGTTAATCGTCGTAAACAACTACTTGTTGTTGGTGGTTCACTTGTTGCAGGTGTTGTGCTTGTCCTCATCGTGCTTGCATCACCAATTGTGGCTGTGCGCAACATTGATGTTGAGGGAGCCAGGTATGCGAACGCCACGTTGATCGAAACAGTGTCGAAGAGTTTGCGAGGTAAGTCGGTGCTTACTGTTGACACCAATGCCGCGCAGAAATTGTTGGAGACAGATCCGTGGATTGAGTCAGTACGGATTAAGACCTATTTGCCTGGACGCGCGGTAATTGAAATTCAAGAGCGCATGCCAATCGCGTGGTTCCTTGGCGTAGACAACCAGGGCAGAGTGATTGATCAGGATGGTCGCGTGCTCGCTGTGGTGAATGGTCGTCCGACTGAATACATGCTCATTGATGGCACTGGCCCTAATTTGATAGCCGGCGCAATGGCTTCTGAGTCCTATGCCGCTGCTGCGCAATTGGCGATGTCGCTTCCCGATGAGATTCGGCCAGTCGTGAAAAACATGGGCGTTAATGGTCCAAATCAGGTAACGATGACCTTGCTCACGGGGGCAGTAGTGAAGTTTGGAGAACCCGTAGACCTCCGAAACAAGCTCGTCAATGTTGTTGTCATTCTGCGTCGCCAGGACATCAACAAGATTGCAGGCATCGATGTGTCATCTGGAACCCCCGTGGTGTCCTCGCCTTAACCAGCCTTGAAATGAGGCTTCCCATGCGAGGTGTGTTGGTCAACTAGCCTCGTGAACGACGCCATCTAGGGCGTTTCGCATATATCAAATAATCGTCAACGGAGGCATGAACAATATGGCTGGAGCACCGCACAACTTTCTTGCAGTGATCAAGGTAATTGGCGTGGGCGGCGGCGGTATCAATGCCGTGCAGCGCATGATCGACTCCGGAATGAAGGGTGTTGAGTTCATTGCGATAAACACCGATGCACAAGCGCTCATGATGAGCGATGCAGAAGTAAAGATCGACATTGGCCGTGAATTTACTCGTGGTCTCGGTGCAGGTAGCGATCCTGAAGTTGGTCGTGAAGCAGCCGAATCAAGTCGCGCAGAAATTGAAGAACTTGTTGCTGGCGCCGACATGGTGTTCATCACCGCAGGTGAAGGTGGCGGAACGGGAACTGGTGCGGCGCCGGTCATCGCAGAAATTTCACGCGCTGCCGGAGCACTCACTGTTGGCATCGTGACGCGGCCATTTAATTTTGAAGGTCGCCGCCGTGCATTGCAAGCAGAAGCAGGAATTTCGAAGCTTCGTGAAAAAGTAGACACGCTGATCGTTATTCCAAACGAGCGCTTGCTTACCATTTCAAGCGACAAGACAAGTTTGTTGGCAGCATTCGCAACAGCAGATCAGGTGCTTCTCGACGGAGTAGTGGGAATCACCGGGTTGATCATGACCCCAGGCCTCATTAACACTGACTTCGCCGACGTGAAAATGATTTTGAAGAACGCAGGAACTTCGCTGATGGGAATCGGTCGTGGAACCGGAGACAACCGTGCGACAGTTGCTGCTAACGCTGCAATTAACTCGCCACTACTTGAATCCTCAGTTGAGGGCGCTCGCGGAATTTTGTTGAACATCGCAGGTCCTTCAGACCTCGGATTGTTCGAAGTGAATACCGCGTCAGAAATCATTCATGCAGTTGCGCACCCAGATGCAAACATCATTTTCGGATCAGTTATTGACGATGAGCTTGTTGACGAAGTGAAGATCACGGTGATCGCCGCTGGATTCGATCGTGGAGACAACACCAGTTCACGTCAGCGCGAACCGCGTACAGGTGATACCGGTCGTCTTCCAGAACAGCGTGGAAGTCGTTTGAAGGAATTGTTCGGTGCTGGTGAAGACCCACTGCGCGATGACGATGACGGTCTTGACGTTCCTTCGTTCCTGAAGTAACTCTCACGTTGGATCAGCGCAGTGTTAGCGAGGCTGTTGCAGCGCTGCGTAATCGAATAGCCCAGGCAGGCGGCACTGACGTTGCTCTTGTTGGGGTAACGAAAACATTTGGTTCGCAAGCCTGGCAGTTTGCCAAGGCTGCGGGCTGTGATGCAGTGGGCGAAAATTATGCTCAAGAAGTTGTTCAAAAAGCAGGTGAGGTGGCGCTTGCCGACCGCTTGCCGGTGCACTTCATCGGGCAATTGCAGTCAAACAAGATCAAACAATTGGTTGGCATAGTCGATGTCTGGCAGTCAATCGACCGACTCGCGCTATTAACCGAAATTGCCAAGCGCACACCCGAGTCGGGTCCCCAGGTGTTGTTGCAGGTAAATGTGACTGGCGAAGATGAAAAGGGTGGGTGCGCGCCAATACAAGTTGGAGAGTTATCCCGTGCCGCGCGCGATTTGGGCATTGAAGTATTAGGACTCATGGCGGTTGGCCCAACTAATGAAGACCCCATCGTGACCCGTTCAGCATTTCGCATGCTTCGCACGCTTGTGGACGAGCATGGATTACGGCAGTGCAGCATGGGCATGACCGGCGACCTCGAGATTGCAGTGGAAGAGGGAAGCACCATGGTGCGTGTGGGGTCAGCCCTGTTTGGCAACCGTCCATCACCGCATAGGTAAGTTGTTGTAACCTCTTGACGATGTCAATGTTTAGACGAGCAATGGATTACCTAGGTCTTGGGCCAGATGACGTATACGACGATTATGACGCTTCGATTGCCGTTGAACGTCCACAGCCACGCCGCCGTCCAGAACCGCGCGGACGTATGGCTCGTCAAGAAGAGTACGACGACTACGAAGAGTACGACGAAGAAACCGCCGATCCGCGTGCAGACGTTCGCGGTCCTCGTGCACCTCGCGGCGTAAACACCCGCGCACCACAGCAGCGAGATGACTCCAGCGTGCAAGTTCGTCCGTCTGCTGGTGGACTGCGCGCGCAGCCAACGGTTCGTCCGCTCTCAGCAAATTCAGCACAACCTGTTGAAGTGCGACCAACTCGTTACGACCAAGCGAAAGAAGTTGCCGACTTGTTTAAGAGTGGTAACTCAGTGTTGCTCAATATTGGTTCTGCCGACAGCGAAGTCGCTCGGCGCTTACTCGATTTCACCAGTGGGTTAATTTATGGAATGCAAGGCACCATGGAAAAGGTGTCCCCAGGCGTATTCCTGATTAAGCCATTCGGCGCAAGTTCACCGCGCGGCTGACGTGATCATCAGCGACATCGCATGTGGCGCGATATCTATTTTCACTTACTTGGTATACGCACGCGTGATTCTGTCCTGGTTTCCTGCAAACCCAAATGGCGCCTTCGGACAAATTGCGCGCATCATTTACCAAGCCACCGATCCGGTGCTGCTGCCAGTTCGACGTGCGCTCCCATTGGTTGGCCCGCTCGACTTGTCGCCAATCGTCGTGATCATCGGGCTTTCAATTCTTCGAAGTGTCATTTGCTGATTGCGGTGAACCGAGAGTAACGAAGTCGTACACTTACGCACCGTGACGTATCCGCAAGTTGATCCACAGCCAAATTTTCCGGCTATTGAAACCGAAACACTGAAGTTTTGGCAAGAGGACAACACCTTTGCAGCCTCCGTTGAACAGCATCCAACTACTGGCGATGTGTCAAATGAATTTGTGTTTTACGACGGCCCACCGTTTGCTAACGGGCTGCCGCACTACGGACACTTGCTCACCGGGTTTGTTAAAGATGCAGTTCCTCGCTATCAAACCATGCGAGGCAAGCGAGTAGAGCGTCGCTTCGGTTGGGATTGTCACGGTTTGCCAGCAGAAGCCGAAGCAGAGCGTCAGCTCGGAATATCTGGAACACAAGCAATCACCGATTACGGCATTGACAAATTCAATGACTATTGCAAAGTTTCGGTGTTGCAATACACAGCCGACTGGGAGCGATATGTCACTCGCCAAGCCCGCTGGGTCGATTTCACAAACGATTACAAAACGCTTGACACGTCGTATATGGAAAGTGTGATGTGGGCGTTTAAGGCGCTGTGGGACAAGGGACTCATTTACGAGGGCTTCCGCGTGTTGCCTTACTCGTGGGCACTCGAAACTCCACTATCTAATACCGAGACGCGCATGGACGACGCCTACAAGATGGTGCAAGACCCAGCGCTCACCGTTGCCTTTGTGTTGGAATCTGGCGACAACTTGCTGGCATGGACAACGACACCATGGACATTGCCAAGCAACCTTGCATTAGCTGTTGCACCAGATGTTGACTATGTGCGCGTGCGTCATGACGGCAAGGTGTACGTTCTGGCAGAAGCTCGCTTAGCCGCGTATGCAAAAGAACTCGACGGGGCAGAAGTGCTTGGTACCGTGCGCGGGTCAGAACTTGTCGGCCAGCGATACGCGCCACTGTTTCCATATTTCGCAGATCATGCTGGTGCATTCCGCGTATTTGGCGGCGACTTCGTCACTACCGAAGATGGAACTGGCGTGGTGCACATGGCACCTGGTTTTGGTGAAGACGACTATCAGGTATGTAAAGACAACGGCATCGAACTTGTTGTTCCGGTAAACAGCCGAGGCGAGTTCACTCAGGAAGTTCCCGACTATGCGGGCATCCAAGTGTTCGAAGCAAATCCGCTCATCATTCGTGCGCTCAAAGAGCGAGGCGTGGTACTGCGTCACGAAACATACGACCACTCATACCCACATTGTTGGCGTACGGGTAAGCCGCTCATTTATAAAGCATTGAGTTCATGGTTCGTCAATGTGACTGCAGTGAAAGATCGCATGGTCGCATTGAACCAAGAGATTCGCTGGGTACCAGAACACCTAAAAGACGGAAGCTTTGGCAAGTGGCTTGAAAATGCGCGCGATTGGAACATCAGTCGCAATCGTTTCTGGGGTTCGCCGATACCCGTGTGGCGCAGCGACAACCCTGAGTATCCGCGGATTGACGTATATGGAAGCGTTGCCGAACTTGAGCGCGACTTCGGTGTGAAAGTTGCTGACTTGCATCGACCTGTTGTTGATGACTTGGTGCGACCTAACCCCGATGATCCAACAGGCAAATCCATGATGCGTCGTGTGCCCGAAGTATTGGATTGCTGGTTTGAAAGCGGATCGATGCCGTTTGCACAAGTGCATTACCCGTTCGAAAATCAGGAATGGTTTGAGCAACACAACCCTGGCGATTTCATCGTTGAATACATTGGGCAAACGCGTGGATGGTTTTACACCTTGCATGTGTTGGCCACTGCGTTGTTTGATCGTCCTGCGTTTTCAACCTGTGTGAGTCACGGCATTGTGCTTGGTGCAGATGGTCAAAAGATGTCAAAGAGCCTGCGCAACTACCCAGACCCAATGGGTGTGTTCGACAGTTACGGCGCCGATGCGATGCGCTGGTACTTGCTGTCATCGTCCATTTTGCGCGGATCCGATTTCGCAGTCACCGAAGAAGGTATTCGCGACACAGTTCGACAGGTGATGTTGCCACTGTGGAACAGCTGGTATTTCTTGTCGCTGTACGCAAACGCTGAGGGTAAGTCGGGCAAGGTTGACTATTCATCCGACAACGTGTTGGACACCTACATTTTTTCGAAGTTGCATCACCTCGTGAATGACACCACGGTCAGCATGGATGCCTACGACCTGTTCAATGCATGCCAACAGGTGCGTACGTTCCTCGACGTGTTAACCAATTGGTACATTCGCCGCAGTCGTAATCGTTTTTGGGCGGGGGATCAGCAAGCAATCGATACCTTGCACACTGTTCTCGATGTGCTGACTCGTGTTGCTGCGCCTTTGTTGCCGCTTATTACCGAGCAGGTGTACATCGGCCTTACAGGTAATCGCAGCGTGCATCTCACGCAATGGCCTGTGGCTGCAGACATTCCAGTTGACAACGATTTGGTTGTTGTCATGGACCAGGTTCGTGACGTGTGTTCAACAACATTGTCGCTTCGCAAGTCGCACTCGCGTCGAGTTCGACTTCCACTCGCCAGCCTGACGGTTGCCTCGCCATTGGCGCTCGGTTTGCAACCATTCGTGTCCATCATTACCGAAGAGGTAAACGTGCGCGAAGTGAAACTGACTGCAGATGTTGCAGGGGTCGCACGCCACGAGTTACAAGTGGTACCAGCAGCACTTGGGCCGCGTCTTGGTGGCGATACGCAAAAAGTGATCGTTGCCGTAAAGAAGGGCGATTGGAAACAACAAGGTGATGTTGTGGTTGCTGGCGGCTATGAACTGCAACCGCATGAGTACCAACTGAAATTGCTCGCCGCGGTTGGCGATGCCGAGTCAACTGCAAGTTCGGCGTTGCCGGACGGCCTGGGAGTTGTGCTGCTCGATATTGCACTGACCCCAGAGCTGTTGGCGGAGGGGACTGCACGCGACATTGTGCGGATTGTCCAACAGACACGCCGTGAGGCAGATCTTGCAGTGTCGGACCGAATTCATTTGATCCTCGGGTTGCCAGACGATGTTGCCCAACAAGTGGCTCCGTTTGCCGACTACATCTGCGCAGAAACCCTTGCCGAGCGCCTGTCCTACAATGCGGACGCATCGCGAACCACGGACTTGGATGGGACTCCCATTTATGTTGCCGTGGAACGACTACGGTGAAGCGCCAAGTCAGGGAGGTAGTCATGCCATCAAAACCAACCAAGAAGAAACCAGTTTCTAAAAAGCCAGCTGCGAAGAAGAAGTCTGCTGCCAAGAAGTCATCAGGAAAGAAGAAGCCAGTAGCAAAGAAGAAGACTGCTGCGAAGAAACCCGCCAATGGTAAGGCTGTGGCTGCCAAGAAGAAGGCTGAGCTGGCTAAGAAGGCTGCGCTGAAGAAGAAGATCGAGGCCAAGAAGGTTGCTGATCGCAAAAAGGTCGAGCTGGCTAAGAAGGTTGCGCTGAAGAAGAAGATCGAGGCCAAGAAGGTTGCTGATCGCAAGAAAGTCGAGCTGGCTAAGAAGGTTGCGCTGAAGAAGAAGATCGAGGCGCAGAAAAAGGTCGAGGCCAAGAAGAAAGCAGATGCCAAGAAGGCTGCTGAGGCTTTGCGTAAAAAACAATTGCGCGAGCGCGAAATTGCCAAGAAGGCACTTGCTGCTGCAAAGAAGAAAGAACTTGCCGAAAAGGCGAAAGCTAAGGCCATTGCCGATAAGGAAAAGGCAAAAGAGAAGATCCGGCTTGCAGCCGAAAAGCAGGCGCAACGCGAAGCTGCGGAAAAAGAAAAGATTGCCGAACGCGAAGCTAAGGAAGCAGCACGCTTGGCAGCACTTGCTGAAAAAGAAGCTGCACGTGAAGCTGCGTTGCGTGCAAAGCGCAAACCAGAACCGCCACCTCGTCCGGAGATTGAAAAAACAGAATTCCAGGATGGTGTCCAGGCGACAAAGGAATTTGATCTCAAGTTTTTGTTTAATCAGCGCGAAGCATTGTTGGAAAAGCGATCACTGCTCACGAAGCAGGCTGTGCGCTTAGAAGACGAAGCCAACGCCATGATTGAAGATGTTGAAATGGGAGACGTGCAGTTCGACGAAGAGGGCGGCGAAGGCGACACCATGGTGGTGGAACGTGAACGCGACCTCATGTTGTCGGCACAGGCTCGTCAAGAAGTGGAAGAGATTGACGCTGCGCTCATTCGCATAGGAAGTGGTGAATATGGCTATTCCGTGCACAGCGGCCTACCTATTCCGCGCGAGCGCTTAAAAGCGATTCCATGGACAACTGAATCGGTATTGGAGCGGGTCGGCGGCATCGGTCGTCGATGACCTCAGCATTTGCTCGTGTGCGCACGAGTCAGATTGGGATAGTTGCTGCAGTAGCAGTGCTCATACTTGACATACTCACCAAAGGTTGGGCAGTGTCTGCCCTGTCTGATGGACGTGACATCCACATTTTCTGGACTCTGCACTTTGCACTGACCCATAACGAAGGCATGGCGTTTTCAACTGGCACCAACATTGGGCCGTTTATTGGCATGCTCGCGATCGTGGTGATTGCCATTTTAATTTTCACCATGCGCAAACAGAGCAGTGTCGTCTCGCTTGTTGCGACGGGATGCATAATCGGTGGTGCCATAGGCAATGTTCTGGATCGCGTGTTTCGTGGCAGCGGATTCATGGGTGGGGCAGTTGTCGATTTCATCGACTTTCGTTGGTGGCCAGTGTTTAATGTTGCCGATATCGGCATCGTGTGCGGCGCAATTGCAGTTGCGTACAGCATGATTGTTTCGCAACCCGAAGTTATAGAAGGAACCGAATAGTGCTTATTGAAACCATTCCTGCGGCGTTGCATGAACAGCGACTTGATCGCGTTGTTGCCCTCATTGCTGATATCAGTCGTGCCACTACGTCAACGCTTATCGAGTTAGGCGGAGTCACGCTTGATGGTGTTGCTGGAGTTGCTGGCAAGGTGAAAGTGCGAGAAGGCCAAGAGGTAACGATTAACACGTCGATGATTCCGGAAAAGGAACTGCCGCAGGCTGACGCTTCAATTGTTTTAGATGTGGTGTATGCCGATGACGACGTGATTGTGGTGAACAAAGCACCAGGCATTGTGGTGCACCCAGGATCTGGCAATCCGAGTGGAACGTTGGTCAACGGAATTTTGGCGCTCTATCCCGAAGTTGCCACGGTTGGAGATCAACTTCGCCCTGGAGTGGTGCATCGTTTAGATGCAGGTACCAGCGGGCTGATGGTGGTGGCCAGGTCGCAGGTTGCTTACGATTTCTTGGTCGATGCGCTTACTCGCCGCGATGTAACACGCGTGTATATCGCACTCGTGTGGGGGCATCCTGAAGTTGCAACAGGGCTGATCGATGCACCAATCGGTCGCGATCAACGTGATCCTACGAAAATGGCAGTGGTCATTGACGGGAAATTCGCCCGCACTCATTACGACGTGAAGAAAAAGTTTGAACTTCCGCAACCTTGCGCACTAGTGGAGTGCCAATTGGAAACAGGACGCACTCATCAAATTCGTGTGCACCTCGATTCGATTGAAAATCCAGTAGTCGGGGATTCCACATATGGGGGAGCAAGAAGTTCGTTGTCTTCTCCGCGACCAATGTTGCATGCAGCGAAACTGAGCTTTGTTCACCCAACGAGTGGTGAAGCGGTGACTTTTGAGTCGCCGGTTCCACAAGACATGCAAGCGGTAATCAACCGCTGCGAATAATTGTTAGTGGTGAAGTTCAGGCCACTGGGCAGTGCCGCGTGCGGCCTGCGCAATTTTTGCCAATGTGTAATCGGCTAAGTGATGCCGCATATGTTCGCCAGCCACATTCCAAATAGCGAGCAACACGCAATGACCTTCGTGGTCGCATGCACCGTCTTGGTGCGGCTGACCAAAATCGCCGAGCGTGATTGGTCCGTCGGCTGCAGCAACAATTTCTGAGAGCAAAATTTCTTCGGCAGGGCGAGCCAACACGTAGCCACCACCAACACCGCGCTTAGATTTTACGAGCCCCGCACCTTTAAGCACGAGCAGAATTTGCTCGAGGTATGGCTGGGGAAGTGCGGTACGTGTGGCGATATCGCGAACTGAAGTGGGTCCTTGGTCCTCAGCGTGAAGGGCAAGCGACAGCAATGCTCGACACGCATAGTCACCACGAGTAGATACACGCACTCTTGTAGTGTAGATCGGGTGCCAACGCCCCGAGTCCCCGACTACCAAGGTGGCTCAATTGCGGGCTTGATCCCCGCCATTCTCGGACCTCGCGGTACTCAGGAAATTCCTCAGTGGATGCCATCGTGTGTGCAAGGGGCGAACCAAGTAGTGCTCTTAGTGCTTGATGGACTTGGCTGGCACCAGCTGCGCGAGCATCAGCAACATGCGCCAATGCTGTCAAGCATGCAAGGCAGCTCCATCACCAGCGTTGCACCAACAACAACCGTTACTGCTTTGACGTCAATTGCTACCGGTCTTACACCTGGCGAACACGGAATGATGGGGTATCGCATCGACCTCGGTGGTCATGTGGTGCAGATGTTGCGATGGGGAGATGACAAAGGCGACCTGCGGGCAACGTATCCGCCCGACTTGGTGCAACCGTGCCCGCCGTTTATGGGTGCTGCTGTGCCAGTGCTGAGCAAGGCAGAACTTGAAGGCTCGGCGTTTACCGAGGCGCACCTACGTGGTTCGCGGCCTATGGGTTGGCGCGCGGCATCGAGTATTGCTGTGCAAGTAGGTCAGTTGTTGCGAAGTGG
>ENA-UOYL01000203-UOYL01000203.1-marine-metagenome-genome-assembly--contig:-NODE-203-length-22338-cov-6.519114_pt1 | contig 22338 bp, 54 predicted proteins | sample MGYA00238173_ERZ767189 | MGnify/ENA primary metagenome ERZ767189 (study PRJEB28943, sample SAMN06267163) | marine metagenome | isolation source: Columbia River Estuary | place: USA:Columbia River Estuary... | reverse complement strand
TGCTCGTGAAAATGAAATTACTATTTATTTATATAGTGATGGTTCAACACGCAAAGTAATTAAAAAATAATTTAAAAATAATTCATGAGAGGGTTGGCTTAGCCAACCCTTTTTTGTATATTCACGTATAATAAAGGTTATGTTAAAAAGAATTCAATTAAAAAATACTAATTTGCCTACTGATGGTAGGGTTTATTTTTGGTATGTTAATAAAGAAGGAGCCCAACAGTTAGGTATTAATATTGATAAATGTTTTTGTAAAAACAATCATTATTTAGTTTATATTGGTTTAGCTAAATCAATTTATCAAAGACTTAACTGGCATGCTTTTGATAAACATAGTGTGTCGTCAATCAAATCTGGTTTTTTATCTACCTTAAGACAAACACTCTCAGCATTACTAGTTGGTAATATGAATAATGCTGAAGAAATTGTTAATAATTTTATGGATAATAATATGGTGGTTGATTTTGAAGTTAGACCAGATTATGTTGAATATGAAAAGAATCTTATTTTACAATATGATTTGCCTTTAAATCTTAGAAATAATAAGAACCACCCATTCTACCAAACCTTAAAACTAAAACGTAAAGAAAGTAAAATAAATACAAAAATAAATTTGGCTTCCTAAAGGATTGTTCGTATATTCACGGTATGGAAATAAAGGTTATAATAAACAAAGAATTGGTTTTAAAAGCAGTAGGGTTATTTTACATGACTATTGAAATGGACAACATGGATTCACAAGATGAGCGATATGCTGGTTTGTATGAAATGGAATGTGAACTATTTGATTTAATGGCTAAGATGGAATCAGAGGAACTTCAGGTGTATAAAGAATTAATTAATCACGGATTAAAATAAATAAAATTTATGGCAGATAATAAAAATACATCAAACGGAATTGGATTAGGTACAATCCTATGTTTAATCTTTTTAACACTTAAACTAGGTGGTTGGGGTGTAGTAGCAACATGGTCATGGTGGTGGATATTTAGCCCGATTTGGATCCCAGTAGCACTTATAGTAATTATTATATTAATAGTAGGTATAATTCATAATATATGATAATTACTTTTATAAGCGATACCCATACCAAACATCGTTATTGTGAAGATGATTTACCAGGTGGTGATTTATTAATCCACGCTGGTGATATCATGAACTCAGGTTATGATGAAAACGATGTATGGGAATTTCTAGATTGGTTCGATAAACAAGAAAAATATAAAGGACACGTTTTTATTGCTGGTAATCATGACAGGTATTTTGAAAATAAACCTGATGAAACTAAAAATATATTACGTGAATATCCTTATATAACATATCTACAAGATAACTCATTACTTTATACTAATGAAGAAAATAATGATGCTTGTTCAATTTATGGTTCACCTTGGCAACCAACATTTCACAACTGGGCATTTAATTTACCTCGTAATGGTGAAGAATTACTAAATAAATGGAATGATATTCCAGAAGATATTGATATTCTAATTACACACGGACCACCTTGGGGTCATTTAGATGTTACCCCATATGGTAACTTAAATGTAGGGTGTGAGGTATTACGTGAGCGTATAGAAGTTATTAAACCAAAAATTCATGTGTTTGGACACGTTCATAGTGGTTATGGTTATAAGTTTCATAACGGAACACATTTCGTTAATGCTTCGGTTTTAAATGAAAGATATAATTATAAAAATAAACCAATTACAATTGATTGGAATGTTGAACATAATACAATAAAATTTATATGAAAAAGATTTGGAGTGAGGTAAAATGGTTTTTTAGACAATTAAACCGTTCACTAGCGTATTTTAAGCACTCATGGGGTGGTTATGATTGGGATTATAGTTATTCAATTAAAATGTTCCAATACAGTCTAGAACGTTTAGCTACTAACTTAGATTCAAACTCAGCATATGGTACAGATGCTAAAAATAAAGCATCACGTTGTAAAATGATTGCTGAATTAATGGGACGAGTTAATAAAGACTATTATGCTATGAAATATGCTGAAGTATTAGAAAACATGTATGGTAAGTGTGAATTGGTGAGTAAGGAAATAGGTGATGGTAACTACCAGTTTGTTGGTTGGAAATGGGAAAAAGCGGTTGATGATAAACACAACGATGATATTAATGATCTTAGTAGGGAACTAATGAAATGGGGCGAGGAAAAGCAAAAACGTGCTGAGATACTACTATGGAAATTAGTAGCACATAATATTAAATATTTTTGGGATTAAATTTGGCTATCTAAAATATTATTCGTATATTCACATATAAAGAAATAAAAGTTATGACATTCAAAGAACTAAATTTTAAGGACACAAAATCCAACAATGGTATTCATGCTATTGTTAAATTTGAAAACAACTATGGAGCATCAGTTGTTAAGCATGATCATTCATATGGTGGTAAGGATGGATTATATGAATTAGCAGTAACTCAATATGATGAGAATGGAGATTGGGATATTTGTTATGATACTCCAATCACAGATGATGTATTAGGTTATTTAACCGAAGATAATGTAACAGATTATCTAAAACAAATTAAACAGTTATGAGCAAAATAAATAAAAATAGTAAATTTTACAAAGCACCCACGCTTAAAGAACGCTTAACCGATCTTAAGTATACTATCCTATTCTGGAAAGGAAGAAGCAAAGGAATGATTTATACTCGTAATATTGAATTAGATGATCTACGTTATATATTTTTTCCTAAAGGTTTCCATGAAAAATATGGATACTTAGGTTCAGTACCTTACAATGAAGATGGACCATACTTTAAAGCAATGCTTCCTTTAGTATTAGCAATGGATTATGAAGCAAGACCTAAACTATGTCCAAAGTGGTTTTTACGTTTCTTAGAAGTGTTTGGTAATGATAGATCTATTGTTAGAGTTCGTAACTGGACTTTACATGAATTACACAGGAAACTAACTAAAGGTATGCGTTTTTATGATTATAAAACTAAGTGGAGTGCCTATGATTTAAGAATTAGTATTGGTGCTTCTAAACACCTACAAGACTTAGCTGATGATATTGAACATGGATATTATAGTAGAGGTAGACAAGAAGAGTTAGTAGCTGAGATTCTGAAACTAGACCCTAATGCAGGTATTATCTGGGGCAGTATTGATCGATTTGAAAAACAATTAGATAAATTAGAAATTGAAAAAGAAAATCGAGATAAGCAATTAGATTTCCTTACTGAACAAGCTCAAGAATTAAACTTAGGGGATAAAAATGCCTGAGTATCTTAAAACAGCATTTATAAAAGACCTAGAATTACAGGTTATGATGGGTAAACTTTCATACACCAGAATGCTTGAATTAATACAGGAAGAAGTAATAAAAAATTATAATAAGATGATAACCGGAGTACAGCCTAAAATACTATTAACTCAAGATGAGAATGGTAATCTAAAAATGGATGATGAAATGGGTAAACTATTTTTTGACGATCCTAATGCTAATATGAACTATAAACTAGTTCGTGAAAGAGATGGTTTAACAAAGTATGGACGAGAAATGGGGTGGATTGAATTTCATGAAAATGGTACATTTAAAGAAAAACATGATGAACCAGCTATTGGTAGGTCATGTATGTTAGATCCACACCGATTTAGTTTTACTTGGTTAACTACATCAGTTACTAAAATTGTAGAACAACGAGACGATTATATTAAATTCAACACTAATAATAGTGTATATGAATTATTTAAATTAAATAAACAAAATGAAGATACAATTTAATAATATTGCTTACCAATTTTATTTAGTACCCACTATTAAGGTAACTGATGATAAATTTTTATTTGGTTATTATGGTATTGAGTTTATTTGGTTAAAGTGGGGTATTGAGATTATTTGGAATTAATCCAAATGAACAATAATTAACCTAATACTTGGGTATGTAAATAATTGTTCGTATATTAAAGTATATTAAAAATAAATAGTTATATTATGAGAAAGTTAAATCGCACAGCGAAGCAAGCATTTTATGCTGCTCGCAACAGAAGAGGAGATGTTACACGTTTAGCCGAGGCTACGGGTTATTCAGCATCTCATGTTAGTAATGTCTTAGCTGGACGCAGAAGCGTACCACAAGAATTGGCAAATGAAATGTATCGCATTTCATCACGTCGAATGAAAAATAGCGAAAGAGCTGTTGCATAATTCAAAAGAAAAATGCGAAAGGGGTTGGCTTTGTCAATCCCTTTTCGTATATTCACGTATAATAAGAAACGAAAAAATAAAGGTTATGGAAAAAATAAAAATAAACTCAAATTACAAATTCACTTTCGACACTGATGTTGAACTTAGAAGAGCCCAATCATCAGGCCACATTGAATCATATGATATGGTTCGTATCTGTATTAAAAGATTAGATAATGGAAACCAAGTTGATTTTCCAATCAAATCTAGAGAAGATTATTTTGATCAAGTTGCTAGTTTGAATGAAAGATCTAACGAGTATGATATGGTAGAAATTTACCAAGATACTCATTCATATAATATATACGATTATATTTAATAAATAAAGGTTATGAAAAAATTCAATAAAATCAGTAGAGAAAAATGGAACCAATTGAAACGTATTGCCGACATGTATGAGGTAGTAGGTTATCAAGGGGGTAAGAATGTTAATTATGATGAAGTAAAAGTTTGGTGTAGAGATAAGTGGGATAACATTAGATATAGTCACGTAGTAATTAATCAAAACTGGTATTAATAAAAAAATAAAAACATGGCATTTGAAAACGTAGTATTTTGGAAAGATGGTTTCGACGAGGGTGAAGCAAAAGGTGGTATTTTTGTTCGTTCATTTGATTTGAAAAAATTTCTTGAAAAGGTAGAAGAAGATGGTACCGAAGTTGTAGGTATTAAATTTGAAGATAACAATATGGAAATAATTACTAAGGTACAATAATGGCTGCTGATAGTAATCATTATGGAGATGTATTTAAGTGGATACTAAAAGTTATTGATTCATGTGATCAATATCCTCAAATATTCACTGCACATCGTTTAGTAGATATTTTTTGTAGTATGAAATACCCTTCATTAGAATGGTATGAAAAATCAAACATGGATAGGGATGTAATTAGTGCTGTTCATGATAAACAACGCCAACTATTAAATAAATACTACGACAATGGATTTACAAGAGCTTGAAAAAATGATTAACACTTATCTAAATGATATTGTATCATTTGGTGAAGAAGATGAATATGAAAATTCTAAAGAAGTATTAATTGATTTCCTATTATACTACCAGACTATGGAAGGTGATAATATGGAAGATGATTTTGATACATGGAACGAACAATACAATGATTATGAAGACAGTAATGATGAAGATTAAAAATAAAGACAATGAGTTATATAATAGGAAGTAGGTGCATAGATGTAAAAGATCGTAGCTGTATGGATGCGTGTCCAGTAGATTGTATCTATGAAACTCTCTCACAAATGCTTATTAACCCAGAGGAATGTATTGATTGTGGAGCATGTATACCTGCTTGTCCTGTAGATGCTATTTGGGATAGTGAAGACATGGCAATACAAATGGGTGAAGAAGCTTCAATTCACATTAACTATAGTCACTTTGGATTAAAATATAAAGGATAAAAAATTATGAACAGAAAAATAGTAAAAGCAGTTACAATCACAAGCTGGTTGATTTTAATCCTATACATTGTATTACCATTCACTGGTGTGGTTACACGTGATTGGGGAAACATATCAATATGGACAATATTAAGCATTATATGGACAACCATATGGGTGGATGATTCAGATAAAATTAAAAAAGATAAAATTCAAGAACAACACGATAAAACAAAAGCAGGATTATGACTAGTTTAACACTCGCACTACTAATACTTGTAGTAATTTCAAACACATTTATGGCTCTAATGTATTATGAGCTATCTCCACTTACAATTCGTTCAATTAAATGGTTATTGTTTATACCTCCGTTGGCATGGATACCTGTAGTTATTTCAATAGTAAGAAGTGCAATCGAATCAATTAAATATAATTTAGAAAAATAAGTTATGACAAAGGAAGAATTTTTACAACAGGTAAGTGATTGGTATGACAATTCAGATAAACATTATGATGATTTTTTAATTAATTTTGAAAAAGATAAAGATGAACTTATTAATATATTATCTGTAGAAGTTAAACATATGGCTAGGTTATTTGAACCTAAAACTAAAGAAGAGTGGATGCAAGACATGTTAACACCATTTAAAGCAAAATAAATTTGGTTTCCTAAAATAGGGTTCGTATATTTACGATATAGAAATAAAAGTTATGAACACAGAAAATTTAAACACACAGGAATTAGAAACACTAAGAACCTTGCTTAACAAAATGGCAGGTGAACCTCAAACTAAAATTTACATTGATCCAGTCAATAAAATGATTGATAACATTATGGATGAATTTAATTTTGCTAGAGTTCAAAATGCAATGGATCATTTGAATTGGAAGTGGGTTGGTGAATATGTTACTATTGAAATGTTGAGAGAAGAAGCACGTCGATTACTTCAAGGTGCTATGTTTGCTAGATTACATGAATATAAAGATGAACATTGGGAACTAGGTATTCATCATTGTACAGGTGGATTTGAAGCAACAGCATTCTGTAATGAATCAAAAACTAAAATTACAGGGTTGGAATTAAAATTTATATTAAATAGTTGGGATGAATCAATAGAAGACTAATATGAGTCCACATCAAAAAGCAGCATACGAAATTATTCATGATTACTATTTTATATTGCCAAACAATGGTTCATTAAATAATGGACTTATGAGTTGTGGAAGGCGTTATAAAGAGGCAATCGATTGTGCTTTAATAGGTGTTGAACGAATTATATTAACCCTAGAATTTATGTCAATAGAGAGTGATGCTGTTTTTATTATGAATCGAATCAATTTTTATGATAAGGTACAAACCGAATTATATAAAATAAAAGATGGTGATAGCAAATTAGATTTGAATGAATGGATGGAAATATTTAAAAAATAAGAGTTATGGATAATAATAAAAACGATTTTCAAGTCTACGCTTTAGAATATGTAGATGCAGATACAACAAATTATAGACATTGGGCAGAAGGATTAACATTGTACATTGTTAAAGATGGAGTTACAATGAAACTAAATTCAGAAGAAATTCAACAGGTAGCTAAAGCATTACCCGAAACAGTAGGAGGAAAATGGTAATGAGCAACAACAAACAAACATCAGTAGAACAGTTATTCCACAAGTTATGGGATGAACCAAAGGATAAATTTACATGGTATACTATATTAAAGGAGCATATGGCAATAGAAAAGGAGCAAATATTACAATCATTAAATGATGGTAAAGCAATGGTGATAGGTACTATCGAAAATAAATCACTCGAACAATACTACAACGAAACCTACGGAGGAGGTGACAAATGAGCAACAATAAACAACAAACGGCATTTACTTCCCTAATTATTTTAATTGGGGTTGTGATTCTTTGCATAGGAATGGCAAAGAGTCAATTAATTTTAATTGGAGTTATGAGTCTTGCACTTTTGGTATTTGCATACTTCTGTATTTATTTAACTATACTTAGGAATAAAGAACAATGACAAACAATAAACAACTAAAAGAAAATGAAACAAACTAGCAAAGAGTGGTTAGAAGATATAGGAACAATTATCGCTCAACCAAAACCAAAAAAAACAGTAGGATGGTATCGTTTAGGTACAAATAAACCATATTGTTCAATTGCTTTTGCTACTTACATAAAACCTAATTTAATTAAGCGTTTTTTTATGAGAAACCTATTAGATTTTTATTGGGTTAAAGACACAAACAATGAGTAACAATAAACAACAAACGGCAGTAGAATTTCTACATAGAGATGAAAGTGGTGTGTTTAATGAAGTAGATATAATTCAGGCGATGGATGGGTTTGCTAAACTACATGTTGAACAAATAAAACAATTCTTGTATAGTGAGATATGTGAGCGTAGAGATTATTCGGCATCTAAAATGTGTGAAGAGGTACTCAAATTTATTGAACAAATAGAAAACGGAGGTAACAATGAGTAAATTAGACATGAACCTATTTGCATTTGTGGCTTGGTTAGTACGAAACCAACATGCACACAGTGAAGACAGATTAACAATAAATGATGGTTACGAGTGGTACAATTACATGTGGAACAAATGGCTCCAAAACAGCGATATAGGGAAAAAAATAAGCAATGGAGATACAACGGTGATAGGGATAAATAATATTCCAGATACAAACACGGATGAGAACATCACGACGGATAAAAATACAAATCATCCGAGGTGGACAAGTACAACAACGTGGGATAACCTAGATGCAAATAACAATCAATCCAACACTAAAATAGCTAACCCATATGAGGATGATCGTGTGTATATAGATGAATTAATGTTAAGCATATATGTTGACATGTATCTTGATAGTGGGTGTTTTGATTTCAATGTACCTGAGTGGCTTGAGGATGCATGGGAAGGTGATGCTGAAAAGGAATTAGCGGATGCTGTGTTATATAGTTTTAGGATGTTTCTGGAAGATAGGGATTGGGTGAAACGAGATGAAGATGATGGAGAAGATAAATGGGGTGATTTTATAATTCAATAAATTGCTTAACTAGATAAATAATGATGACACAACAGGAATTTGAACAACATAGAACAAAGTGGATTAAGGAATGGTCTGATAGATGGAGACTACTTGATATTGACTTTGAAGCCTATATGGTAATGAAAGGTATGGCACCTGAGGAATTTAAAACTATGAATGAGGCAAGTTGGGATAAGAATGAATTTATTGATGATGAGTGGAATGAGTCGTTTATATGAGTTAGATAGGCCAAATGTGACAAACCCGATACATACTGATATATTAAGATACTGATATTTGTATTGTATGTGATAAACGATGGGTGTGATGGAGAATATAAAATGGGGCTGGTGTTAACCCCTTTTCCCCACTCAACCAACCTAGAGTATAGGTACTTAAATATATACATTCATCCAGAATCATTCTAAATGACGCATTTTTCACAATAAATTTGGCTGCCCAGGAGATCGTTCGTACATTACCGATATAGAAATAAAATAAAGGTTATGAAAGCATTACAAAATATCCAAAACGAGGCCAAACAGATTGTTATTCAACTTGCCGACCGTCAAATTAATGGTATGAAAGTTAAATATGGTGAATTCCAAAAATGGATGGCCATTGAAAATAATCCAGTTGTTCAACAACATTACAATGGTGAGGTGAGTGTAAATCAATATGATAGTGCTCACAAATATGTTTACATGACCCAATATAAGAGCTGGAATCGTGAATTGAATCGATATGAATTGCCTACCTATTACCCATCTGATTATAAGGGTCAACGTGAGATGAGTTATAATAAGGATTTGGTGTATGTGGTTTATGAGTTACGATTGCAGATAAGCAATAATTGGGAAACTCGTTACCGTGAGGATTTTGTTGCCCAAAACATGGTTAAATTAAACCGTGCATTAGCAAAACACCTTACCGATGATATGACCGCTAGTAATATTAAGGTTAATGTGGGTGGTGATGGAGCAGAGGTATTAGCTGATGTTGATGGTAAATTATTTAAAACATTTGGTACATTATGTGGTGGGTATGTTCAGTGTTTACATTACCGTTACAGAAGTTCATTAAAGTAATTTAAAGTAAATTTGGCTCCCCGAGGGATTGTTCGTATATTCACGGGGTAGAAATAAAATAAAGGTTATGAAAATTCAAGATTTAAAAGTAGGTACTAAGTTCACAACGGTGGGTTTATCAATGAGTGGTAAAACAACTAAAACCAAATGTGAGTTAATTAGATATCATGGTATGAACCAATATCTTATATTAAGTGGTGGGTGTAGTATATTAATAGATGGTAACGAGGATATTTTAAACATTATTAAATAAAGGTTATGATTAAGAAAATCGATTTTAAATTTTTGTTCGCCGCAGTGGTATGTTTTATTATTGGATCAGCAATCCTTAATGGTACATCTGGTATTTACTTTGCCGACCCATTAAATGAAATGTTCACATTCGCACTTGTGTGTGTGAGTGGTATTATATGTTTAGCCGCAATTAAAAAATAATTAATATGAGCGATACAGCATTTGACATGGCAGTTAACAATGCCAAGAAATTAGGTGAATGCCTTGGTGTAATGAAATTCCTAATCGAACATGGTGATCTAACTGATTTTAATTGGGGGCAATTATCCAGAACATATGTTAATGTGACGGGTGAGGATTTATATTCACAAGATACCATTGTATGGATACGTGCGGAGGCTATCCGTCGTGGGGTAGATATCGGGTAGTACTACTACCGGGGGGCGGCCGGTATATATACCGCATATGTAAGTAATAAGGCACCACGCGCGCTGATGTCCATGCGGGGTTGGATACGTGTAAAAAAGACTTTAGCGTAAAAGTTGTATCGAGTATAGGTATAACCCCTCGACAAATATATACTTATATCCCCCAAAATCAAACCACAAGTCCACTATAGGAAAAATTTAGGAAAATCCAAAAATCCAAATCTTCTCTTCTTAAAAAATTCTTACCCATATAAAGAATATATACTTATATATTTTAGTGCGTTAATTATTAATGAACTAAAAAACATGAGTGAGTTAAAGAAACACTATAACGCAGTAAAGAAAACATTTTAGAGTATTACACAGGAAATTTGGATTCCCAAGATATTGTTCGTATATTCACGTCATGGAAATAAAGGTTATGCAAGTTACAGAAAAAGGTAGAATAAATGTTTGGTCAAAGGAAATTGAAATGTTTAAAAAAGAACATTTTGTAAACAGTTATACATTTGCTTGCGATTCCAGTGGTTTAGCAAAAACCGAAGACAATGATTGTGTTGTGAAAGCTTTTATGTGCGCTTTAGATATTCCATATGATCAAGCACACGCTTGGGTTAAAAAAGAACTAAAACGCAAAGATCGTAAAGCTACTTTTATGAATGCTTTTTGTAAAAACATTATTGGTAAAACCAAAAATGGTAAAAAGATTAGTTTTATAGGAGCCCATCCTTCACGCAATATGAAATTCTCAGTTGGTAGTAATAAAGTATTAGTAAACACACAATACAAAAAACCAACAGGTTATACATTAAAATCATTTATGGAAAGTAATCCAGTAGGTAGATTTGTATTAGTTGTTCAGGGTCACGCGGTAGCGGTAGTAAACGGGGTATTATATGGTAATTATGATGAGCAATACAAGGGTTTGTATCGTTCGGTTTGGTTTGGATTTGAATGTAAATAAAAATTATAAAAATAAAAGTTATGACGATAGAAGAAGCATTAGAACACAGAGACACGCTAGCAGATATTGCTACCGAATTGTATGGTGATTTTTACATCACACACCCAAAATTTTGGAACTCACCAACCGAATTACAAATGCGTGAGGTAGAAGAATTATTATTCGATGAGGTTTTGTTCGATGAGCATTTTAACCCAACACCCGAAGAAGTAGCACTTGCCGAGATCATCATGGAAGAATTTGACCTTAAAGATAAATTCGACGAGTATTATGAAAACGACGAGGAGGATGAAGATACCATTTAGAATCGTTCTAAATGACATTTCCTGTGCATTAAATTTGGCTCCCCAAGGGATTGTTCGTATATTACCGACATAGAAATAAGTTAAACAATTAAAAAATAAAAGTTATGTTAGACATTCAAAATCAAGAGTTCATCAACAAAGCGGAAATTAAGAACCGCGCAAAGTCAATTTTCACTACCACTAGTGCTCCAAGCACAAGTGATAAGTATGCCCACATCTCAACCGAGAAAATCATCGACGACATGGAGTTGTTAGGTTGGGGAGTAGTAGATGCTAAAGAGGTTAAAGCTCGTAAAGCAGATACAATGGGTTTCCAGAAACACTTAGTTGTGTTTAGGAACAACGACATCCAAATCACATCGGAGGATGGTGACACAATTTTCCCACAAATTTTATTAACCAATTCACACGACGGTAAAAATGCATTTACCTTCACAGCCGGTTTGTTCCGTATGATCTGTGAAAATGGTTTAGTTGTTTCAACCGCCGAATTCGAAAACATGAAAATCCGTCACTACGGTTATTCATTCGAAGAATTACAAAACACAATTAAGGCCATGGTTGAAAAGCTTCCCCTTACTGTAGACTCGTTAAACAAATTTCGCGCCATTGAACTTTCCCAAGCCCAATGCCTCGATTTTGCTCAAAAAGCTATTGCCGCTCGTTTCGACAACGAAATCGATAATATCCAGATTGATCTCCAAGATCTACTTACCCCAACCCGCAATGAGGATAAAGGAATGGATTTGTGGAGCGTGTATAACGTGATTCAGGAAAAATTAGTTCACGGTATGTTCAATTACAAGTACGGTGTGAAGGTTCGTAAAGCCCGTAAGATCAAGAATTTCAAACAAGACATCGTGTTGAACGAGAAGTTGTATGACTTGGCTCTTGCATATGCTAACTAACAACGTTTGGATTAATGGTTCGTTTGATGTGCTCCACACGGGACACATCAAACTGTTCCGTATTGCTCGTACGCTAGCTGGACCAAATGGTAGTGTTTTTGTTGGTGTTGATACCGATGAGCGTATTTCCTCACATAAAGGTCCTTCTCGCCCTATTAATTCTCTCCAAGATCGTATTTTAATACTTTCGTCTATAAAGTATGTAGATCATGTTTTACCATTCGCATCGAATCACGAACTTGAATCGCATATAAACACTATAAAACCGAAATATATGGTTATAGGCGATGATTATCGCGGTCAAGATATTATTGGATCCCAATTTATCGAGGAAATTATTTATGTTACACGGGATAATAAATCTACAAGTGATGTTGTGGAGCGTATATACGGATAGATGTATATTATTATGAAGCGAGGCTTTTAAAAGCTGATTTTAAAATAAAAGTTATGAAAAAAATACTTATAGTTCTGTCTATTATCTTTATTGGTTGTGAGAAAGAAGAAATTAGACCATTCCCTTGTTTAGATGGTAATTGTGGTTATCAATTTGCTGTTGATACTATTTCAAGTCCTGGTGCTAAATTATCTCCGGATGGTTATTGGAGAGTTAAACACAATGGTATAAATTATTTTACCATTCGAGGTTTAATTAGTCAACTCCATCCGGTTTATGTTGTCAATAAAGTGCCTATGGTTGAAACCAAATACGATTCCGACTATTGGATTGTATTTGATACTATACAGTTTTCTACGCCAATGTATGGCTATATGGGGTGGTTTAATGATCAAACTTTAAATAACCCTATTCCTATGGGTAACCATGTTTTTACTATAAACTACTTAAAATCTATTACTAGTATATTTAATCTAGCAGGTTACACTATAAGTCGAAATATGTGTTTGGATTGCCCATATACCGAAACCCTATTAGGCACATATTCAAAATATAACTACACGCCAACACAAAATATATTTTTTGATAATGAGATGATTGGTGATACTGCTACTATATTTATCCAAATGACCTTTAATACCGATACTGGTCCACGTGTTGTTAAAAATCATGAAATGAAGTTTATTTTTATGTAGAAAGATTTGGCTTCCTGAATTATTGTTCGTATATTTACGGTATAGAAATAAAAAATAAATAAAGGTTATGCAAAACATTCAAATTGTAAAAAGAGGTCGTCCTGCTAAAGTAAGCCAAGCAGTTGAGTTTAATCCTACGGACATTAAATTGTTTAGAGGTAGTGATTTATCGTTTAGTGAAGATTTATTTAAACCACACAAAACGAATCGTGAAATTGATATTATCTTATCTACCGAAGGTGGTTTAATGCCCGGTACTAACTTAGTACTTGCAGGTGGTCCTGGTAGTGGTAAATCAACAGTTGCATTAGATATGCTTGCTGATTTTACTCGTCAAGGTTTAAAGTGTTTATTTGTAAGTGGTGAAATGGATGAAATTGCACACTACAAATACTGTAAACGTTTACCTAAGTTTGATTGTGTTCAAACCTTATTTTTGAAAAACTACGCTCATTGTGTTAAAGAAACTCTTGAACACATTTTTGCACAAGGTTATGATGTTGTTGCTATTGATTCGATTGCTGAAGTAATTGAAATGGTAAAAGATAACTATAAAACAACTGAAGGTGCAGCTGAGTTTTGGTTTTTAAACTTACAAGATAAAAATAAAAAAGGTGACAATGCTGGTAAATATTACACTACATTTATTAATATTCAACAAGTTACTAAACAAGGTGATTTTGCAGGTTCAAACCGTTTAAAACATATGACTGATGCAATGTGTCATGTTGAGCGTTCAAAAGATGGTTTAGCACGTAGTTTGCATTTTAGTAAAAATAGAGATTGTGATAAAGATTTTAAATTATATTTCACAATTTATAACGATTCAATTCATTATTCTTACGAAACAATTAATAACTAATATATGAGCTGTTCATCAGGTAAATCAACAAAAAAAGGTAGCTATAATAAAGCTAACAATCTAAAACAACCTATATCGTATACAATCGATAGTAAAGGTAATGTTAAACCAATTTATTTACTTAAAACAAAATAAAAACTATGCGAAAAAATCTAAATTTTATCCCACTTAACAACGACATTAACAAACTATCTGCCTTTATTCCTTCATTGGATTCAGGTTGGAGAGCTAATCAACGTATTGATTCAAAACCATTTATGGTTGAATCACTAGATGCTATTCGTGAGTTTCAACGTCAAGGTTGGAATATTACTGGTGCGCTAGAAAACAGAGGTAAAAATCGTAAAATTGATAACCATTTTATTAAAATGGAACATCCTGATTTTACAATGCTTAATAAAAAAGGTCAAACCGAAGCTGTTGCTACTATGAATATTCAAAATAGTTGTAATGGTTCTAAACCTATGGAATTAGATTTAGGTGTTTATCGTTTGGTTTGTTCTAATGGTATGGTTGCTCATACATCTTATAGTAATGCTAAAGTACCACATAGTGAAAAAGGTCAATATTCACTACAAGAAATTCTTTGTGATTTAGGTATTCGTACACAAGGTGTAATGGATGAATTTAATAAATTAAAAGATAGTAATTTGACACCTAAGCAAGCTATAGCTATGGCTACAGAAGCAGCAACACTTCGTTTTGGTAAAGACCATAATATAAACGTTGAACAATTGCTTAACGTAGTTCGTAATGAAGATGAAGGTGATGACGTATGGACAGTATTTAACCGCATACAAGAAAATTTAACACAGCCACATCGTATTACTGATGATAATGGTAGAATGATGAGTGGTGTTATTGGTGCTAGTGAAGATACACGTATTAATAAGGAATTATTTCAATTAGCACACGCCTACGCTTAAAAATAATTTATGAACAAGGGTTGGATTTGTCAACTCTTGTTCGTATATTCACCGCATAATAATAAATAAAAATAAAGGTTATGATTAAAATGTGTATTAAAGCAGTAGAAAATTTGGTTGCCGAATTTAATGCTGGTCAAATTTCAGAAGAAAATTTTTACAAAGCTCTCCAAAACACTGCTAACATGGGTTTGGATAATATCCGTCAACATAAAATTTGGAATGCTAAAGATGAACTTCGTCCTGGTGATATGGTTTTTGTTGATCATAAAAAAGTAGCTGGTCGTAAATTTCGAGTTAAGGAAATTAAACGTGTAAAAGTAATCGTTGTCAATCCTGATAACGAGCGTGAAAGTTTTATTATTCCCCTTAGTTTAGTTAAAAAAGCCTAATTATGAGTTTTAAACAATCCATCCTCACAGCAATTGAAGAAAATCAAAATGAGATGATTATACCCTCTCGAGAATATACTAGTAAAGAAATTACATGGATGAGTGGTTATACCCAAGCACTAAAAGATATGATTGAAGATTATGACAACGATATTGAAGATGCTATTAAAAAATCTGTTGATTTTTCATTAAACTAATTTGGTTATTTAACATTTATATATTATATTCACGCTATGAGTTACGAAGAAAAAATTAAAATGGATGCTCAAGACATTGAAAACGCTATGGTTGCAGGAATGTGGGCACGAGCAGATGAAGAAGCTGCTTATAATGATGCCTGTGAAAAAGTTTTAGTTAAAGCCGATAAACATGGTTTACAATTAGAGGTTGTTATGGCTGCTTTTAAACATAAAACACAATTTCCAGATGCTCCAATATTGCAATGTTTGCAAGTTGGTGCTGATGAATGGGATGTGTAACAATATGCTACTGTGGTGAAATAGGTAGACACGAGGGACTTAAAATCCCTTGATCAGTGATGGTCGTGCCGGTTCGATTCCGGCCAGTAGTACTAAAACGTTCTTTAACATGTTGTAAACTTAACACATCTCCGTAGCTCAGATGGATAGAGCAACGCACTTCTAATGCGTAGGTCATGTGTTCGAGTCACATCGGGGATACAAAACGGACCTTTAGCTCAATTGGTTAGAGCAACTGACTCATAATCAGTAGGTCGGTGGTTCGATTCCATCAAGGTCCACAGAATTTTTATTTTAATTTGGATATTAAAAAAAAAGTTCGTATATTTATATATAATTAAAAACAAAAACAAAAACAAAAAAATGAAAAAAGTAATTTTCGCAATCGCAATCGTAGCTGCTGCTACATTTACAGCTTGTTCAAACAACGCTGAAACTTCAACTGCTGATTCAACTGCTGTTGATTCTACTGTAGTTGATTCTACTTCTTTGTCAGTTGACACAGTTGTAGCTCAGTAATTAAGTTTACAAGCCCCCTTAGCTCAGTTGGTAGAGCTTCTGATTTGTAATCAGATGGTCGGCGGTTCGAGTCCGTCAGGTGGCTCAAAGGTGGTAGTTAGACGAAAATGAAATTCCTGCTGTGATGTTAACTTAATCAGCATATTCAGAAGTAGAAATGAATAACCGCAAGTTATTCACCACCCTATATGGTGGATTGGTGTAATGGTAACACATTGGGCTCATAACCCAAAGTTGGCAGTTCGAGTCTGTCGTCCGCAACAAAAGTACCACGAAGCATACCGTAAGATCTGCTCACTGCAGTGGTCTTCGAGTTAACATGAATAGCCCAAGGCATAAGTGTTAGCAACCCCTAGTAAGACTATCTGATCAATAAATACTGCTAGGGTTTTTTGGAAGATTGGCAGAGTGGTCGATCGCGGCAGTCTTGAAAACTGTTGTACTGTAAGGTACCGTAGGTTCGAATCCTACATCTTCCGCACCTTAATACCAATTCAGGTTCGTGAACAAGGGAGGCCTGTTCTTCTAGTGCAAGAAAGAAATCACATTAAATCTCCCCATGCTAGGTGGCAGTGGTGACCTAGCAAAATTACCTCCTCGTCTAATGGCAGGACAACTGGTTTTGGTCCAGTTAATCGAGGTTCAAATCCTTGGGAGGTAACTAAAATTTAGTTTGGTTTATTAAAATAAAATTATTATATTAACGTTATGAATTTGACAAAAGCACTTAAACACAAGAAGAAACTTGTAAAGCAATCCGATGAATTTTTTTCTCGTTTTTCCAATTATAACTCTTCCGAGGTTGGAACAACCCCATCTTACAATCCACAAGATATGTTTGAAGGATGGTTAAAAACAACTAATGAATTGGTTAGTTTAAAAGGGAAAATCCATAAAGCAAATGGACCGATTGCTGAGAAGATTTTTCGATTAGGGGAGGTAAAAAACTTAATTACTCGTTTGCGTGGAGTTGATACTAAAGAAGGAAAAGTTCGTAACCGCTATTCGGGTAATGAGGAATATGTTATGTATGCATCATATGTAAATTTACTCCAAAAAGATCTTCTAATTAAAAATTATGAAGAAGAGTTAGAACAACTCCAAGAAGAAATTGAAGCGTTTAACGCTATCACAAAGATATAATCAAACCGAGAGTGAAGTTAAATTAGTAGCACCTAAAAATATCTTCGGATTTTTTAGGACTTATCGGGAATAACCTTCCCCTTACAGAAACATGATGCTAGGATTTAGATGTTGATCTTGCGCCTTAAGACTTAAATTTGAAACTTCAAATAGGTAAAACTCAAATCTCAAGACTCTTTAGCGAAACTTTAATTTCCTCTCTTTTGATTTTAATGCTCGGTTCGTCTATCGGTTAGGACCTCAGGTTTTCATCCTGGTAAGAGGGGTTCGATTCCCCTATCGAGTACAAACTTATTTAGAACTTTTTCATATGTATAATAAAATTAATTATTATGAAAAATGTAACTAGAGAACAATTTTTAGGAATTCTTAGACACACCTTAACTTTCTTAGGTGGTATTTTACTTACACAAGGTATTATAGATGCATCACTTTTAGGTGAAGCTTCAGGAGCTATTATAACATTAGCTGGTATTGTTTGGTCTATAGTAAGTAAAAAGCAATGAAGGATTTTTTCAAAACAATGTTTGCCAATAGTGAAGGTACCTCGCATAAACGTGTGCTTGGTACCATTGGCTTCATTTCCTTAATAATATTTTTATTTACGTGTGGTGAAGCACATAAATCAGTAGCTGTTTCTGCTGTAGAATATTTAACTATAGCAACGGTGTTTGGTACTGTATTGGAGAAATTTGCTCCTAAACCACCAAAAAACCCAGAAGTATAATGGCACAAGCACCTAAAACAACCCAGGTAAATTTTCCTTTAGAGCAATATTATCAAGATCAATTTCCTAAAAAGCAAATTTATTTACACCACACAGCAGGTAATGCTGATGCTAAGAATGTTTTCTTTGGTTGGCAAAGTGATCCAGGAAGGATAGGAACTTGCATATCAATTTCAGGTAAAGGAAAAAAAACAATTGATGGAGAAATAGTACAAGGTTATTCATCTAAATTTTGGGCTTATCATTTAGGTGTTAAAACTAAGTTTTTTCAAGCAATGAAATTACCTTATAAAGAATTAGATAAACACTCTATTGGTGTTGAAATTTGTAATTGGGGTCAATTAACTTTAAAAGATGGGAAATTTTATAATTATGTAAAACGTGAAGTATCTAAAGATGAAGTATGTGAATTAAGTACTCCATTTAGAGGTTACAAATATTACCATAATTATACTGATGCTCAAATAGAATCTACAAAACAATTACTATTATATTGGGGAGAATTATATAACATCCCCTTAACCTATAACCAGGATATTTTTGACTTAACTCCTAGAGCATATAAGGGAGAATCAGGGGTATTTACACATTGTTCAGTTAGACCTGACAAAGTAGATATATATCCTCATCCAAAAATGATTGAGATGCTAAAATCACTTTAATTGTATATATTTATAATCAATAAATTAGCGCATTATTCCGTGATTTCAAATTGATCATTTAATATATGCGCTATATAAACGTTATATACAATATTTATGCGCGTGGATGTAAATAAAATATTTAGATTATTCAATGGGGAGGAATTTGATTCACTTCCTGAAAAATCTCAAGTGGTAGAAGCCGCTATAGATTTTAAGGAACATCCTTTATTCTGGGTGGGTATGTTTAAGAAACTCATCCAAAATCATAAAGTTTATAATCGTTCTATAATAAATTTCTTTTCTAAAATGGATGAGGACTTAGATTTATATGATGTTGAAGATGCTGGGGAATTTATAGTGTATAATAGAGCTTGGTTTTGGATAAGTAAAATCGATATTAAAGAATCAATACACCAAAATGCTTTAACACATTACGCAGATGAAATATTACTTACCTACACTAAAGTAGTAATACTATACTTCCAGGAATTGGAAGAATACGAAAAATGTGCGCATCTTAAAAAAATTCAAGATTTTCTTGAAAGTATCTTAAACTAAGCTTGGTAGTGTCATCTTCTATTTGTATATTGGGGATACGAGAGAGAAAGAAAAATAAGAAAATATGAAAAATAGAGAAATAATGATGAGACGGTTAGAGCGAGCCGAGGGGGGGATTGAGAAACTACATTTCATCCTAAATCGCCAAGGATCAAGAGAACAATTTGAGGAGGTACTCCAAGAAGTACGAGAATTAATTCAAGAAACGAAAGCATTTATTCAACAAGAACCATTAGGTCCCGGAGAAATTAATTAATATTAAGTTATGCAACTAACAGCCGAACAAATTCAACAGAATTGGATTCAATTCTTAGGTTACATTAATGATCATATTACATCTCCACGTAAGGAGAAATTGGTCGAGTTTTATGAAAAATTTGAGGACAGACTTATTTTAATGCCTGCTGCTCATAAAAAAGAATATCACAATGCTTTTCCGGGAGGGTATATAGATCACGTAAATCGTGTTGTTAAAGGTGCTCTTCATCTTCATGATTTATGGGGTATGATGGGTGCAGATTTATCTACTTATACTAAAGAGGAATTAGTATTTGCTGCTCTTAATCACGATCTAGGTAAAATGGGTTCTGAAGAGGAAGAGTCATATATCCCTCAAACAGATGAATGGAGACGTAATAAACTTGGTGAAAACTATATGTTTAATAATAAAGTTCCATTTGCTTCTGTTCCTGATCGTAGTTTATTTTTACTTCAATCTCATAGTATCCCATATTCATTTAATGAGATGATTACTATCCAGACTCATGATGGATTATATGATGAAGGTAATAAGAAATATTTAATAGGATTTATGCCCGAGCAAAGACCTCGTACCTCACTCCCATTTATTGTACACCAGGCCGATTTAATGGCTGCTAGGATTGAATTTGAACACGAGTGGTTACCTAAATTCAATTTAAGCTTGGATGAGCAAAAGAAAAAATATACATTGGAGTCAAATAAAAAATATCCAACACCCTCTGCTACTAAACAAAAAGCATTAGGTAGTGTAAAAAGTGAAGGATTAAAAAACTTATTAGACAACTTATGATACTAACAATTGTAATTCTTTCAATATTGGTCGTAACTCTTGGATTTACGACCTTTAACCTCCTACGTAAAAACGAAAAACAGGAGGATATTTTAGCAGGTTATATGGCCTATCTTAACAAAATTTCCGATGTTATTGAGGAATCAGAAAAAAAGATGATGGAAGTAGATGCTAAAGGCAGTTTTAAATCAGACGATGAAGTCGGTTTCTTCTTTACTCAAATCCAAAGTATTCAAACAATTCTAAACGCTTTTATTGTTAAGAATATTAAGTAATGGATGAGGTAATAGTTAAGAAAAAAAAGAAGGGGGTACAATACTTCACTCAAGCAACTGAGGATGCTATTGTACTCTATAATAATACTCCTGATTCTGAATTAAGGAGTAGAATTTATAATGATCGAATTCATTATAGCTTTTTTAAACTTACCGAAAACATCATTCATACATTTAAATTCTATTATACAGAAGTTGATAATATCGAGGATTTACAACATGAGGTAATTACATTCTTATTATCTAAAATCCATCTATTCAACCCAGAACGTGGAGCTAAAGCGTTTTCTTATTTTGGAACTATTGCTAAACGTTATTTAATTTTATCTAATCAGAAAAATTATAAAAAGCGTGTTGATACTGCCCCAATTGAGATTTTAGAAGAAGATGAAAATCATTCATATATAATTGATGATTCATCTTTAAATGATCGTTTATCTAAATTTATAGATCTATATACAGAACATTGTAGTCAAAATTTAACAAAAATATTCCCTAAAGAATATGATGCTAAAATAGCAGATGCAATTTTAGAATTGTTTCGTAAAAGAGAAAATTTAGATATATTTAATAAAAAAGCTCTTTACATTTATATTCGTGAAATTGTAGATGTTAAAACCCCTAAGATTACTAAAATAGCCAATCAGTTATACGATATTTTTAAACAACACTATTTTTTCTATTTAGAGCACGGATATACAAATTTTTAGTTTTAATATTTATAATAAACTAATATCGTATATTATGTCACAATTTGAAAATATTATTTTTGGTAAGAAAAAATTCTCCGATGTTTTGGAGGAAATTTATAATAACCAAAAGAAAAAAGACCAACAGGTTACTGCTTTAATTTCCGAGTTAAAACCTTTAATTTCTGATATTGGGGATGCTACTTTAGTAGTTCCCTTAATTAAGGAATATATGGAAATTGGTGTTAAAAATGATGATATCTTAATTAAAATGGCAGCTTTAGCTCAACGTGCTATGGCAACTGTATCAGCTGATGGTTCTCTTACTATTTCTGATGAGGAAAAAGACCAGTTAATAGCTGCTATGAATGAATTAAAAGGAGATAA